>Ga0209536_100002343_pt1 | contig 30849 bp, 24 predicted proteins | sample DeeMarSeWOR28_12_FD_187461 | JGI IMG/M metagenome (GOLD analysis project Ga0209536, IMG submission 187461) | Marine sediment microbial communities from White Oak River estuary, North Carolina - WOR-2-8_12 (SPAdes) (version 2) | ecosystem: Environmental > Aquatic > Marine > Intertidal zone >...
CCCGCTTCCTCCCGAGGATGTACAGGTTGCCCGCGGCGTCGAGCGCGCCGATGTCGCCGGTGTGGAACCAGCCGTCGTGGAAGCCTTCGCCGGCGGCGGGGCCGTCGTCCTGGGCGTCGTCAAAGTGGCACACGGCGATTTCGTCGGTCGTGACAAGCGCGAGGGTCGTCGCCATGTTCGGGTGGATCATGCCAGCGCCCTTGGCGACGCCGAGCACTCGGCACGTGGATCGCCCGACTTTGACTTCCGCCCGCGCCACCTTCGGACCGCGGTCGGTAGTCATGATGGCGCGGGCAAAGCGCGCTGCGGTCATAGGCACGACATCGGCTAACACACTGCCATCGCGCACATGTAAATGCCAGTCGTCGGGTTTGCTCAAGGTGATTTGGGTTGCCGTCATGATTTTGTTGCGGTTGTGTTGTCCGGGGCTAAAAGCGGTTATTATGCCATGATTTCACCCAACACGCGTGATATTGAAAACTATGCGGATTCCGCGGATTTTCCAAGCTGATTCAATGCGAGAAGGCCAGGAGATATCACTGGACAGTCAAGCCTCGGTGCACGTTGCCCGCGTATTGCGGTTGCGAGAAGGCGACACCATTGTGGTGTTCAACGGCCAGGGTGGGGAATATCAAGGCATCATCAGCCGGCTGGATAAAAGAGCTACCACCGTTCGACTGCAAAGCTACGTCGATTGCACTGTGGAATCGTCATTATCCATTATTCTGGGGCAAGGAATCTCCCGCGGCGAACGTATGGATTACACCGTGCAAAAAGCGGTGGAATTGGGTGTGCACCGCATTGTGCCGGTGCAGACCGAGCGCACCGTGGTCCATTTGAATCAGGAGCGCAAAGACCGCCGCCGCCAACACTGGCAATCCGTCGTGCAAAGCGCCTGCGAACAAAGCGGTAGAAATTTCGTGCCGCCGGTGGAAGATGTGGTGAAACTACCTCTGTGGCTACAGCATCTCCAAACGCAAGAGCAAGTAAACAAATTTTTATTGAATCACCGCGCACAAGGTGGCGTGGAGTCGCTGCACATTGATTCAGCACAACCGGTTTACGTATTGATTGGCCCGGAAGGCGGCTTAGCAGAGCAGGAAGTCGAGCAAGCCGAACATGCGGGTTTTGTCTCGGTGCGCTTGGGTCCCCGGGTGCTACGTACTGAAACCGCAGCGCTGGCTTTCATTGCGGCATTGCAGGCCAAATGGGGGGATTTTGGCTGATATTTGAAATTCACCGCTAAGACGCCAAGTATTGGCTCGATAAGAAATCCTTGGCTTTTGGGCGGTTTATTTTTTGTAAAAGGAAATCGAGAATATGTTAATAACAGGCGACTTACGCAAAATGCAAACTGAGTTGGCTGAGCCGGTGAATTACCGCTTGCCCGTGGGCGAGGAGCGTATTGGCATGAATGATTTCATCGGGAAAACCATTACCTTAGAACACACCGGGGAAATCCACTGTATCGCTTGCGGGCGTAAGACCAAAAAGAGTTTCAATCAAGGATATTGTTTTCCTTGTATGCGCAGTTTGGCGGAATGCGACTCGTGTATTGTTAAACCGGAATTGTGTCATTTTCACGAAGGAACCTGCCGTGATGAACAATGGGCGCAATCACACTGCATGCAAGATCACATTGTGTATTTAGCCAATTCATCGGGTGTTAAAGTGGGTATCACACGGCATTCGCAAATCCCCACCCGCTGGATGGATCAAGGAGCTACTCAAGCTTTACCCATTTACCGGGTCAAGAACCGTTATCTGTCTGGGCTGATGGAGGTGGTTTTTAAAAAACATGTGGCGGATAAAACCGATTGGCGCAAGATGTTAAAAGGCTGTGCCGACGGCGTAGATCTGCCTCGACGCCGAGATGAGCTTTTCGCGGAATGCGCGGCGGAAATCGATGCACTCAAATCCACGCACGGCGACGCCGCGTTTAACGCAATTGCAGACGGCGCGATCACCAGTATCCACTATCCTGTGCGGGAGTATCCCAGCAAAGTCGCGTCATTGAACTTTGATAAAGATCCAATGGTGATGGGGCATCTTCAAGGTATCAAAGGCCAGTATCTGATATTCGATAGCGGGGTGATTAATATTCGTAAATACGCCGGTTATGGTGTGCGGTTTGGGGTTGCGGACTAATCGCGTTTAAAGTTTATGTCGCGGATGGTCGCTAGTGAAAGCTGTAAATGGCAATTACAGCGGAAAAATCCATGCAACCTAATAACCAAGAGCTTGGCCGGTGGGCCGCAGCGGCAACAGTCTGTGTACCTCCTTTTGCGATCGTGGCTGCGTTTGAGTTATGGAGCGCTAAGGCAATCGTCATAGCCGGCATTGGCGCGCTAACGATGTTAACGGGTTTATGGTGGTTCACCAAGACTTTTTCCAAGCAAAATAAAGACTTGCGCGCTGTTGCCACGTGGTTTCAGCATGTGGTGGCCGATTCCGCACAGGAATCTGATTCCCTAGACAATCTGTCAGCCGATGCTCAGGCTTTTTATAACGATGTGCAATCATTTGTGGTTAAAACCCGGCAAAATCATCAAGAATTTTCCAGCGCCCTGGCCGATTTTTCACGGATCGCTGACGATATCCATGGGGCCGCAGCAGATTTAGATGATATTGGCCGCCAATCCGCTAACCAAGGGGGATACTGTGATCAAATCAAGCAGTCATTCCAGGTCATGGCGGATATCGCGGAGCAAGCCATCGCAGTGGCCAGTGACTCCGAACAAAATGGCGCCGAAGGCAAAATTGTCATCACCGAAGCTATGGGCAATGTAATGACGGTGAGCGCTTCTATCATTGAAAGCGGGCAACTCATCGACAAACTAGGCAAAGAAAGTGCGAGTATCAATGGTGTGGTATCGGTTATTAAGGGTGTGGCCGAACAAACCAATCTTCTAGCACTGAACGCCGCAATCGAAGCGGCCCGGGCGGGGGAGCAAGGACGGGGCTTTGCGGTGGTGGCCGACGAAGTGCGGGCATTGGCCAATAAAACCCAAGGTTATGCCGCCGATATCGAAAATATCGTTGCCAAAATCATTGCCTACGTTGAACAAGTCCATGTGGCGATTCAAGCCACGATGGAAAAATCCGCATCCACAGATGAGTTAATGGAGTCTGTCGTCATTTCTTTTTCCGGACTAGTGGGCTCAATGGAGAGTTTCAAGTCCATGGGGCAACGGCTGGGGGCGACCGTGGCAGAGGCCAATGAAATGTCTGCTCTCATGCAAGATCAACTCAGCGCCAATCCTCATGGCAATCACACAGTGCAGGATAATGTGCACCGGCTGCAATCTTCTATAGAGCATATGAAAGCATTGCTAGCCCGCGTTTCTACATAAAGCTTTTCCTTTCCTTCTCAGTACGCCGCGCGAAATCCGGTTTTCTCATGCTGAGCGTCATTTGAAAATTTCGTAAAAGACTCTTTGTTTTTCTTGAATTTTCCTTACCCTGTGGAAATGCTACGAAGCTGCCCTTGGCTTGACCTGGGAGGCCAAAACAACGATCATAGCGCGTTTTCATGCCCCCTGAGGGGTGCGAGCGTTTGTCTGTACCCACGCTGGTGGCGATTACACAAACCAAACAACTTAACCGGACAATAAGCAAAAACGATCGCTTTGCTGAAGCTAACTGCCTGACCGGGCGAACATTTTCACTGAGTTATGATCGATCAGGCCAAATATAAAACACGAGCTTGATTTGTAGTCGTAGGCAAACGAATTCTAGAGGTTGGAAACTATGTCTCAGCAATCACTATTACAAGATATCGACGCCTTAGAAACCCATGAGTGGGTCGAAGCCCTGGAAGCGGTTATCGAGAACGAAGGTGTCGAGCGCGCGCACTTTTTACTCGAACAATTAATCGACAAGGCGCGGCGCTTAGGTGGCAATTTGCCCTTTTCTTCCAACACGGCTTATGTCAACACCATTCCGCCACACCTAGAGGCCCCCTTGCCTGGTGACCCTGCTATTGAAGATCGTATTCGCGCTTATATCCGCTGGAATGCCATGGCGATGGTGGTTAAAGCCAACCGCAAAAGCTCCGAGCTGGGCGGACACATCGCCACCTTTGCCTCAGCCGCTACGCTGTATGACGTAGGCTTTAATCATTTTTGGAACGCGCCCAGCCATGAACATGGTGGCGACTTAGTGTACTTCCAGGGGCATGCCTCGCCCGGTACCTACGCGCGCGCCTATCTTGAAGGGCGGTTAACCGAGGAGCAATTGGATAATTTCCGTCAGGAAGTGGACGGTAATGGTTTATCCTCTTATCCACATCCGCATTTAATGCCTGATTTCTGGCAGTTCCCCACGGTATCCATGGGCCTCGGGCCAATCATGTCTATTTACCAAGCACGTTTCTTAAAGTATTTGCAGGACCGCGGCCTGTCCGACACCAAACACCGCAAGGTTTGGTCTTTTGTGGGTGATGGTGAGACGGACGAACCGGAATCCTTAGGTGCGATTTCACTGGCCGGACGCGAAAAATTAGACAACTTAATATGGGTAGTGAATTGTAACTTGCAGCGCCTGGACGGCCCGGTGCGCGGCAATGGCAAAATCATTCAAGAGTTGGAAGCCGGTTTCCGCGGTGCAGGCTGGAATGTCATAAAAGTGATGTGGGGCAGTTACTGGGATCCGTTATTTGCCATGGACAAAAACGGCTTGCTGCAGCAACGCATGATGGAGGCTGTCGACGGTGACTACCAGAACTATAAGTCCAAAGACGGCGCGTATGTGCGGGAGCATTTTTTCGGCAAATACCCTGAGTTAAAAGCCATGGTGTCAAAAATGTCCGACGAGGACATTTGGCGTTTAAACCGGGGCGGTCATGATCCCCACAAAGTGTACGCCGCCTATCACGCGGCGGTACACCACACCGGTCAGCCCACGGTAATACTGGCACAAACAGTAAAAGGTTACGGTATGGGCGCCGCGGGTGAAGGTCAAATGCGCACCCATTCGCAAAAGAAACTGGCGGCCGATGACATGATAGCCTTCCGCGACCGTTTTAATATTCCCTTGGATGATGAACAAGCCGCTACAGGTCATTACTATAAACCCGCAGACGACAGCGAAGAAATGCAATACATGCGCGCCCGGCGCGAAGCGTTAGGCGGTTACCTGCCGGTGCGTAAGCATTTGGCCGCACCCTTGGAGATTCCGGCGTTGTCGATTTTCGAGCCATTATTAGGCGGCAGCGGCGAGCGCGAAATGTCCACTACCATGGCATTTGTGCGCATGTTAACGATTTTGTGCCGCGATAAAAGCATCGGTAAAAACGTGGTGCCCATCGTGCCCGATGAGGCGCGCACCTTCGGTATGGAGGGTATGTTCCGCCAGTTAGGCATCTATTCTTCTGTGGGGCAGCTTTACACCCCACAGGACAAAGAAGAGATCATGTTTTATAAAGAAGACAAAACGGGGCAGATCCTCGAAGAAGGCATTACCGAGGCGGGTTCCATGTCTTCGTGGATTGCGGCGGCCACCGCCTACAGCGCGCACGGTGTTAACATGGTGCCTTTTTACATTTATTACTCCATGTTCGGTTTTCAGCGTGTTGGCGACCTGGCCTGGGCCGCCGGCGACATGCAAGCGCGCGGTTTTTTGATCGGCGGTACCGCGGGGCGCACCACTCTAGCCGGTGAAGGTTTGCAGCATCAAGACGGCCACAGCTTGCTTCTGTCGAGCACCATACCCAATTGTGTAAGCTACGATCCCACTTTCAGCTATGAAATGGCCGTGATTATTCATCACGGCATGCAACGCATGTTCGCGAACCAGGAAGATGTGTTCTATTACATCACCGCCATGAATGAAAACTATGCGCACCCGCCAATGCCAAAGGGAGCGGAAGAGGGTATTGTCAAAGGCTTGTATTTGTTCCGCAGCGGTGGCAAGAAAAAGAAAAAAGTGCAACTCATGGGTTCGGGCACGATTTTACGCGAAGTGATCGCGGCCGCCGATTTGTTGAGCGAAGACTGGGCTGTGGATGCCGATATCTGGAGTGCCACCAGCTTTACGGAATTAGCCCGCGAAGCCCGTGATTGCGACCGTTGGAACCGCTTGCATCCTGACAAAAAACCTAAGGTGCCGTATGTCGCTCAATGCCTGGAAGGACAACAAGGTCCTGTGATTGCGGCCACCGACTATGTGCAATCCTACGCCGATCAAATTCGCAAATGGGTGCCACAACGTTTCGAGGTGCTGGGAACTGATGGTTTTGGCCGCAGCGATACCCGCGCCCAACTGCGCAAGCACTTTGAAGTCAATAGTTATCACGTGGTCGTCGCGGCGCTTAAAGCACTGGCGGATGAAGAAGTCCTGCCCGCGACCAAAGTGGCGGAAGCGATCGCTAAATACGGTATTGATCCAGAAAAACCAAACCCGCTGTACGCATAACAGCGGGGGAGAAGAAGCAAAATGGCAAAAGAAATTGTTGTACCCGATATTGGTGATTTTGAAAACGTTGAAGTGGTCGAGCTGTTGGTTAAATCAGGCGACGCCATTAAAGTGGAAGACTCGTTGATTTCGGTGGAATCGGATAAAGCCACTATGGAGATCCCTTCACCGGAAGCGGGTGTGGTGAAAGAGCTCAAGGTGAATTTGGGCGACAAGGTTTCGCAGGGCAGTTTGATTTTACTGCTGGAGCCCGCCAGCAACGATCCCGCGGCGGTTGCGCCCGCCAAAGAATCACCCGCTCCTGCCGCCAAAGAGGAAAAACCACAGCCGGCACCGGCGCCAACGGCGGCTCCCACCCCAGTGAAAGCCGAGCCAGCGGCATCGCCAACACCAACACCGGCTAAAGTTTCACCCACCGCCAAGATTGATGAAGTGGCGTTTGCCAAAGCCTATGCAACACCTTCGGTGCGCAAATTCGCACGGGAGTTAGGCGTGGATTTGGGGCAAGTGGAAGGAACCGGGCGTAAAAATCGTATCACCCGCGAAGACGTGCAGAACTTTATCAAACGAGCATTGGCGCAAGGGGCTGGTGGCGCAGGGCTGGGTGTTGCGCCCATGCCGGAGATTGATTTCAGCCAATGGGGTGAAATCGAGACTAAAGCGCTCACCAAGATTAATAAACTCACGGGCCAAAACCTGCACCGCAATTGGGTCACTGTGCCCCACGTCACACAGTTTGACGAGGCCGACATCACGGATCTTGAAGAATTCCGCAAGTCCATGGTGGCCGAATATAAAGATAATGGGATTAAGATAACGATCCTGGTGTTTTTAATGAAAGCGGTCGTGTCGGCACTCAAAAAGTTTCCAAGATTCAACGCATCGCTTGACGCCAGTGGTGAAAACCTGATTTTCAAAAAGTATTTCCACATCGGTATTGCTGTGGATACTCCGGATGGCTTAGTCGTGCCGGTGGTGCGGGATGTGGACCGCAAAACCCTGGTGGAGTTAGCCAGTGAGTTGGGCGAAATTAGCGTTAAAGCACGTGATAAAAAACTAAAGCCCTCGGACATGCAAGGCGGTTGTTTTACCATTTCCAGTCTGGGTGGTATTGGAGGCACCAAGTTCACGCCAATCGTTAATGCGCCAGAAGTGGCGATCCTCGGTGTTTCCCGCGCCAAAATGCAACCGATGTGGAACGGCGAATCCTTCGAGCCGCGCCTGATATTACCGTTATCCTTATCGTATGATCATCGTGTCGTTGACGGTGCCGATGGCGCCCGTTTCACCACGTTTTTAAGCAGCGTGTTATCTGATACACGCCGCTTGTTGCTGTAGCCCGGGGGAATACTGCATGAGTCAATTGGTAGAGATTAAAGTACCGGATATTGGCGATTTCGAAGACGTTGAAGTTATCGAAATATTAGTTAAGCCCGGCGATAGCATCAAAGAAGAAGACTCGCTGATTTCCGTGGAGTCGGACAAAGCCACCATGGAAATCCCCGCACCGCAGGCCGGTAGGGTAAAAGAGCTGTTAGTTAAAATCGGGGAAAAGGTCTCACAAGGCAGCCCAATCTTAACGCTTGAAGAAAGTGGCAAAACCGCTGAAAGTCAACCGGCAGAAGAAGCAACAGCTACAGCATCTACCGAACCAGCGGACAAGCCGGTAGCGCCATCCCCGGTAGCCGCCCGCTTCGAAGGCAAAGTCGATGTACAAGCCGAAGTGGTGGTATTGGGTTCCGGCCCCGGCGGTTACACCGCCGCGTTTCGCGCCGCGGATTTAGGCAAGCAAGTGGTGCTTATCGAACGTTACGACAACATAGGCGGCGTGTGTTTAAATGTAGGATGTATTCCTTCCAAAGCGCTATTGCATACGGCTCAAGTGATTACTGAAGCCGCCGAGTTTCATGATATCGGTGTGAGTTTTAACAAGCCCGACATTGACCTGGATAAACTACGCGGACATAAAAACAATGTGGTGGGCAAACTTACCGGCGGCCTGAAACAATTGGCCAAACAGCGTAAAGTGAACATCGTGCATGGCTATGGCAAATTCACCTCGGCGCATACCATCGAAGTGGAAGCCACCAGTGGCGATAAAAAAGGCGATAAAACCATCGTCGGATTCGAACATTGCATCATCGCCGCAGGCTCTCGGGTAACCAAACTGCCTTTCATTCCCTGGGATGATTCACGGGTGATGGATTCCACAGACGCATTGGAGATCGAGGAAGTGCCCAAACGCTTGCTGGTGGTGGGCGGTGGTATTATCGGTTTGGAGATGGCGACGGTTTATGATGCCCTGGGCTCCAAAGTCACCGTGGTTGAACTCTCGCCCGGCCTTATTCCCGGTGCTGATCGAGACGTAGTACGCCCGTTAGAGCGGCGCATCAAGCAGCGTTATGAAAAGATTTATCTCAACACCAAAGTGACTGCGATCGAGCCCAGCAAAAAGGGCTTGCTATGTAAATTCGAAGGCAAAGGCGCGCCCGAACAAGACACTTTTGATCGCGTGTTAGTTGCCATCGGCCGCAGTCCCAATGGCCAGCTGATCGATGCCGACAAAGCGGGTGTTGCGGTGGATGAACGCGGCTTTATCAATGTGGACAAACAAATGCGCACCAATGTCGAACACATCTTTGCCATCGGCGACATTGTTGGCCAACCCATGTTGGCGCATAAAGCCACCCATGAAGGCAAAGTTGCCGCGGAAGTCATCAGTGGCATGAAATCCTATTTCGATGCCCGCACGATTCCTTCGGTGGCCTACACCGATCCGGAAGTCGCATGGATGGGCAAAACCGAAGAACAATGCAAAGCCGAAGGCATAGCCTATGAAAAAGGGGTATTCCCCTGGGCCGCCAGTGGCCGTTCACTTTCACTGGGTCGTAACGAAGGCGCAACCAAAGTTCTGTTTGATGAAAACCATCGTATCGTTGGCGCCGCCATGACCGGGCCCAACGCCGGCGAGTTAATCGCCGAAGCGGTGTTAGCGCTGGAAATGGGTGCTGATATCCACGATATCGCTTTGACCATACATCCGCACCCGACACTCTCCGAAACGTTTAACTTCGCAGCGGAAGTGGCTGAAGGCACTTGTACCGATATCTATGCGCCGAAGAAGAGTTGATGCTTTAAAAACCAGATATTGAGCCGCAAAGCTTGAATGGTGCAAGTTAGGAGGCGTCGCAGCAAGAAAAAATCACAACAAATCTCAGGAGCGCGGCAATGATCAAGGCGCTTCTGGGATTTCTTTCCCACTGCCCCCAGGCGTATTCGCTCTCGCCAGTTATTAAAAATGTGCACTCGGCACTGTTTTTAAGCAGGGTGCGTTTTAAATCTTTGCTACTATAATTAAAGATCAAATACTACCAGCGCAGTTTAATAACTAACTCTAAACTCCTATGTCCAAAAACGAATATCAAAGCCCCCTGCAGTTGATCGGTGAAGGCGAGTCATTCAAAGAGGAATTGTGTCAAATGATCGAGAGTTCACGCATGTTTGCCGATTTTTCCCGATCCGAAGTTCAGAATATAGCCAGCTACACCCATGCCTACGAGGTGCAGCCAGGCGCCACCCTGTTCCGCGAAGGAGAGAAAGGACAATATATGTGCTTAATCGTGGAAGGCAAAGTGAACATTCTTAAAGACACCGGTGGAGGCGAACGCAAAGTTGTCACCACGGTGCGTGCTGGCCAAACCATGGGAGAGATGTCGCTATTGGATGATTTACCCTATTCAGCGACTGCCACCGCAAAAGATCTGACAAAGTTGGTATTGATCACCCGCAATAATTTTGAGCGCTTAACCGAAGAGCATCCGGTATTGGGCGTTAAGATCCTGAAAAAGATTGCCCGCCTCATGAGTTTGCGTTTGCGCCAAACCACAGGTGTATTGGTCGATCACTTAGAATAGCGCTTTTTGCTGTTTCGTTGTAAAGTTGCTGCAATAGCGTGTGTTGTTATACAACACGCTCTCATTTCATTGTCTACCCAAATCATCATAGAGAATTAATAAAATGAGTAAGAATAAAGTAAACAAAGTGGTATTGGCTTATTCCGGCGGCTTGGACACCTCCATCATTCTCAAATGGTTACGCGAACAATACGACTGTGAAGTTGTCACTTTCACCGCTGACATTGGCCAGGGTGAAGAAGTGGAACCCGCGCGGGCCAAAGCTCAGGCCATGGGCGTCAAGGAAATCTATATCGATGATTTGCGCGAAGAGTTCGCCCGTGATTTTGTGTTCCCCATGTTCCGCGCCAACGCGTTGTATGAAGGTGAATATCTATTGGGCACATCCATTGCCCGGCCTTTGATTGCCAAGCGCCAAGTGGAAATAGCCAATGAGACGGGCGCGGATGCCGTCGCGCACGGTGCTACGGGAAAAGGCAATGACCAAGTGCGCTTTGAATTAGGTTATTACGCCCTCAAACCCGACGTACGAGTGATTGCACCTTGGCGGGAATGGGATCTGAACTCTCGCCAGAAGCTCATGGAATACGCGGAAAACCATAGCATACCCATCGAACAAAAACGGGGCAAATCCTCACCTTACTCAATGGACGCCAACTTACTGCATATCTCTTACGAAGGCGGCGTATTGGAAGACCCCTGGTCCGAAGCCGAAGAAGACATGTGGCGCTGGACCGTCTCCCCCCAAGCAGCGCCCGACGAGCCTACAGTGATCGAGCTGACTTATGCCAATGGGGATATCGTCGCCGTGGACGGCAAAACCATGTCGCCGGCGCTAGTGATGGAGCACCTAAATAAAGTAGCCGGCGCCAATGGTGTGGGCCGGGCAGACATTGTGGAAAACCGTTATGTGGGCATGAAATCCCGAGGCTGTTATGAAACCCCCGCCGGCACGGTGATGCTCAAAGCCCATCGCGCCATAGAGTCTATTACGCTGGATCGGGAGGCGGCCCATTTGAAAGACGAACTCATGCCACGTTACGCCAGTTTGATTTACAACGGCTACTGGTGGAGCCCCGAGCGTAAAATGCTACAGGCATTGATTGATGAATCCCAAACCCGGGTTAATGGCCAGGTAAGGCTTAGCTTGTATAAAGGCAATGTCACCATACTGGGACGTGATTCCAGCACCGACAGTTTATTCGATACCAATATCGCCACTTTTGAGGAGGACGCCGGCGCGTACAATCAAAAAGATGCCGAAGGATTCATCAAATTGAATGCGTTGCGATTGCGTATTGCATCCAAACGATAATTGTTCTTAAATAGCCGATACGTTTTTTATCCAAAATAATATTTCTGAGCGATTTTTATATCACGAATACGGATAAAGAGTATTGTTGCCATCGAAGAATATGGTTCTCAAAACCTGTTTTCTTAAACATGGTTTCTAAGACACGGTTTCCAATATGTTTGGTGGTTGTCTACACCGCCCGCCAACATCACAAGAATTTTGGGTGACTGCCAGTGCACAAAAACCAATTGAATATCGTTAAAGGTGTCAATAAAAAGCAACTCGATACCTTGGATACCGCTCCCGGAGAGGGGGCGTTTGCGTTAGATTACAAAAACCGACTGTTATATCTAAACGACACTGCCGAGAAAATCCTGGGTTGGACGCTTGCCGAATTGGCCGACGAAAATTTTGTCCAAACCACCCAGTTCAAAATGAATTCTATCGCTTCGCTGGGTACATCCAGGTGCGCCGCCTTGAACAGTGTGTCGTGTTCACATTTGCAAATGGGCGCCAGTATTTCTAAGCGTTCTGGCGAAGTCATTCCCATCTCTTACATGTCTATTCCGGTGTTCGATGATGGGCGCATGTATGGCAAGTTGTTTGTATTCAGTGAAGCGACTTATTGCAGCGTTGGTAAAGAAGACTATGGTGCGTTGGTCGAAAACAGCGGCAGCTATGTTTTGCGTTTGGATCGAAACGCACAAGTGCAGTTCGCCAACGAAGCGGCCCGCGCGGCGTTCGCCGATAAGATAGATCAAATCATTCCTACAGCCATAAAGTTCGCCATACTCGATAAAGCACAATCACTTGGCCGAACCCAACACATCAGCAATCGGGTAAAAACCAAAGATGGCCTTATCCGCACCGTAGCATGGACGGTAGCGCCTATTCGCGATAATCAGAAAAACATAGTTAGCGTGAGCTGTATCGGCAACGATATCACCGAGCAGGATACTCAAGTAAAAAGCTTACAACCGGATAACATTCTGGCACGAAAGATACTTAGTAATATCAGCGACGCGGTGATCACCATGGATAGCAAAGGTGTCGTCGAATACCTCAATCCGGCCGCTGAAAGTCTAACCGGTTGGCAACTGGCCGATGCCAAAGGATTGTTGCTCGCCGATGTATACCATGTATTGGATAAAAATAATCGTAAAACCTTGGACAACTTTATCCAGCGCCGTGCCCGTGATATCGATCTGGAGTCGGAAATACCCAAAAGCGTATTGGTGAACCGCGATGCGGCCGAGGTGGATATTGAGCAGAACATTACCGCCATCCGTGACAACCAAGGGGTGATTATCGGCGGGGCGATTATATTCAAGAAAACTGCGGCATCAGCTGCACTTACCGAAAGCGGGGAAAGCCCCGATTATGATTTGCTGACCCGCCTTATTAGCCGAGGTAAATTTGAAGTACAGCTAAGTAAAGCCATTGCTCTATCGAAAAAAGACCGTAGTCAGCATGCTCTGTGTTATGTGGATGTGGTCAACATGCGCCGCATCAACGAAATTCACGGCAAAGAAGTGGGTGACCAAATCCTCAAACAGGTGGTGCTGACGCTGAGTGACCACGTTAGAGAAACCGATGTGTTGGCCCGCTTGGGTGGTGATGAGTTCGGTGTGTTTTTACGCAAGTGTTCTTTGGATGACGCCTATGAAACGGTGAAGACTGTTTGTCAGCATGTTTCCACGTTGTCGTATCAGCACAATCACGAAAAAATCGATATTGCCATCAATATTGGTTTGGTGCCGATTTCTTCGGCCAGCCATGATGTGGCGGAGCTTATGCGTGTTGCTGATTCGGCATGTTATGTTGCCAAACAAAAGGGAAAAAATCGTGTGCAAGTCTACCGCCCGCACGATGTGACTCGCCAAGGTACGGCTCGTGCTGACCTGCAATGGTTGCACAAAATCCGTAACGCCTTGGAAGACAACAAATTCCGCTTGTATTGCCAATCTATCGTGCCGTTACAACAATCTAGCCAAACACCGGGGCACGTTGCGCATCATGAGATTTTGCTGCGTATGCTCGATGACAACGACACCGTACTGCGCCCGGCGACTTTTATGCCGACGGCAGAGAACTTCAATCTCATGCCATCCATAGACCGATGGGTGGTAGAGCACACATTCAAGCTTCTACAAGAGCGCGCCCAACACAATGATAACATCGGCATGCTCTCCATCAATTTATCGGCGCAATCCCTTGATGATGACAATTTTCTCGGATTTGTTGTCGATTGCTTGGATAAGACTAAAGTGTCGGCGGACAAGATTTGTTTTGAAATTACCGAATCCGCTGCGATTTCCAACCTCATCAGCGCGACGCGTTTCATGTCTATATTACGCGGCATGGGCTGCCGTTTTTCCTTGGATGATTTCGGCCGTGGATTTTCCTCATATGGGTATCTGAAAAACCTACCTGTCGATTATCTGAAAATCGACGGAAGTTTCGTGCGAGATCTGGTCAACGACGACATCGACCACGCCATGGTGAGTTCCATTAATCAAATCGGTCACACCATGGGCGTGCAAACTATCGCCGAATATGTCGAAACCGAAGAAACCCTGGAACAATTGATCCATCTGGGAGTGGACCACGTGCAAGGCTACCAGCTGGGCAAACCCCATCCCATATGGCCGGATATCCAGAAACACAAGAAACCCAAGCACAAACCCAATAAAGTGCAAGTGGTTAGTTAATCTTTAAGTTAAGGTATCTTATGCGAATACTACATACCATGATACGTGTCGGCGATCTGGACCGATCCATAAAATTCTATACTGAAGTGCTGGGCATGAAGTTGCTGCGCCGTAAAGACTACCCGGCCGGTGAATTTACCCTGGCCTTTATTGGTTATGGTGACGAAGCTGACAATACTGTCATCGAGCTTACTTACAACTGGGGTCAGGATCGCTACGATATTGGCAATGGTTTCGGCCATATCGCCCTGGAAGTGGATGACGTTTATCAGGCGACAGAAGCAATACGTAATCGCGGCGGTAAAATCATCCGCGACGCCGGGCCCATGAATGCGGGTACTACCATCATATCCTTTGTCGAAGATCCCGATGGCTATCAAATCGAATTAATCGGCAAGAAGCATTAAAAAGTAATAACACATCCTCGCCGAAAAAAAACAAACCCTTTATAGGTTGGGTTTACTCAAAGGGCACAAGAGATGCGCGCTTGCTTATTTTAGGATTCAATCCCGAGGCCTGCGCGCATCGTAACCCAACGTTCGCAGATCAGTGGATCGGTCTATTTGCTTCCAACACCGTGCCGGCCAGATCGTGCGATGTTCTCGCCAAATCATCAATAGATAGTAATCCAGCTAAGCTGTTGTCGTGATGCAATATGGGCACGCGACGCACATGGCGCTCCGCCATGATCTTTGCAGCATCCGTAATGTCCTGATCGTCAAAACAAGTAGTGACATCGGTGATCATTACTTCTTTGACTTGAGTCATCACTGCGTCTCGGCCAGTGGCAATCACTTTGCAGCAAATATCCCGGTCGGTAATAATGCCTACCAATTGCCCGGCATCCACCACCAGCAAAGCGCCGATATGCAAATTGCGCATTTTAACAGCCGCATCCTTTGTAGATTCCGTTGGGGTAATGGTTTCAACATGAGAAGTCATAATGTCTTGCGTTTTCATTGGTTATCTCCTCCGTCGTATTAATGAATTGGGATTGCCGCTTCCAATACAGCGCCAGCGAGATCATGAGAGCCGCGCGCAAGGTCGTCCACGGTTAAGATACCTGCCAGCGTATTATCATGGTGTAAAATCGGCAAACGCCGGATATGCAATTCCTCCATGATGCGCGCGGCTTCGGAAATATCTTGATCCTCAAAGCATGTGGCCAAATCTCGGGTCATGCATCTTTGCACTTCGGTCTCATCAGGGCTGCGGCCAATGGCCACTGCATAGCAGGTGATATCGCGATCGGTAATGGTGCCAAGCAGTTTGCCATCCTCAACGATTGGTAAATAGCCCACATTCAACTCCTTCATTTTGCGGGCCGCTTGCTTAAGGGATTTGGTGGGTGCGATAAACTCCACGGGTGTCGTCATAAGCTCTTGAACTTTCATGATATATCTCCTTTAGTCTTTACAGAAGTTTTGACACGAAAGGCCCCGCGTAAATGCTCGATTTCTTAATCTCCCACGGGGTAATTCAGAACCGATTTAGCAACAGGCAATTAATCAACCTGACTAAAAAATCTGACGAACTTTTTAGCAGATTGCATAAAAACTAGCCATGATCCGGATCAACGTTTTTGCAACAAAGATAGCGTCCGAGAAACATTCTATAGATGAGGGAGCAAATTCCTTTTTATCCGTGGAGCATCGCTGTACCATTCTCACAATCGCAATCGATTCTAGGAGGATGACAAATGGAAAGCGTCGAAACACTGTTTAAACAAGCGGTAGAAGAAATTGAGCGTATGCTCAGCACAAAAACCGTAGTGGGTGAGCCACTCGTCATTGGAGATAACACCATCATTCCATTAGTCAGTGTCGGCTTTGGATTTGGAGCCGGAGGTGGCACTGGCAAAGAGCCCACCAAAGGCGAAGGCAGCGGAGGCGGAACCGGAGGTGGCGGGGGAGTGAAACCAGTAGCTGTGCTTATTATCAACAAAGACGGTGTTAGAGTGGAACCGATAAAATCCGGTACCGCATCCGTGCTGGAAAAAGTGGCCGAAACTGTGGCGAAGACAGCGTCGCAAAAGACCAAACAAGAAGATTGATGGGGAGCGCTTTGCGTGCTCTTTGTTTTAACACTGTCGCTGTTAATCCTGGCAGTAGTTGTTGCGGTGCTTGCTATTCCCTTTGAAGTTATATTCAAAATTCATAGGTATAAAGAATTACAATCCGATGTTGCGGTTCGCTGGTTATTTGGTGTGGTCAAATTTTCTATTCCAAGCTCGCCACACAAGCAGAAACAAATTGATATACCACGCGAATCAACAACAGTAAAAAAGGCCACTGGCAAGCGGGGGAGCGCTCGTGCGATAAAGAATCTGCTATGGAACGCAAGATTCCGTTATCGATTATTACGTTTTGTAAAAGATGTGTTTAAAACAATTCATATTGCCAGCTTCTATTTACGTGTCAGGTTGGGGCTCGACGATCCGGCGGATACCGGCCGGCTATGGGCTTTTTTTGGCCCTTTATCCGTCTTCTTGTCCAGCCATAGCAATTCAACGGTTTCCCTGGAACCTGATTTTGAGAAAGAGATTGTTTACGTGGACAGCAGCGGAGCAATACGTATCGTTCCGCTGCAAGTGATTTTTACAATTCTTGCTTTTTTATTCTCACCGATCACTATTAGCGCGTTGTGGTCAATGTCCAAGTTGAACAAACGATGAATGAACTGCGTATAGGTAACGTAATAACGCTTGCGGGAGTTACGATTATTCCTGTGGAAGAACTAACCATCATAAGAGAAATAAATCCAATAACGAAATGGTGGTATGGGAGCAAAAATGTCTATGCTGTAGTCGTTGTTAGTACAACATTTGGAACTCAAGTGCTCGATAAAAACGCGCGTGAATTGAATGTTCTTGATCTGATCAGCCAGGTGCCGCGGTTAGCTGAAATGCTAGATCTAGGATCAGGTTAGTTCGGCGTTCATTGCCCACCCATAGGATCTTGGTAAGCTTCATTAGGATCCGGTATAGGCACACCTTCGGCATTTTCTAATGTATCTGGGGCAAACGGTGGTTCCGAGGGGGATGGTATCGGATCGGGATTGTTGGCATCCATGGTTTGTCCGGTATCGGCTGCGCTTGGATCCTGATATTGCTCATAATGTTGTTGGGTATCGTTAAAGGTGGCATCCGGCTGAGCAGGTTCCGGTATATAAGGTTGCATGGTGTCCCTTGAGTAGGAATAGTCGGCGTCATTACCTTGCTGCATATTTTTCCGGTTGTAAACCAATAATTTTCTTTCTGTGTCATCATCCACCAACACATAACTATCGTGCTTTAAAATCTTCTTGATTGCCTCGTCAAAGGATTTTTTCTCAATATTAAGGTTTACCACATTGTCGCACGGATTATCGTTACGTATCTTGGTGTTGGTTTTCTCTGCCAGTTCTTTCAATATTTCGCAAACAGTAGCGCCTTTGGCTTTGATACTTAGTTTATTGTCTTGCCATTGAATATCTAGTTCGCCTGCGACTGCCGTGTGAAAAAAAAATGTAAACAAAATGGGTGGTAGGGCGAGTATGTTGAACCGGGGAAGTGTCATTTTGTGCTCCGCTAGGATATGGAAGTCTTGATCATAATTTGAACGCGAGAATGGTGGCGCCGAAGTTGACAGATGTTGACAAAAAGGGATTGGTTCTCCACCAAAGTGCACAGATGGTGTTGGAATTCCAAAGCGCTATTCAGCGCTTTATATACAATTAGTGCACTAAATTCAATAGCTGAAAATGAGAAGGAAATATGCCAAATTGGACCCCTTCAAAACCCATTGAAACTGCGCTTTATTAAAATCCCGAAATCTACGGCATGGGTAATACCAATATGAATATATGCAAACTAAAGACCTTTCGGCAGAAACCGGGCATTCTTGTACTAACAACCATGATAAGTTTAGTGCTTTAGAAAAAAAGCTGATAAGGAAATACCAGCCAAAGTGGTAAGAAACCTAAGATCACTATATGAGGCCAGAGTGTATGGCTGGTCTTGGCGAGAACTCGATAGCTAATAAAGAAGGTGGGAAATGGTGAGAAATTCTCACGAATTATCGCGTTGTAGTTCTTGAGACAAACTTACGTAATTATAGCTTGGAAAGACATTGCATATATTTGCCCTGATCCGGCATTGCATTATTCCGCTGCGCCTCCCAAATCATTTCCGCTAAACAATCCATGATTAAATGTTCTACAGCGTGCGGGTCCTGGTGTTTTTCTAGTAGGTTTTTGTAAATACCCGTAATGCCTTCCGGTTGGTTGATGCTGATTTGTTCGTGGATGGATATGTGCAGACCGATGTGTAAAAACGGATTGGTTTGGCCGGCTTCGGGGAGAAAGTCTTGATCCAGCGAAGCGTTTTCATCGGCAAAGTATTGGTGATATTCGGAGTGCATGGCGATGACGTTGGCGATGACTTGTTCCAAAGGTTCTAATGGTTGTTTGGCATTGTGTTTTCGCCAGGCGTTGAAAAATACTTGGCGTAGTTGATTCCTATCTTGTCCGAAAAACATATTTCACTCCTTAGTGTTTAATGTCAAACTGCTTTTGTTTGTATTCGCAAAGATCTTCAATAATGCATTCACCACATTTAGGTTTTCGTGCAACGCAGGTGTAGCGGCCGTGCAGAATCAACCAATGATGCGCGTCTTTTTTAAATTGCTCCGGAACTACTTTTAATAATTTATTTTCCACTTCCAACACGGTTTTGCCCGGCGCTATTTTGGTGCGGTTGGACACCCGGAATATGTGGGTGTCTACCGCAATGGTGGGTTCACCGAAGGCGGTATTGAGGATCACGTTGGCGGTTTTGCGCCCCACGCCGGGTAGCGCTTCCAGGTCTTTGCGGTTGGTGGGCACCTGTGAGTGGTGGTCGTCGACTAAAATCCCGCAGGTCTTAAAGATGTTTTTGGCTTTGCTATTGAAAAGACCAATGGTTTTTATATAAGTTTTCAGACCTTCTTCGCCTAACTTCAAGATCGCTTCGGGCGTATTGGCCACCGGGAACAGTTTTTCTGTCGCTTTGTTTACGCTTTTATCGGTGGCTTGGGCGGATAAAATTACCGCGATCAATAATTCGAAAGGAGTGGTGTAGGTGAGTTCTGTGGTTGGCTTGGGATTGTTCTTTTTGAGACGGGCGAAAATCTCCGCCCTTTTCTGAGGATTCATTGTTTAAAATTTAGCCAAATATTAGATCTACGAATTGGAACGCTGTATTGTGACGTAAATTCTTGAAATTTCAATTGCTGAGTTCAATGGTAGGAAGTTGCCTGCCTATATCAGATATTTTGCCGTAAGGGAATAGCTGACAGAGATTTTATACACATGTAAAGTTGTTCGACAAATTTTACATGACAATTTTATGACTAACCCCTAACTCAGTCACAAAAATGATCATAACCTATTGATAATAAAGATATATTACACTATGATTAAAAAATGAACATTTTAACATTGCAGTAATAAAGACGGGCATTGGGCATCACTCCCCCCATCTTGTCCACATAGTTATCCACAGGATTTGTGGATAACGATACTGCAATAAGGTTTCGCTCAAGCATGGTGCGGCTGCTATAACTTTGCATAATGAAGTGTTAAATTGGCGCCATGTCGGCTCAAGGCGTTAAAAATCCCCCTTCACTGTTGTCTGTTGCCCTCCCAACACCGCTTCGACGCTGTTTTAGTTACTTGCCTCCCAAGAGCATAGCCATTGAGGATTTATTGTTAGGCCAGCGAGTTAGAGTCCCTTTTGGTAATAGCTTCAAAATCGGCATTATTGTTGAGAATCCGGCGCACGCTGTGGAAGGGCTGAAGCTAAAAAGAGTCCAAGATGTTATCGACTACGATACGCTGTTGCCCAGCGATGTGTTGGGGTTGTTGTGTTGGGCCGCCGAGTATTACCAACATTCCTTGGGGGAGGTGATAGCCAATGCGTTGCCGGTGCTATTGCGTAAGGGTGAGCCCGCCAAGCTAAAGACCGTTCAGTTGTTTCGTTTAATCCCAGATTGTGACCTTTCCGAGTTACATAAAGCACCCAAGCAAACCCAAATCGCCCAGTTGCTTAAATCCAATGCGCAAGGTCTGACAGCGGATCAACTGGGAGAGCATGTGGAAAATTGGCGGGCGTCTATGGCCAAGCTGATTGAAAAGGGTTGGGTCGAGGTTAGTGAACAACGTGATTACGCGCTAACTGTCAATTATCATCAAAAGCCGTCTGTGCCTGAGTTAAATTCGGCGCAAGCCGCTGCAGTGAAAGCCATTTTGCAGGAATCACAGCAATTTTCGGTTTCGTTGTTGGAAGGTGTCACTGGCAGCGGTAAAACCGAAGTGTATTTACGTGTTATTGAAGACATCATCGCAAAAGGATTACAGGCTTTGGTGCTGGTTCCGGAAATTGCGTTGACACCACAATTGATTTCCCGCTTTCAAAGACGTTTTGCGGTGCCCATCGTTGCCATGCATTCCAATCTCAGCGAACGGGAGCGTTTAAATGCCTGGCTGTTCGCGAAACAAGGCGAGGTGCGTGTGGTCATCGGCACGCGTTCGGCGGTATTCACACCGTTTAAAGCGTTGGGATTGATTGTGGTGGACGAAGAACACGATGCTTCGTTGAAACAACAAGACGGCTTTCGCTATTCGGCCCGCGATGTGGCCGTGCGCCGGGCGCAAATGTTAAATATTCCGGTAATTTTGGGGTCTGCTACCGCCTCGCTGGAAAGTCTGCATAACGCCCTGCAAGGCCGATATCATTATTTGTCACTGCCGGAGCGTGCCGGTACGGCGGTGCATCCAGAAATCAAACTACTGGATGTGCGCAGCAAACCCATTCATGACGGCTTATCCAATCTGCTAATCGACGCCCTGCGGCAGCATTTGCAGCGTGGCCAGCAGGTGATGTTGTTCCTCAACCGCCGGGGATTTGCACCCACCTTATTGTGCCATGATTGCGGTTGGGTGTCGGAGTGTAAGCGTTGCGACAGCCATATGACTTTACACTTCGCCCAGCATCGATTGCGTTGTCACCATTGCGGCTCGGAGCGGCCCATGGACACGCAATGCCCGCAATGCGGCGGCAGTGAACTCATCCCCATCGGCATGGGCACAGAGCGCATAGAACAAGCACTGCAAGCGTTGTTTCCAGAAGAGGACATAGTGCGTGTCGATCGGGATACGACACGGCGCAAAGGCGCGCTGGAGAAAAAACTCGCCACCATCAACGAAGGCAAACGTGGCATCTTATTGGGCACACAAATGCTGGCAAAAGGCCATCACTTTCCCAATGTCACCTTGGTAGGTGTCATCGATATCGACCAGGGTTTGTTTAGCAGCGATTTCCGCGCTTTGGAACGTATGGCGCAATTGATCACCCAAGTAGCCGGGCGCGCAGGGCGGGCGGAAAAACCCGGCGAGGTGCTGATTCAAACCCACCATCCCCAGCATCCCTTGTTGCAAACCTTAATCAATCAAGGATACTCGGCTTTTGCCAAGCAAGCGTTGGCCGAACGGCAAGCGGCCCAGTTACCGCCGTTTTCGTATCTGGCGTTGTTACGGGCCGAGGCGGTGGATATGCAAAAACCTTACGAGTTTCTCAATGAAGCCAAAGGTCTGGCATTGCAGCTGAGTGTACCCCAGGTGCTAATATCCGGTCCGGTGGCCGCGCCCATGGAAAAACGCGCCGGTCGGTTTCGGGCGCAACTGTTACTGCAGGCCAACAAGCGATCTGAGTTGCACCGGTTGTTAAAACCTTGGGTGGTCCAACTGGAACAATCTAAGTCCGGAAGAAAAGTACGCTGGTCGTTGGATGTTGATCCTATCGAAATGTATTGAGCGGGCTCTAAGATGAACCAAAACCGTACCCGTGAACAGGCAATGCAACTCCTCAATACTGGTTTGAGAGTACCGCCAATCGGTGCCGGCAAACAGGCGGTTGTGTATGTGTCTGCCATCGATGCGGTGACACCGTTGACGGTGGCCGCAGCGAGGCGTTTGGCCTTTGCCAAGGCGGAAGTGGAGTTGTTGACACAATTTGGCTTTCAAGTTCGTTGCCATGGCCTTTTTGCCGACTATGGTGATAGCGTCAACAATCTTGTGCTCAGTATCTGGTTGCGATATTTGGAGTTGTGTGGTGAAGAGGTGCCTCACATCGAAGGGTGTTATCAAGGCGATTACATTTTCGATTTCGCCGCCACTGTACATCGAAACTTCGGTAACCGCTTGGCAGTAGCCGCGAGTGAAGTGACAGCAGTTTTGACGGCAGGCGGTGATCGGTTTGCTCGAATGCGGTCGTGGTTGGGCGATGAGGCCTTGTCCACCATCAAGCAAATCGGTTTACAAGGCATCAACCGGGATATCGCCAGTGATCTGCAACAAATCGGATTGACCGTGAGTCATTGGCAGCAAACCAGTGCTTTAGCCGGCACTAGTGCGCTTAAAGCAGGAATTAGACAACTTGAGTCGGCTGGATTGGTGCAAACGGAAGCTGGGGTTCTCTATCTCAATTTGCCCGGAACGCCAAAAATCCTGCTACACACCGAAACCAGTCCGACACTTTTTGCGCTGCAGTTGGCTGATTTTCTGGTATTTGCGAAGGATTGCAAAGATAGCGATTTGAATATCTGTATCTTTGATATTGATCAGGGTAACGAGATCAAACGTTTCCAGCAGTGTGCCCAGCGTTTAGGTTTTCCTATAGTCCTGCTGGAAAAACCCATTTTATCGCCACAGCTTTTTGAATCCGGGGAATTAGTGCATACTTCGCCGCTGGCCGAGGATTTTGTGTCTTTCCGTGAAGTGAGGCAAACCGTGGGTTGGCACGATTTGCTTTGGCAATTTGCGGTGCATAGAAGTGATGAGGCGATTAGGATTGACTTATCAGGAGGCCATGCCGCAGGGCATACGATCTGCGACGGCTTATTCCAAAGTGCAACTAACGATGCACAGATAGAACTGGCCGATTTAACTCAAATACTCATGGCAAATAAACCACAAGATCTCCAGGCGATATTAAAAATCATCGCGGAGTTTCCAATTACAGTGGATCGCGCAAGCCGGGTCTTAGAGCCTGCATTCATCGTAATTTATTACAGAAAACTGTGTGAAAGCATTTTAACTTACTATAATAATCATCAACTTGAAGTGTCAGAGGCGGGCCAAACGGCATCCAGCGTTGTGACCGCCATCATAACCAAGATACAAGGATTGACGGATATCACTCAGCAATTGACCGGCTTAAATAATTGAAAATCAGCAAGCAACAAGACTCAAACCAATAGCAGACTATGAGATCAAAATTCAAAATGATAGGTAACGCCAAACCCATTCCAGTGTGGTTATGGTTTTTTGCATTATTTGCCATCAGCTCGTTTGTAGCATTGCTGATGTATTTGGACATGTATGAAAAAGGCCGCGTAAGTGAGCGTAGTACGCCTGACATTAGCCGCTTGTTTTCAAAATCGGATGACAACGCTGGCAGCGCCACTAAACCGCAAGCCTCCACGAAACAAGACACCAAAGAAGATAAATCATCGAGTTTTGATTTCTACAGCTTGTTGCCCAAGATGGAAGTGTTGGTGCCGGAAACAGAAATCACCTCCCGCATCGCCAAAGAAAAACTGCAGCAGTCACCTAGCGAAAAAGGTTCGTATTTTCTGCAAGCCGGAGCGTTTAAAGATATGCAAGCCGCCGATCGCATGAAAGCCGGTTTGGCGTTATTAGGCATAGAGTCGCGAATTGAAAGCGTTACTTTAGACAGTGGCGTGTGGCATCGAGTGCGTGTTGGGCCTTTTAACGACAGTCAGCAAATGAACAAAGTGCGTAGTCTGATGAAAGCCAACAACATCAGTTCCATCATGGTGAAAGTGAACTCCTGATATTTATTTCACTACGAAGACCACGAAGGTTTTTCCTTCGTGGTCTTCGGTTGCTGGTTTACCACGTCCTCTGATTTCTACCCTGGCTATTCAAATCCCTAAGATTCCATCACTAAATCAATAAATTACTGCAAAACTGTGAGCTGGTTCACAACCTAGCAATAGCGCTTTTTTGTATTCTTTTTTGTGAGGTAGTGCGCTTAAGAAAGACCTGCCTCAGCCGTTATAAAACAGGAGCTTAACTGAGCCAGGAAATGAGCGGTTGAGCCTTTCATAACACGTAAATCTTAACCACACGCATTGGTATTGTAAGGGATCTTGAGGTCGTAAATGACAGCCGCAAAAAAACTGGTTGACGATAAGTTGCTAAAAACATTGGTGCCCTTTGGGGAGCTCAAGGATGAACAATTTGCCAAACTTAGCGGGCAATACAAAGTCGAGGCTTTGAAAGCGGGTCACACCTTGTTTCGACAAGGTGAGCGCGACACGCGTACTTATTTCTTACTTGCCGGCCAAGTCAACCTGCGCTACGGTGACGGTTCTGTAAAAAGCATCATCTCCGATACCCCGCAAGCCCAATACGCGTTGGTGCCGGTGCGTCCACGCCAAGCCACTGCCACTGCCAAAACACCAATCACAGTATTGACCTTAGATGCCAATTTATTCGACGAAATCTTAAGCTGGGGCAACGAAAACGGTTTTCATGTTTCTGAGCTAGACACGCCGGAAGATGAAAACGACTGGATGACGTGTTTTCTGCAGTCCAAAGTGTTCTTGCGCTTACCGGCGCAAAATATTCAGGCGTTGATGATGCGCCTGGAGGAAGTGAAAGTTAAGGCCGGCCAAGTTGTGATCCGTCAAGGTGACGACGACGGCTATTACTACATCATCAAAAGCGGCCGTTGCCGGGTAAGCCGCAAGCATTCCCCCAAAGATAAAGAACTGGAACTGGCGGTGCTTACCGTTGGTGAGGGCTTCGGCGAGGAAGCCATCATCACCCATAACCGGCGCGGTGCTTCCGTGACCATGCTGGAAAACGGCAGCTTGATGCGCTTGTCGCGCAACGACTTTAACCGTTTGCTGGTTGAGCCGCTGATCAGTATTGTTAACTATAACGAAGTTGCTTATGATCCCCGCACAGTATTTCTGGATGTGCGCAATTACGAAGATTATGCCCGCAATGGCATAACCGGCAGCAAGAATATCACCGTCACCGAACTGCGCCTTAAAATCGACCAGCTCGACCATTCTAAACAATATGTGGTCTGCAGCAATACCGGTAGCCGCGCGGCGGCAGCGGCGTTTTTACTTTGCCAACAAGGTTTGGACGCTGTGGTGCTTCGCTACGGCTTGGAAAACTTGCCGGTTAATGTGAAACGCGGTAACGGTGCCGTTGAAAATGTGGATCAAATCCCGGTTGTGGATAACGTGGTTAAACTCAACAAAGACGCTGCGGTTGAGAAACTCCCCGAACTACCTTCAACCAGCAAAGAACCACCACGGCCAGTGACCACCGATGAGGCCATGAAAGACCCGCGCGTCAAAGCGTTGTTCTCACAAGCGCAGCACCGGGTGCAACAGGAAAACGACCGCGCCAAGCAAGCGGACAAGGCACGCAAACTAGCCCAAGCTGAAGTCAATCGCTTGAAAAACGAAGCGGACCAAGCGCGCCAGCAATTGGAAGAAGCCAAACGCCAAGCCGAAAAAGCCGCTAAAGATTCGGCCATGGCGGCGCGCTTGGAAGCCAAACGCGAGGCGACCAGGTTGCGCGAGCTGGAACTCGGCGCCAAGCAAGCTGAGTTGGAAGAGGCGATGCGCCTCGCCGAGGAACAGGCGCAGCGGACTCAAGACGCTAACTCGGCGCTGCAGCAAGCTGAGCAAGAAATCGAAAACTTGAAAAAAGAAATGCAAGCCGCGGTGGAACGTGCTCAGGAAGAAGCTCATAAGTCTGCCGAGTCCATTCGGCAATTTTTAGAGCAGGAGGCTAAACGGCAGAAAGAAGAAGCGGACCGCGTAGCCGAAAAAGAAGCGCAGCGCGCCCGCCAAGCCGAACAAGCCCACTTCAAAGCCCAGCAGGAAATCGAGCGCTTAAAAGCAGAGACAGAAGCGACGCGCGAACGCCTGCGTGAGCAAGCCAAACTGGAGGCCGATCGTGTTCGCCAGGAAGCCGAACAAGCCCGTAAAGAGGCCGAAGAAGAAATCGAGCGCTTGCGCAAGGAAGCTGAGTTAGCCCGTAAAGAAGCCGAACAACTGGTTTCGAAAAAACACGCCGAAGCGTTGGCGGCCAAACAAGCCGAGCAGGAAGCGGCCATTCAACAAGCCATAGAACTCGCCCGCCAGGAAGCGCAGGCGGAAATCGAAAGACTGCGCCAGCAGGCTGAAAAAGCCGAGGATGCGGAAAAAGCGCGTAAGCTGGCTGAGCAAGAAATCGCTCGTGTTAAAGAACAAGCTGAGCAAGAACGTTTGCGCATCGAAGAACAAGCCATTCGTATCGCTGAAGCGGCGCGCGCTGAAGCGGTGGAAGAAGCTTACAAAATTACTGCGGCCAAACAATCTGAAATTGAAGCGGTTGCCAAACAAGCTTCGGATCAAGCCAAGCGGGCTTTAGAGGCCGAGGAAGCCAAACGTCGTGCCGAAGAGGAAATTGAGCGCTTAAAAGAAGAGACCGAATTGGCGCGCCAGCAAATGCAACAACAGTTGTCTTCGGAAATCGAGCGCTCCGAAATCGAACATGAAGTGGCCAAAGCCAGGGCGCTGGAGTTGGCCAACAAACAAGCCGAAATCGAGGAAGTCACAAAAAAAGCCGAACAAGAAGCCAGCCGCGCCGGATTGGCCGAAGCCGAACGCAAACAAGCCGAAGAAGAAATTAATCAGCTGAAGCAGGATATGGAAAAGCTGCGCAAGCAGCAAGAACTGTTCGCCAAACAGCAGTCCAATGGTGGTCTTAGTGCCGCCGACCAAGAGCTGGCACGAAACAGCGAAAAAGCGTTGGCTGACAAACAAGAGGAAATCGCCCAGATATCCCTTAAAGCCGCCGAGCAAATCGCTAAGGCCAACGCGGCTGATGAAGCTCGTAAGCAGGCAGAAGTGGAAATTCAACGCTTGCGCGCTGAAGTGGAAGCTGCCACCTTGCAAGCCCAGGCACAATTACAAGCCGATGCCGAAAGGGCAGCGGCAGAACAGCAGGCCATGCAAGAGCGATCTGCGGAACTGGAAAGAATGCAGGCCATGATTGCCGAAGCTGAGCGCAAGGCACAGCAGGAGGCCGCCAGGGCACAACAAGCCGAGGAGGCTCGCCGGCAAACCAAAGAACAATTAGCGCGTCTTAAAGCGGCCGAGGAGGCCAACATAAGGGCTCAGGAAGAAATTCAGCGCTTGAAAGCCGAAGCCGGCATGGCATATTATCAAGCGCAAGAACAAGCCAAATTTACCGCTGAAGAAATCCGACAAAAAGCGGAACTGGAAATTCAAAAAGCACGCGCCGAAGAAGCCGCGCGCAAAAAAGCCGAGCTCGAGAAAGCCGCGCGCCTGGCACGACAGGAAGCAGAGAGAGCGGAGCAAGCCGAGAAAGCGCGCAAGCTGGCCGAAGCGGAGATTAAGAAATTAAAAGCCGAAGCGAAATTGCAGCACATTAAGGCGGAAAAAGCTATCCGTGAATCCATTAAATCCGCGCGTGAAGAGGAACATAAAAAACTAACGCAACGCGCTACTGACAAGGCTCGCAAATCCGTGAAAAAACCACCGAGAAAACCCAATGTGGCGCCTGGTAACATTTCCCAAACAACTGATCAAGATGATCCGTTGGGGATTCTGGGCCTGACGCAACCAAAGCCAAACACTTCGGCCAAAGACAGTTACGATTTCAGCAAAGAGGTCGTTTCGCAAAACAATGGTGGATTTATCTCGGATCAGATTATGTGGGAAACCGCTTTAGGGATTCGTGAAGACAAAGTTGTCGAAGAGATTATCGAACCCAAAGCTGCGGTTTCACCCGCTGGCTTTGGCGGTCAAAACGCTGCGACACCATCGGCGGTCCGAGCGAATACTGCTTATTCCCATGATCAGCAGACGGTGTTTCGTTCCAAGGAAGTTAATCCGTATGTAAGTACACAAGATGTCACCAACATTGTTAGAAAACGAAAACGCAGCGGCGGCGTGTTTAAATATGTAATGATATTGTTAAGTTTGTGTATTTGCGCGGCGGCTGCCTACTATTTCACGCTGAGTATCAACCAACGCGAACAGCAACGCGAGCAAATCAAGAATTTTATTGAAAAAGAAATCCCCATTTCCCAGCAACCGAAAGTCCAACCTGAGCCAGTTGCAGAGAAATCCGTGGTTACCAATAAAAATCAGCCGCAAACAGCACCAGCCGATAAACAAGAACGCTCCTTGACCATGGAAGAGCGTTTGCAACTCAAACGGGAAACAGCCATCGAAGATATAATTCGGCGCAAAAAAGCGCTGGAGCGAAAAGTGGACAAACAACCCGATAACTTGTTGCCAGAGTCATCCGCATCACAAGTGACATCGCCAGGCGTTGTAAGCGAACAAAGCAACTTGCCCAAGCTGGTGGATGTCGACTCAACCCAGGTGCCGAGCAATGACAAAGTGGAAATCACAGTGATCAATCCCGTAAATGGCGGTGCAACCACGCCTGGCGAAAGCCCAACTGCTTCAGAATCGGCCGAGGGCGTGCAACTCTTACCATTGAATGAGGTGGAATAACCATCGGGGGATGCTTACGCCGATTCGGTGGTACAGGTCAATGATGCCTAATCATCGTGGCAACGGATCCGATAAGTGGTAACAGTGCGCGATAAAGTTATTCCGTGATTTCGAAATAGGTTTCCGTTAACACTTGCTCGTTTTCATCGATGACCGATACCGTCCATATCCCTGTCCATTCGGGCAACAGGTTTTTACTGGAATAACAACGCCATTTATTGGAACCCACGTTGAAATTCACTTCTCCCATGGATTTGCCTTTGTATTCCCACCGATGTTTGATCATTTTGCCTTTCAAACCGGCGAACTCCGTAAAAAAATAAATACGTTCCTGGTTTTTATTGAGGGATACGATTTCATCCACCGGCTCCCGGTTTTCGATACTCGTGGTGAGTAAGGCTCTCACGATATGTTCGGATTTCGCGGGAGTGGGTTCGGCAGTTGTTGCGGTGGATGTTTCGACCGGTGGGGCGGAGGATTCTTCGGTTGGCGCTGTGGTTTCTTCCGTTGTTATTGTGGTTTCTTCAATTGGCGCTGCGGTTTCTTCGCTAAATAGCGGCGGAGAAAACACCATTAGAACAAGCCCCATGTAAATACACAATCTATTTTGCGATTTGATCATTGTTTGCATGTTTGTGTGTCCTGATGTGTATGACGTTACATGAATGAGGTACATTGTAGCCATCATGCCACAATATGCAAATGCGGTTTTTAAATCGGCTTTCAGCCCCCCTTGTCGTTATGAAAAATATTATTCTAAGCTGAATTGGCGTTTTTTAAGCCGGTATAACGCCGAAATATCTTCATCGCCATAGCCCAAATCCATGAGTTGTTGATAGTCGTCCGCAGTGGCATCGGCTAGATTCAAATCGATGCCGAGGTTGTCGGCGATTTGCCGGCATATCATTAAATCTTTATGGTGTAAGGATACGCGGAAACCGGGCTCAAAGTGCCCTGCGGTCATGGAGGCTCCTCTGTGCTCTAAAAACCAATTGCCTGCCGCGCCGCTGGAGATGATGTCTATGGTTTTTTGCAGGGGTAATTCTAATTTTTGCGCAAACGCCAAAGCTTGAGTGACGGCCTGATTGATACCGGCTGCCATCAGTTGGTTCACAGCTTTAGCCGCCTGGCCTTTGCCGTGTTTTCCCATGTGTTCTATGCGGGAGGTGAAACTTTGCAACACCGGTCTCACGCGCTCTAACACATCGGTATCACCACCGACCATCATAGCCAATTTACCTTTTTTTGCACCTTCTACACCACCGGTGACCGGCGCGTCGAGAAAATCCACATCTTGTTGTTTGAGTCGCAAGGCGATGCTAACGGCAGTGGCGGGATTTATCGTGGAGGTGTCGATAACAATGCTTTGCGGCTTAAGATGGGGTAACAGTTTATTGATAATGCTTGTTACGTCCTCATCGCGGGATATGCAAATGATAATCACCTGGCACATATCACACAGCTGACTTAATTCGCTAGCATGTATGTTGCCGGTTTCTTTGGCAAATGTGGCCGCTTTAGCGGGTGATCGATTCCACACCGCCGCAAGGTAACCGCGTTTGTGTAGGTGATAAGCCATGGGGATGCCCATGGCTCCTAAACCTATGAATCCAGTTCTCATAACATTAATTAGGCTGGTATCGTCATTGGGTGCCGCATGGCTATTCTTCCAAATAAGTGTATCCGGTCAAGCCCAGTTCGAGCTCATCCAGGTACTGTATATATTGTTCTTTACTGATATCGGCGACTCTGAGCTGTTCTTTGTAGGCCGCCAAGAGTTTTTCGGGTTCAAAATGGATGTGACGCAGTATATAGTCTGTGCGGTCGCCATGGCGGGCTTGTTCCACATGATAGCTGTCTGCGTTGACAATGACATTGATGGAGTTGGTATCGCCGAACAGGTTGTGCATATCGCC
>Ga0209536_100002344_pt1 | contig 30849 bp, 32 predicted proteins | sample DeeMarSeWOR28_12_FD_187461 | JGI IMG/M metagenome (GOLD analysis project Ga0209536, IMG submission 187461) | Marine sediment microbial communities from White Oak River estuary, North Carolina - WOR-2-8_12 (SPAdes) (version 2) | ecosystem: Environmental > Aquatic > Marine > Intertidal zone >...
CCACGTAAGAGGGTAGCCAAATAACCACACCTTCCATAGAGCCTCTTCTCCATTCCACGACTTAATAATGAAAGACATGATTCCTTACGTACCCCTAACTACAATTAGACCCCCTAAAAATTCCTTTCAAAAAAGGACTTTTAGGGGATATAACAAACCTGGTTTTCATTAAATCAAATAGATAGGTTCCAGTTAGGGAGCCTAAAAGGAATTCGCAAAGGGACAGGGAGTTACTCATGGGCCGTTCACGCCTGCTCTATAAAATACGCAAAGTTCTTCGCCTTCATCATGACCATACTCGCTCTGAAGAAGTATATTCACGCCGGGTATTCGGTGCGTACAGTGCACCCAGTAATCCTGCCAGTTATTCGAGAACTGGATTCCCGCTTTCGCGGGAATGACGTATCAGTTCGATGAAAGCTGGTCTAACCGCATTTCGAATCGCCACAGTTCAGGCAGGTCATGCAGCCATCCATGCTGATCACTGCCTTGGTGTGGCATTTCATGCACAACTGCGAATTCGGTGGAAATTCGCTTGAAGACTCAGCACTGGAACTGCTGCCCTGTGCGTGGATGGAATCATACTCCCTGCGCTTGGCGTCCAGTATTTCTCTCTGGCAGTCATCGATACCCTTGTCCTCGATCATGCCGGTCATTTTCATGTGGCATTCAATGGCATCGCCGATTTCGGCCACCAGTGATGGCTTGTATTTACCGCCTTTCTTGAAGTAGCCGCCACGGGGATCGAACACGCTGCGTAATTCATCAACCAGGAAAGTAACGTCACCGCCTTTTCTGAATACTGCCGAAATAATTCTTGTCAGTGCAACAATCCACTGGAAGTGGTCCATGTTTTTTGAGTTGATGAATATTTCATAGGGACGGCGCATTTCATGCTCGGTGCCCGGGTTCAGCACGACATCATTGATTGTTATATACAGGGCATGTTCTGACTGGGGTGTCTTTATCTTGTAAGTGGAACCGAGCAGCATCTCCGGGCGCTCGAGCTTTTCATGCATCTGGATGATTTCCGCCGTTACCGGATCACTGCCCTTGTTATCGGGCATTACTTCTTCTGCAGTTACTTCTTTAGTGTCCTGCTGCTCCGGCTGTTTACTTTCAAGCACTTCGTAGCCAACAATTTTTTTATCAATCTCAATAGTCATCTCAAATCACCTTGTTATTATTTTTTTTATAATTACTCCATTAAAACCCGTATCGGCAAACTACCGGATACAAAGGTTAAAACTTGCCGTAATAGCCCTCTTTCAAAGCATCATACAAATTTGCCGCGGTGTGAGTTTCACCATCGTATTCGATTTCTTCATTGCCCTTAACTTCAATCACCGTGCCGTCCTCGAGGGAGAATCTGTAAATCGTATTTTCGAGATCCTTGTCCTTGACCAGTACACCCTGGAACACTTCCGGGTTAAAGCGGAAGGTGGTGCAGCCCTTTAATCCCTTTTCATAGGCGTACATGTAGATATCCTTGAAGTCTTCGTAAGGAAAATCGGTTGGAATATTCGCTGTTTTTGAAATGGAGGAATCGATCCATTTTTGCGCTGCGGCCTGGATATCCACGTGTTGTTTCGGCGTTACATCATCTGAACTGATGAAGTAATCCGGCAGCTTCTCGTCTTCCTTGTCAGAGAACGGCATGGCCTTGCTGTTTACCAGTTCCCTGTAGGCCAGCAACTCGTAGGACCACACGTCCACCTTTTCCTTGCTCTTTTTACCTTCACGAATAATATTGCGCGCGTAGTGGTGGGCGAAGCTCGGCTCGATGCCGTTACTGGCGTTATTGCCAAGCGAAAGTGCAATCGTACCGGTGGGTGCAATCGAGCTGTGATGTGTAAAGCGTGCGCCGACCTCTGCCAGCTGTTCGACCAGCTCCGGATTCACCTCGGCGATCTTCTGCATGTAGCGGCTGTACCTGGCATGCAGCACCCTGCCCTTGATCATGTCGCCTTTTGCCCAGCCATCGTCCAGCATTTCAGGCCGGCGCGCCAGCATTTCGGATGTGACCTCGAACTCCTGCTGCAGCAGCGGTGCAGGGCCTTTTTCCTTCGCCAGTTCCAGCGCGCATTCCCACCCGGTCAAAGCCAGCTCGCGCGTGATTTTTTCGGTAAGCTCCAGTGACTCCTTTGAACCGTAGCGAATGCCCAGCATGGTCAGGGCGGAACCCAGGCCAAGATAGCCCATGCCATGACGGCGTTTGCTTTCTATTTCCTTGCGTTGCTGCTCCAGAGGCAGGCCATGAATGCCGACGACGTTATCGAGCATGCGGGTAAATACGCTGACGATTTCCTTATAGGTTTCCCAGTCAAAGCTGGCTTTTTTCGTAAACGGATTTTTCACCAGGCGCGTCAGGTTAATGGAACCCAGTAAACAGGCGCCGTATTCCGGCAGGCCCTGTTCACCGCATGGATTGGTCGAACGTATTTCTTCACAGAACCAGTTATTGTTCATCTCGTTGTATTCATCAATGAGGATGAATCCCGGTTCTGCATATTCATAGGTTGATGTCATGATGACATCCCATAGACGCCGGGCAGGTATCGTCCTGTACACCTTGCATGCCACCTTGCCTGCATCATTGCTGATGTAGTTGGTTTTGATCGGCCAGTCCCGCCATATCACCTGCTCGATATCGTTGAGGTCGATTTTGCTGGCCTCAACCTCTTCTTCAGTGACCGGAAATGCCAGCTTCCACTGCGAATCACTCTTCACGGCTTCCATGAATTCGGAGGTGATCAATAAAGACAGATTGAACTGGCGCAGTCTGCCGTGTTCGCGCTTGGCGCGAATGAAATCGATCACATCCGGATGGCCGACATCGAATGTCGCCATTTGTGCACCGCGACGACCGCCCGCCGAGGAGATGGTGAAACACACCTTGTCGTAGATATCCATGAAGGACAGTGGCCCGGAGGTGACTGCGCCGGAGCCCGAAACATAGGCATTATTGGGTCTCAGCGTGGAAAACTCGTAGCCGATGCCAGCACCCGACTTCAGCGTCATACCTGCTTCGTGGACTTTTTGCAGGATGTCGTCCATAGAATCGTGGATCTTGCCTGACACCGTGCAATTGATGGTCGAAGTTGCCGGCTTGTGCTGCCGTGCACCGGCATTTGAAATGATGCGGCCGGCGGGTACAGCGCCATGCTGTAATGCCCAGAGGAATTTCCCGTACCATTCTTCCCGCTTTTCCGGCGTTGTTTCGATATCAGCCAGTGCACGTGCAACGCGGGCATAGGTATCCTCGATAGACCTGTCTACCGCCTCGCCGCTGGCTGTTTTGAGCTGGTACTTTCTTTCCCAGATATCGGCCGAAGCCGGCTGTAATGAAATCTCAACTGAAGTTTCGGTTGCTGTAGATGGGTGGTTTACGACGCTCATTGGATAACTCCTTGAATATCCGGCATAACTTCTACCAGATATAGTGTTGTTGTTATTGTTTTATCACTATATGTTGTGGATATTAATCCATCCAGGCCCATATTGTCTAATAGAAATCAGCCCAATCCGGAAAAATTTTTCTCACCCGCCTTTCTCATTGCCATCTCTATAATCAACTGTAACGCCGCCAGGGGTGTGACTTCAAGGGCACTAATTCGAATGCAGCCGTACCCGGATTGCATCTTCAAGATCGAGTTCTTCAAGATGCGTCGACATCTCGCGTAATGACAGTTCTATTTCAGGCAGGATAATATTTTCCAGTGCACGCGATCGGCGTTCGGTTATGCGATATTCTGCGAGAAGGCGATAGAGATTGCCCGAGATGCCCGCGAGCACAGCACTTTTCATCAAAATGTCACAGAACAGGCGCGAACAGTTTTCCGCTTTTGCAGACGGGTTCGACGGCAGCGTGACTCGATCCGCGGCATTTTCCATGATCAATTCAGTTTCAATCAGTTCTACGCCCATAAAGTTGCGCGTATCCTGTCTGAACTCCGCGTCTTCGAATGATTTAGCGGGGTACACCTGCAGGCCATTGAGACCATGATGCATCACGGCTGCCTGCATGGCATCCCTTGCGCTTTCATGAAAAGCATCCAGCTCGCTGCCTAACTGCTGGTAAAGGCGCAACTGGCGCAGTAACTCGGATGCCAGTAGCAGGCGTTTTTCATCGAGAAACACATAAGCTTCCCTGACCACTTCCTGCTCACTCCTGAGCTCGAGCACAGCAGCCTGGGTTGGCGCCTGTCCGGGCCCGATCATTTGCCTGCCCCGGTTTCTTCGACCTGATTGATATATTCCTCGATCTGCCTGTCATTCAAACGGTACAGTTCACTGGCTGGCAAGGTACGCAATAATTGCCAGCCGATTTCCATGCCGGCCTCCAGGCTGCGCATTCCCTGCTGGTTTATAAAATCCGTTTCGAAGCTGTCGCCAAAATCCAGAAACAGGCGATCGGTTTCGGTCAAACCTTCACGTCCGACCACACTGGCAAGCACGCGCACATGCACGGCACGTGCATAGGCAGCATAAAGCTGGTTGGCCAGGTCGGGGTGATCCTTATGGGTGAAGCCTTCTCCGGTACCGTCTTTCATCAGGCGCGAAAGGCAGGGCAGCACCTTCACCGGTGGGTATATATCGGCACGGTCGAGTTCACGATCAAGCACGATCTGCCCTTCGGTGATGTAACCGGTCAGGTCGGGTATCGGATGCGTGATGTCATCCGACGGCATCGTCAGTATTGGCAGCTGTGTCAATGAACCGGGCACCCCCTTGATGCTGCCTGCACGTTCATACAGGGTCGCAAGGTCGGAGTACATGTAGCCGGGGAAACCTTTGCGACTGGGTACTTCACCGTGGCTGGCCGAAACCTCGCGCAGGGCTTCACAGTAATTGGTCATATCGGTCATCAGCACCAGCACGTGCTTGCCCTGCTCAAATGCCAGGTACTCGGCCGCCGTCAGTGCATAACGCGGGCATAGCAGGCGCTGCGTACTCGAATCCGAGGCAAGGTTCAGAAACAGCAGGGTATGTTCCAGTGCCCCGCTGGCTTCCATGGCAGAACGAAAACGTTCCGCCGAATCGTAGGGGACACCGATGGCAACGAACACCATCGCAAATTCGTCACTGCCAGCTGCATGCCTGCCGGTTTTGCGCAGGTGCGCCTGGTGTGCGATCTGAATGGCGAGCTGATCGTGCGGCAGGCCGGCGCCGGAAAAGATGGGCAGTTTCTGCCCGCGTACCAGGCTGTTCATGATATCGATGGTGGAAATCCCGGTCTCGATGAAATCGGTTGGCCTGTCTCGCGCTGCAGGATTGATTGAAAGACCGTCGATGCGCAATGCCTTCTCTGCCGGTACCGGCGGTCCATCGTCGATGACACGACCCACACCGTCAAAGATACGACCAAGCAGTTCAGGGCCGACTTCAAACGTGAGCGGCTCACCCATGAAACGAACACGCGTATCATCGAGACCGAGCCCGGCGGTCGATTCCAGCACTTCAATGGTCATGCTGTCGTCATCGATAGCCGAGATGCGTCCAAGCCGGACATTGCCTTTACCATCTTCTACTTCGACGGCCTCGTGCAGACCGACATTGACGGTGCGTTTCAAAAATAACAACGGCCCTTCAAGACGTGTGGCTGCGCCATCAACATAAACATCAGCCTTCATCTGTTTCGTCCTCCGGTTTCGAACTGCGTGTCAGTTGCGAAAAGGCGTCATCGAGTTCAACCCGAAGGTCATTGTATTTATCCAGGTCATCCTCACCGATTTCCTCTCCCATGCGCATCAGTTTGCGAATGACCGGCAAGGCAGTGATGCTTTCCACGCCGATATTCATTTCGATCGCATGCTCGGAATGCCTGATGAAGCGGTTTATCATCTGCATCATCGCGATTTGTCGCTCGGCCGAACAATAACGGTCAACCTCGGAAAATGCTGACTGGCGCAGGAACGCTTCATTGATCATCTCGGCACAAAGCAACACATGCTGCTGGCGTGGCGGCAACGCATCCTTGCCAATGATGCGGGCCATGCGTTCGAGCCGGGCCTGCTCTTCCAGCAAGGCAAGAAATCGCTGACGTTCCCTCCCCCAGTTCGGGTAACCATGCTGACTCCAGAAATGGACCAGCGCTTCCACGTCATGCGAGTAGGATTGCAGCGGATGAATCGCCGGATAGAAGCGCGCCTGTGCCCTGCCGGGATCAAGCCCCAGGAAGCAGTGTACATAGCGCTTGGTGTGCGTTGTCACCGGCTCGGAAAAATCGGCAGACGGCGGGCTCACCGCACCGATGATAGTCAACGAGCCCACGTTTCCGGACAGGGTGCTTACATGCGCCGCGCGTTCGTAGAAGTCAGCCTGGCGGGAGCTGAGATAGGCAGGGTATCCGGCTTCGCCCGGCAGTTCACCCAGCCGCCCGGATATTTCCCGCAGCGCCTCGGCCCAACGACTGGTAGAGTCAGCCATCAAGGCCACGCGCAAGCCCATGTCACGGAAGTATTCGCCAACCGTCACTGCCGTATAAATACTCGCCTCGCGCGCTGCCACCGGCATGTTGGATGTGTTGGCAATGATGACGGTGCGTTCCATCAAAGGCCGCCCGGTACGCGGGTCTTCCAGTGACGGAAAATCATGCAATACGCCGGCCATCTCGTTGCCGCGCTCACCACAACCGACATAGATAATCACGTCCGCATCACACCATTTTGCCAGCGTTTCCTGCAATACGGTCTTGCCCGTGCCGAAACCACCCGGCATCGCAGCGCGCCCACCGCAGCCGATCGGAAAAATACTGTCGATGATGCGCTGACCGGTAAACAGCGGTCCCTGTATAGGCCTGCGGTGCAGAACCGGCCTGGGTTGCCTGACCGGCCAGTAATGGCTCATGCAGAGCTCGTGTGTGCCCCTGTCGCCGCAATCCAGGGTACACAGAATTTCGTCTTCACCATACTCGCCGGCCGGCTTGATTGAGACTACCCTGCCATCACAGTCTGGCGGCACCATGCAACGCTGTGCGCGCGCATCTGCACGATACACCGAACCAAACGGGCTTCCACGGGTGAGCAGATCTCCCTGTTTGATCAACGGACTGAATGCATATTTTTTATCACTTCCGTTACGTCCGAGACCCGGTTTTACATATCGCCCCTGTGAGTTCAACGGCCGCAGCAGGCCATCAAAAATATTGCCCAGCAAGCCGGGCCCGAGTTTGACTGACAGCGGGGAGCCGGTGGCGGAAACTGAATCTCCCGGCCGCAAGCCGGTCGTATCTTCATAAACCTGTATCACCGACTCGTCGCCATTGATACGAATCACTTCACCGAGCAATTGCTGACGACCGACTTTTACCGCTTCGTTCAGGTGAAAGGGTATGCTTGTGGTTGCATGCAATACCGGTCCGCTGATCCAGCTGATCACGGCATCGCTGTGCCGGGTATCACTCATGGCTGGCCGCTCCCTGCCTGATGCGCGCAATCATTCTCGCTTCAATCGCCGTCTTCTGCTGCAGCAGACCATTGAGCGTTGCGTCAATAACCGTTCCTCCGGCGATGATACGGATGCCCGCTTCGATGTCATCGCACGCCGACAGTTCAGGTCCCTTGCCCTTTTCGTGACTGAACGCCAGATTGATTGTTTTAATATCTTCACCGCTCAGGCCCGGTGGATGTTCGATGCGCCAGTCATGCTCTCTCAGTCCTGCTGTTGCTTTCGCGATAGCCGCATCCAGCCACTTGTGTCTCGACACCGGGTCGTCCCACAATGCGAGCATCGCTTCACGCAACAACGGCCAGGCAAGATCGAGCATGGCCATGTCCTCCTTTTGATGTTGCCGACGCAGCAGAGTCTGGTTGCGGGCAATGGCTGCAGTAACGCGCGCCCTGTACTTCTCACGCAATGCATCTATATGATGGTGCATGCGAACACGCCCTTTTGAATACGCCTGCCTGATGATTGCCCTTGCCTGTTGCTGGGCATCGTCACGCACTTGCTGGCAACGTTTATCGCGGCTTTCAAACACAACGCCGAGCAGGTGCTCCAGAGTCTCGGTATCGGCTTGCATGTCTGAATCAGAAAAACTCATTCCAGCAGCCCCAGTTGTTTATTGATTCGGGAGGCAATATCAGGCACATCCTGCACACCGCGCACATCGGGAACTATGAGTACCGGCGGCTGCATATTAGCCAGCAGTTGATCGAGCTCGGTACCATGTATGTATTGCGAGATACTGCTCCCGACCAGCACCAGTGATGCACGCTCACAGGATTTTCTGATCAGTGATAGCGCGTTAGTACTGTTGGCAATGTGCACATCAATGCCACACAGGCGGTAACCTGCAGCACTGACCTCATCACCAATAAATTCTGCAACTGACATATGGCGCCCCTGTTATCTTAATATGCAGTAGTTCAGACTTGATCCGGCACACAGCGTGCATTCGTATGCCCGATGGACCTGGCTATGCTTGTGACTTAACATGTTGTTATCTCGCAGAGGCGCAGAGATATTTACAGGTATTCGTAGGAGCGACTTTAGTCGCGAACACCTGTACGAGCTTGCAAGCAATTCGCGGCTAAAGCCACTCCTACAGACAATAGAAACCTCTGCGTACTCTGCGCCTCTGCGAGCGTAAATATCTATAGTCATTTATATTATCTGATTCAATATCAGGATCGACACGATCAAACCATAAATCGCGATACCTTCCGCGAGTCCGATCACAATCAGGGTACGGCCCAGTATTTCAGGTTTTTCGGCCATCGCACCAATCGCGGCACTGCCCACATTGGAAACAGCAATACCGGCACCGAGAGCTGACAGGCCGGTGGATATTGCGGCTGCAAGAAAACCCCACGAGATGGCGCCTTCCGGCAGTGTCTTCACCACTTCAGCGGCATCAGACGCCATTGCAGGCGACAACCACAATACCAGCATTGAAGTAAAGCCAACAAATCCGAGGTGCCCCAGCCAGAATAGGGATTTTGTTTTATCAAGTTTCATAACAGCTCCTGTCGATAGTATTCATTGATTGTTTAAGAATGCGTGGCTCCAGCCTCCGGAGCGGATAATGGTTTAAATACACGGCCGTCTGCCTGAAGAAAGCGGATAAAGAATTCGAACAGTATCAGTCGTGTTGTCTGTATGCTGACGACCAGACCTTCCAGTACGATCACGATGATATTGCCCAGCAACAGGATCAATATTGTTGCCACAATGGAGCCAGTGCTATCCGCCATTACATTGAATGCCAGCGAGAGGCCGGCGTGCGCCAGGGCAAAGGCTCCGACACGCACAAATGAAACCGTATTCATCACGAGTTGCATCATGGTTTCAATCAGCACCGCGATCGCGGTCAGCAATGCGGGCAAGTTACCGCCTGCCAGCAGCAGGCTGCCTGCAACATACCATGTCAGCGCACTGACGATAATAAGCACACTTGCTGATCCCTCGAGAAAAAAAGCCGATATGATTCCAAGGTATAATGCGACGACCGGCGCATCGGCGTGCAGCCAGTGCAGCCATTGCCCACGCCAGTTCGACTCTATCGCGTTCAGCACCTGCCCCAGCAGTATGATCAACACGCCGGCAACAAGCGGAACCGCAAGCACCGGCAATGGATCTGCCACCGGGTGAACCCATAAGGCGGGTATGATATCTTCACGTCCGAACATGCTGCCGAACACGAAGCCGAAAAGCATCGCCGACGCACCGTTCGCAACCAGGATGCGCAATAACGGCCAGCGTTTCTGCAACAACACACCGGCAAGCAACAATACCAGGCCCTGACCTGCATCACCGAACATATAACCAAACAGCAATGGTGCCATGATTGCCAGTATGCGGCTGGGATCTGCCTCATTACGATCCAGCGTACCCAGCAAACCCGCAAAAATCTCGAACGGTTTCGCCCACCAGGGATTTTGCAAAATCAGAGGCGGCCGCGAATTTTCGGGTGTTCCAGGAAAATGAAGAATGGCATGACTGAACTTCAACTCCAGCGCCCTGCGCAACCTCTGCCCGCTGCTGTCGCTGGTCCAGCCGGTGATCCATGCGAAGTTGCTTGATACCGGCAGCGAAGAAACATTCTGCAAAAACCATTTCATCCTGCTGATTTCCCCCAGTGCCTGCGCCATGTGGTAGGGCCCTGCAAGCTCATCGATTTCCTCTTGCAGCTGGCGGGCATAGCGCCGCAGTTTCAGCTGTTTATCACTAACAAGATCCAGCGCATCTTGCTGACGTGCAGGTAAGACCGGCATGCGAATGTAGGTATATTTTTTTATTGCCAGCTCGGCAGTAAGTGCATCCAGGTCATCAATCGTGCCCACCAGCAATAAATAGTTATATTCGGCTGTTGAAAACTCCTGCCACAGAACCGAAGACGGAATGCGCTCCAGCCTGCTCGTGGACTGAAACAGAAACAGGCGCGCAGATACCGTTGGTCCGGCAGCAGTCAACAGCTGGTAATCCAGTCCGGATGATTTATCGCTGCCCAGAAAGTCCTGCAGCAGGCGTAAATCATTGATGTGGCTTTTTACCACCTCCAGTCTCTGTATCTTGGGTTGTGCCTGCTTTTCCCAGTCATACAGGCAGGCCAGTGCCTTGTCGAGAATCTCCGCCGGGCTGCCGCTGAATGGGCTCATGCCCGTATCGGGTGCCGGCCACAGCGATTTATAGTCACGCTCCAGTCGTGTGTACTCCTGTACGCGCAACTGCAGATCCTGCAAGTCCATTTGCATGCGGGTATGATCATGCAGTTCCAGTTCGATGGTGCCGGTGTGTGCCAGCGCTTCCAGTGTGTCGGTAAGCTCATCATGCGTGGTGAGCAATTCGAACCAGGTCGTTTCAACAGGACGCATGCTCATTGCGGCAGTTCCTGTTCGATGTCCTGCCCGTCCTGGAATAACAGGCGCAGCATAAGGTCACTACGCAGGCGATGTACATCAATCGCCACAATGGCGAGATAAGCACATACAGCAGCCGGTTGAAAGGCACTGCGGCGAAACACCCGGCGTAAACGATCGAGCATGATTTCATAATCGCCCGGCAATGTTTTGCCCTGCTGCCTGGTCTGCAGTTGCACTTGTTCGAGCAAGAGTTTTTCCAGTTGTTTCTGACCCTGATCAAAATAAATTGATTCAGGGCGAATGCTTTTCCATTGCGACAGCCAGCCGGACAGTATTGAACCATGTTGCTGCCAGGAATCGACCAGCGCCTGGTTGCCCGCAGTCCGTATATGCTGTACACGCAGCTGTACATCATCACCGGTAAAATCACTGATTTCCGGATCCGACTTCATCCACTCGAGCGGTTCGCCGCCGGCAAGCAGGTACTGCAGTGTTGGCAGATCGGCAAGGCGCTTGATCCACTGCAATGGTCTGTGCCATTTTACCGGCATCCAGCTTGCCACTTCGTCTACGTGTTGCCGGTACTTCTGCCGTAATGCCTGTTCAATATCATGACTGTTGTAGGTTGAACTGAGTCCCAGCACCCAGGGACGCAAAGCTGTCTGCTGCGCTGTTTGCAGGTAACTGCCGAGATCCAGAATATTATGCAGCTTCAACCACACACCTGCATCTGCACGTTCGCCGTAACGTGACTGGATACGAGTCTGTGCATAGGCGAATGATGCTAAACCTGCCATGACTATTTCCAGCTAATCCTCGGTAGCTGCATCTGCCAGGCATAGCTCAATGGCCAGTTGATCGATGACGGTCTGTAAATTGTCAGCATCATGGTGATTACCGGCATCATGACTGAGCTCATCAGCACCTTCCTTCTCGATAGACTTGATTGTTTTATCAAGTTTATGACTGTGGCGCATTTCCATGTTGGTTATTCGCAGGTCAACACGTGTATTGATGAGTTGCGCCCTGTTCTGGGCATCGTGAATGATTTGCCGGGCTTCATTCTCACAATCCTGAATCGCCTGCTCGGCATCACGCTCGGCCTGCAGAACTCTTTGTATGGCCTGCTCAGCCTGTGGAGATGAATCTAATTTACCGTTCTTCATAGCACGCTCTTCAAAAGAAACACTGTGATGCCAGACAGGCATATAATACATAGAAATATACTGCAGCAGAATATTTCTTCGGCGGAGGTTAAATTCTGACATCAAAAACAGAATGGTGGTTAGTGTTGCAATCACACTATCAGCTGCTTACAGTTGTATCTTTACTAACTCCTTGAATAACACGGCATCCTGATCAGCAGATGTTGTTATAATCGAACCCATGCACCAGTAACAATTCTGTAGTAAAAATGAAATATCCGGTCAAACATACAATCAGTCTCGGGATTTTACTGTTTGCACTGTGGCTGGGATTATCTGGACAACTGAGTGCACTGATGATTTCACTGGGACTCGCTTCAACATTAGCAATACTCGCCATTTCCCATCGAATGGACAGCATCGACCGTGAGTCATACCCGACACACATGAACTTCCTGCTGTTGCATTTCTGGCTGTTCCTGGCTCGCGAAATCATTGTCGCCAATATCGATGTGGTAAAACGCATTTTCAGGCCGGGAAAAAATATCAGCCCGCAACTATTCGAATTACCACTGACACTGAAATCGGACGTTTCCCGCGTCATCTATGCAAACGCCATCACGCTGACCCCGGGCACAGTCAGTGCGAACCTCGACAGGAAAACTGTCACCGTTCACACCCTGAGCATCGAAGCAGCACAGGACCTTTCCAGCGGCCGCATGGCCAGCGCCGTGCCTGAAGACTACGGGGTCATTGAAAGGTGATTTTTACCGCTGCCGCATTTGCCATTCTGGTAACAATTGCACTTGCACTTGCCCGTGCTCTTATGGGGCCAACGCTGTATGACAGGATCCTTGCTGTCAACATGGTCGGCACAAAAACCGTGTTGTTGATTGCTGTTTTCGCTGTACTTTCAGGACGTACCGACATGATCGATATCGCATTGATGTACGCCCTGATCAACTTCATTGGCGTCGTTGCCGTTTTAAAGCTGGTCGAACAGGGAAACTTTCATACTTCAGGAGATGAGGATCGGGGTCAGCCATAACAATGATATTTATTGAAATCACCAGTTGGCTGTTTATTGTTGCCGGTGCCCTGCTCGGGATTGCCGGCGGTATTGGCATCCACCGTTTTCCCGATTTCTATTCCAGACTGCATGCCGTTGGCATCACCGACACCCTGTGTGCCGCCATGTTCCTTGTCGGTCTTTGCATGCAAACCGGGGTGAGTATCGCCAGCCTGAAGCTGATGCTGATTTTCATATTTCTGTTTTTCAGCAGCCCCACGGCGACGCATGCGCTGGCAAACGCTGCTCTGCTGGGCGGGCTCAAGCCTGAACTGGACGAGGAATATCATGGCCACTGTTTTGATCGACACCCTGATTGACATTACCTTGCTCGCATTTCTGGCAATCACCGCTGTTGCCATTATTCGTATGCGCAATCTGTTTGTCATTATCATGCTGTTCAGCATCTTCAGCCTGCACTCTGCAGGACTGTTCGTTGTTATGGATGCTGCTGATGTCGCGTTTACCGAAGCCGCGGTTGGCGCCGGCATATCGACTGTACTGATGCTGGGCACATTGGCGCTCACAAAAAATCACGAGGAAAAAAATCCTTCACACCGCGCCAGACTTCCACTGCTTGTTGTTCTGATTACCGGTGCCGCCCTGGTCTACGGCACCTATGACATCCCTTCGTTTGGCGACCCGCTGTCGCCTGCTCAACAGCATGTAAAACCCCGTTACATTGAACGCAGCATGGAAGAGACCGGCGTAGCCAATACCGTTACTGCAGTTCTCGCCAGCTATCGCGGATATGACACCCTGGGTGAAGTTGTTGTGATATTCACCACAGGTATTGGCGTTATGCTGTTAATTGGTGAACGGCTCACGCGCAGAAATAAGCGTGAGGATGACGGATGAAACATAACCTGATACTGAGGGTCATCGCCAAGTACCTTTTTCCGGTTATCGCCCTGTTTGCATTTTATGTTCAGTTTCATGGCGACTATGGTCCCGGCGGCGGCTTTCAGGCCGGCGTCATTCTCAGTGTCGCATTTATTTTCTATGCCCTGGTGTTCGGCCTGGATACGGCGGAACAGGTTTTACCTCATAATGTACTGCGTATCCTCGCCAGTACAGGCGTAGTGATTTATGCCGGCACTGGAGTTGTCACCATGTTCATGGGCGGCAATTTTCTCGATTACGACCTGCTCGCACTCAACCCGGTCGAAGGACAGCATATTGGCATGATGCTGATCGAGCTTGGTGTTGGCATTACTGTCAGCGCTATTATGCTGATGATCTTCTTTGCCTTTGCCGGCAGGGAAAAATCATGATCGATATTATTCTTGGCCACTATAATTACTGGATCGTGGTCTTTTTAATGATGGCCGGCTTTTATACCGTGATCAGCCGCGGCAACCTGATCAAAAAAATCGCCGGCCTCAATATTTTCCAGACTTCGGTTTTTCTGCTGTATATCAGTATCGGCTATGTCAGCGAAGGCACGACACCGATCATTGCCGAGGGTTACACGACGTATTCCAATCCCCTGCCCCATGCACTGATACTGACTGCAATTGTAGTTGGTGTCTCGACCACCGCGCTTGGCCTTGCTCTCGTGGTTCGTATTAAAGAAGCATACGGCACTATCGAAGAAGACGAAATTCACGACCAGGACAAGTCACTGTGATCGAGCAGAACCTGAGCCTGCTGCTGGTTGTATTACCATTACTGTCAGCACCCGTCGTGGCAATACTGCCCAACGGAAGAATCCCCTGGCTGATGACACTGATAATCACCTTGACCTGCCTGGCAATAGCCGGCTGGCAGTTGTCCATCGTTATTGACGGCAGCGTCATCAGCTATGAACTTGGCGGCTGGGCACCGCCCTGGGGTATTGAATATCGCATCGATGCAGTCAACGCATTCGTTGCACTGATCGTGTCTGCGATAGCTGCCATCACCCTGCCCTATGCCCTGCTCAGTGTAGAAAAGGAAATCCCGCTTCAGCAAACTTCCCTGTTCTATTCACTGTTTCTCCTGTGCCTGGTAGGCCTGCTTGGCATCACGCAAACAGGTGATGTATTCAACCTGTTCGTATTTCTCGAAATATCATCGCTTTCCTCCTATGTGCTCATCGCCATGGGCGAACAAAGACGCGCACTGACATCGGCATACCAGTACCTGATCATGGGCTCTATCGGTGCAACCTTTCTGCTGATCGGCATTGGCCTTGTTTATGTCGAAACCGGAACACTGAACATGCTCGACCTTCACCAGCGCCTGCATCCGATACTGGATCATCGTACCGTGCATACAGGTTTTGCCTTCATCGTGGTCGGCATCGCACTCAAGCTGGCGTTGTTCCCGCTGCACCTGTGGCTGCCCAACGCGTATAAATATTCGCCTTCTGTAATCAGCATATTCCTCGCAGCCACCGCTACAAAAGTAGCGGTCTACATCATGCTGCGTATGGTATTCACTGTTTTCTCCAACGAGTTTGTCAGGATTACACCAACCACCCATATATTCCTGCTGCTGGGTATATTCGGCGTCATCATGGCGTCGGTCGCTGCGATATACCAGGAAGATGTCAAACGCCTGCTTGCCTACTCGAGCATTGCACAGGTCAGTTACATGGTGCTGGGCATGGGACTGGCATCAACCCTGGGAATTACAGCCACGCTTGTGCATGTATTCAACCACGCACTGATGAAAGGCGCGCTTTTCATGGCCTGCGGCGCCGTGGTCTACCGGGTTGGCTCGAGCAGGTTTTTTAAACTCAACGGACTGGGCCGGCAAATGCCGTGGACTTTCAGCGCAATCTTCATTGCCGGTTTGAGCCTGATAGGCATACCCGGCACCGCCGGCTTTATCAGCAAATGGTATTTCATGCTGGCTGCGCTTGAACAGCAGTCATGGCTTATTGCACTGGTGATTCTGCTGGGGTCACTGCTCGCTGTTGTGTATATGTGGAAGATTGTAGAAATCATGTTGCTGCAACCGGCAACAGCTTCAACAGATCCGGTCAAGGAAGCACCGGTTTCGTTACTGATACCGATGTGGATACTGGTCATTGCCAATATCTATTTCGGCTTCAATACTGAACTCACGGTGAATGTTGCTGATACGGCCGCAAGATTGCTCGGAGTCGCTGCATACCATGAGTGATCAGATACTGCTTCTGCTAGCTGTATATTTACCGTTTGCCGGCGCCATTGGTATTATGCTGTGTGGTCGCTGGCCTGATTTACGCGAGGCCGTCACCTTAACCACGGCCGCAACTGTATGCGCTATCGTTATAAATATCTATTCGCGCTTTGACAATGGCGCCCTGCTGGCTGTCGATATCGCCGAGCCGCTACCCGGTCTAAGCATTCGCTTCGAAGTGGAGTCACTGGGAATGCTGTTCGCGCTGGTGGCCAGCAGCTTATGGCTCATCACTTCGATTTATGCCATTGGCTACATGCGTGCGCACCATGAACTCAACCAGACCCGCTTCTATGCCCTGTTCGCGATCGCCATCGGCAGTACGCTGGGAACTGCATTTGCAGGAAACCTGTTAACCCTGTTCCTCTGTTATGAAATTCTGACGATATCCACCTATCCGCTGGTGGCACATGCAGGTACTGATGAAGCTCGCCGCGGCGCCCGCACGTATATCGGCATACTGCTGACGACCTCTATTGTCCTGCAGTTGCTTGCGATTCTGATTACCTATAGCGTAAGCGGTAGCCTGGATTTTCGTGAAGGCGGCATTCTCGCCGGCAAGCTCGACCCGGCATGGGCCGGCCTGCTTTATGCGCTGTTTATATTCGGTATTGGCAAGGCTGCGGTCATGCCGGTTCACCGCTGGCTGCCAGCCGCCATGGTCGCGCCAACACCGGTAAGCGCTTTACTGCATGCTGTTGCCGTGGTCAAGGCCGGCGTGTTCACCGTTTTGAAAGTAACGATATATATCTTTGGCACTGACTTTATAACGAACTCGGGCGCCAGTGACTGGCTCATCTGGTTTGCAGGTGGCACCATCCTGCTGGCATCGCTGGTTGCGATGACCAAGGACAACCTCAAGTTACGCCTGGCCTATTCGACGATCAGCCAGCTGAGTTATGTCGTACTCGGCGCACTGCTGGCGACCAATATGGGCCTGCTGGGCGGTGCCCTGCATATTTCCATGCACGCATTTGCCAAGATCACGCTGTTTTTTGCTGCCGGAGCCATTCTGGTCGCTGCGAACAAAAGCGATGTCAGTGACATGGGCGGTCTCGGCCGCGCCATGCCGGTCACCTTCGGCGCCTTTCTGATCGGCAGTCTCAGCATCATCGGTTTACCGCCGTTTGGTGGCATGTGGAGCAAGTGGTACCTGGGCATGGGTACAGTTGAAACCGGTCAATGGCTGCTGTTATCTGTACTGCTGGTCAGCTCTCTGTTGAACATCGCCTACCTGCTTCCTGTCCCGGTCAGGGGATTTTTCGGCAAAGCCCGGGATGGCACATCATACTCTCAAATTCGGGAAGCGCCCATCAGCTGCCTGCTTGCAATGGTGATCACATCGCTTGCCTGCCTGCTGCTGTTTTTCTACCCTGATCCTTTTTATGAACTGGCGTTGAACATATCTGGAGGCAAGTGACATGAATGAACCGGATCCCAGGCCCGAAAACAGGCAACATCTGTTTGATAATCCGCGCAATGTATCGCTGGTAATTCGTAGCTTATATATAGTTTGCATCCTGTTATTCCTGCTGGACTTTATTCTGCACCGGCACGTCACAAACAAATGGGACGGCTTCACAAGTTTTTACGCCCTGTTCGGATTTATTGCCTACGTGACAATCGTGCTGGTAGCCACTCAATGGCGTAAACTCGTGAAGCGCAAGGCAGATTATTACGATGTGGATGGCTGATCTTCCTGCTTTTGTTCCGTTTTTCATTGCTGCGCTGCTGGCATTTCTCACACGTGGCTGGCTGCGAAATCTGATCATACTTGCCACACCTCTCCTCGGTGGAGTGCACCTGTGGTTAGATGTCACGCCTGGTATCGTCACCACCGTGCCCATCCTGGAGTACGAACTGATCCTGATGCGAGCTGATCGTCTCAGCCTGTTATTTGCTTACATTTTCCATATAGCTGCATTCATCGCTGCCATCTTTGCATTGCATGTACGTGACACGACGCAGACTGTTTCAGGCCTGCTCTATGCCGGCAGTGCTCTGGGCGCAGTATTCGCCGGCGATTTGATCACTTTATTCATATTCTGGGAATTGCTGGCAATATCATCTGTTTTTCTGATATGGGCCGGTCGTACCGAACGCGCAATTCGCTCCGGTATGCGCTACCTGGTGATCCAGGTTTCCTCGGGCATGCTGCTACTCGCCGGCGCACTGGTACAGTATTATCAAACCGGCTCGCTGGCATTTGACTTTATCGGCCTGGAGGGAATCAGCGGCTGGCTGATATTTCTGGCCTTCGGCATCAAGTGCGCATTCCCCCTGCTGCATAACTGGCTCACGGATGCCTATCCTGAAGCAACGCCAACAGGCACTGTTTTCCTCTCGGTATTCACCACCAAGGTTGCCGTGTACGCACTGGCGCGCGGTTTCCCCGGTACCGAACTTCTGGTTTATATAGGTGCAGTGATGACATGCTTCCCGATCTTCTACGCAGTCATCGAGAATGACCTGCGACGGGTGCTTGCTTACAGCCTGATCAACCAGCTTGGCTTTATGGTCTGCGGTATTGGCATTGGAACAGCACTCGCACTCAATGGCACCGTGGCACACGCTTTCAGTCATATTCTCTACAAGGCCCTGTTATTCATGAGCATGGGTGCCGTGCTCTATCGGGCAGGCACCATTAAAAGTTCTGACCTGGGCGGTTTATACAAGTCAATGCCAAAAACCGCATCCCTGTGCATTATAGGTGCTTGCTCAATATCCGCTTTCCCGCTGTTCAGCGGCTTCGTCAGCAAATCGATGGTGATGGCTGCAATGATAGAGGAAGGCTATGACTATCTCTGGCTGGTGTTGCTGTTTGCTTCTGCCGGAGTACTTCATCATGCCGGCATAAAAATTCCATACTTCGCGTTCTTTGCACACGATTCCGGTATACGCACCAGGGAAGCACCAGTCAACATGCTCATTGCGATGAGCATCGCTGCGATACTCTGCGTCTTTATCGGTATACAACCCCAGTATCTATATGCACTGCTACCCTGGGAAGTAGAGTACTGGCCCTATGAAACGACCCATGTATTATCACAGTTTCAGCTATTGCTGTTCGCGGCACTGGCCTTTGTCTGGCTGAACAGACTGGGACTGCATCCGCATGAAATGCATGCAGTTAACCTTGATGCCGACTGGCTGTACCGCAAGCTCATGCCCGACACCGCGCGTTCTGTGTATGGCTTTTTGAAACGGACCGGCCACCGTATTGAAGATACTTTTGACAGCACGCTGAAGGATGCCGCCAGATCAATGATAAGCACACGCCTTGGACGTTTCAATCTGGCCGCAAGCTGGCCAACTGGCAGCATGGCGTTCTGGTTAGCGGTGATACTTGGCCTTTTTCTACTTGCAGACGCGATGAGTTAGAACTGCCCGTAACTGTGTCATCAGTCGCAACGACTGAGACAATACTTGAGCAGCGGGGGTGACAGCAATGTCGTTACGATTACCATCAGTACGACGGCTGAAAACAGTGCATCATTCATCACACCGAGACTCTTGCCTATCGCGGCAAATATAAGCCCGACTTCGCCGCGCGGCATCATGCCGACACCGATCGCCCAGCGATTACCGGAACCGAACACACCGAAGCCCGAGACCACCTTGCCAAGGATAGCCGCAGCCACAAGCCCGGCGGCGAGCATCATCACCCCGGGTTGCAGGAATGTTTCGAGTTTTACCTGTATCCCCATCAACACAAAGAAAATAGGCACAAGTATAACTTCGAGCGGCATAATCAAATCCTTGATGCAGACCGGACATTTACGGTCATTATTCCAGTTTTCAAAATAAGCATCGTGCAGAATCAGGCCCGCGGTAAAAGCCCCGATGATGGTTGCCAGTCCGGACAGGTTCGCCAGCCAGGCCAGCACCATGACAAACAGATAAGACACAAACATTTTTGCTTCGACCAGATCAAGGCGATGAAACAGCCTGACAATAAATCGAATAAAGAACGGCCCGAGATAAACAGCCGCCAGCAGAAACAGGCTGGCCATAACGATGGTCATTGCAACATTGATCAGGTCGACACTGCCCGTGACGACGATGCCGCTGACGACAGCCAGCATTAACAGGCCAAGCACATCATCAAACACGGCGGCTCCGAGGATAATGCGCGCGGTCTCGGTCTGCTGCATTTTCATCTCCTGCAGCACCATTGCAGTAATACCGACACTGGTCGCGGACAGTGTCGCACCCAGGAACAGGCTGGTATGGAATTCGACATTTTCGATCAGCAGTGTCGATGCCAGCAAGCCGAGCAGAAATGGCAAAAGTACGCCAATGATAGCTACACGCCCGGAGTCGGGCCCGACCTGTCGCATTTCATCGATGCTGGTGTCCAGGCCGACAAGAAAAAGCAGGAAAATAACGCCGTAGCGCGAAAACACATCGACGGCATGGGCCACCTGCAACAGTTCATTGCCGTGCGGCCCACGCAATATATCCAGGACATGCCAGGTGCCTTCCACGCCGACGGCATTGAGGCAGGCCATCTCGAGTTCTTCTCCCTGCAGCAGGTTCTGTATGGTGTCAAATATTGCCGGCCCTTCGCGCAGCACCGTGATGAGATCGAACGAAAAATAATACGCGATATTGCCGACCAGGATACCTATCAGCAATTCACCCAGAACGGAAGGAAAACCCAGCTTGCGTGCGGAAAATCGCCCGATCAGGGCGACAAACAGGATACCGGTGACACCGAGTATCACAGGCGCTATCGGGTCCTTGTGTGAGACATGAAACTGGAAGGCTGCTGCCGCAGACGGCAACAGTGCAATAAGCAGCAGCAGGAAAAATCTTCGGTAGTTATGCCTGGCGTTCATAAGCTGGATGCTTAAAATTCTGTTTTCTCGCAGAGGCGCGGAGAACGCAGAGAAATTTACAGGTATTCGTGGGAGCGACTTTAGTCGCGAACATCGACAATTCGCGGCTAAAGTCGCTCCTACAGATAACAGAAACCCCTGCGTTCTCTGCGCCTCTGCGAGAGTAAATCTCTATAGCCTTTTCGATATAACCAATCCCTGCCGTGCTAGCAGATACGTGGAAGCGGGTCATCTTCCAGTTCTTCAAGGATGCGCTCACCACCTATTTCCGTTTCCAACAGTACATGCTGAATGTTTGAGTCTACATGACCAATGATTGCAGCACCCTGACCTTCCTCAAGACTGCGCCATGTTTCCAGCAAGTGCTGTGCTTCCGACGGTTCTACCACAGCAACCACACGTCCCTCGCAGGCAAGGTACATGGGGTCATATCCAAGCATGTCACACACCGATTGCACCGGATCGCGCACGGGTAAAGAAGCCTGGATTAAACGTACACCCATGCCGGTGGCTCTATGCAGCTCGGTACACACCGTTGCCAGCCCGCCACGGGTCGGATCCCGCATGAAGCGCAGGCCTTCATGTTGCATTGCAGTTTGAGTCAGGTTCAGCACACTGGCAGCATCGGATTGAATATCACCTCTGAGTCCAAATTCTTCACGCGCCAGCATCACGGCAATGCCATGATCGCCAACCGGACCGCTGACAATAATTGCATCGCCGTTGTTGATATTCCCCATACCCAGCGCATGCCCACTGCGTATGCCGACGCCCGTGGTCGCCAGGTACAGGCCACCGCCCTCACCCCGGCGTAACACCTTGGTATCACCGGCAACCACTTTTACCCCGATCGCTGCCGCTGTATGCGCCAGCGATTTGATGATGCGCTCAAGCAGCGCTATTTCGAGACCCTCTTCGATGAACGCATTCAGGCTCAGGTACTTCGGTATCGCACCTGCAACCGCGAGGTCGTTGGTAGTGCCGTGAACGGCGAGCGAACCGATATCTCCGCCGGGAAACTCCAGCGGCTGCACCGTGAAGCCATCGGTGGTAAACAAAACCTCGCCGCCGTTGATATCAATCGGCACGGCATCCGCGTGTACATCCAGGTCCGGGTTGGCGAGATGACGCGCGAAAATTTCATCGATCAATTCCCGCATGTAGCGACCGCCATTACCGTGCGCCAGGGAGATGTGTGTATCTTGCATTTACATACCTGCTAATCGTTTATTCACCGCAGAGACGCAGAGAAAAAATAGTTTTTTGCCGCAAAAGTCGCAAAAATACGCAAATTAAAAACCATAATAAAGTTCTTCTTAGCGCCCTTCGCGTTTTTTGCGGCAATAGATGCTGTTAATATTTCTCTGCGCCTCTGCGGTTCAAATTATTATCTGTTAAATCCATACTCAATAACCTGGCCGAAACTGATACCGGCGTCATTGACGGGTATCAACCCGGGCAGATGAAGCTTGAAGCCGTCCCCGGACAATAACGCGAACGCATGTTCGGTCAATACACGGTTCTGGAATACGCCGCCGGAGAAACTGATCGCTTCCGCGCCATGTTGTTCACGAATCGCCCTCGCCTGTTGCAGCATGGCATGCGCCAGTGAAGCATGAAACATCGACGCGCGCTCACTGACACTTAAAGCAGAATCTATCATCGCAGGCAGCAACGGAGCCCAGTTTGTAATCAACAAGTTATCGTTCTTTTCTAAAGTCAGATCTATGTGATTACCGGGTTTGTCGCACAGCGCTTCAAGCTCCATCGGGCCCTGGCCTTCGAAGCTGGCCGTGGTACACACACCCGTCAGCGCGGCCGCAGCATCGAACAGGCGGCCAACAGCCGTGGACCGGGGTGAGTTGACGCGTCGCCGCCATGCTTCATAGATGAGTGAACTGTCTTCAGGCGGCGCCGCGTATTCATGCCCCGCCTCCCAGCATACTGCTGCAGCACTACGCCAGGGTTCACGCCCGGCCCTGTCACCGCCCGGCAAATGGAACGGACGCATACTGGCTACGCGTTGCCAATTACCCGGCACGCCCAGCAAAGCCTCTCCACCCCACAGGCTGCCATCTACACCATAGCCGACACCGTCCCAGGTAAACACCAGTAAAGGCTGTTCTGTTTCTCCGCCATGGCATTCGTAATATGAAGAAGAGGCATGGGCATGATGGTGGTACACATTGTATACAGGCAGGCCCTGCCGGTTGGCCCAGCGTGTCGTTGTATAGCCGGGGTGTGCATCACACACCAGCTGCTCGACCTTCACGCCATAAAGCCGCTGCAGGTCCTCGATGGTTTGTTCGAAAACCGCAAGGCTGCGCGCCGAATCCATTTCACCGATATGCGGTGACATCACGGCACGGTTGTTCCATGCCAGTGTAACGGTGTTCTTCATATGCGCGCCGACGGCAAGCACCGGTTTTTCCAGCTCGAAAGGCAGGCTTAATTCACAGGGTGCGAATCCTCGACCCAGTCGGACCGGTCGCGGTTTACCGGCAACCGTCCTGAATACCGGATCATCGGCAGGCCGTTCGATCGGACGATCATGATGCAGGAATGCCCCGGCCACGTGCACCAGTCGTTTCTCAACCTCGGCATTATCGATCAGCACGGGCTCGCCGCTGATATTCGCTGAAGTCGCCACCAGCGGGCCGCCAAAATCGTTTAACAATAAATGGTGCAATGGACTGTACGGCAGCATCACGCCGATCTCGGCCAGCCCCGGGGCGATAGCATCCGACAAAGCCGAACCCTGTTTCTTTCGCACAAGCAAAATGGGTCTGGCCGGATGCAACAGAAACTCCTTGTCAGATGGGGACAACTCAACACTGGCGCCCAGGTCCCCGAACGGATCAGCCGCTGGCGCCGGAAACAATACGGCCAGCGGCTTATCGGGGCGAGGCTTGTTATTCCTCAATGCTTCGATCGCTTCATCATTACAGGCATTACACATCAGGTGATAACCACCGATGCCTTTCACAGCAATGACCCTGCCATTGTTGAGCGCTTCGACAGCAGCAGACAGAGCTTCTTCATTGCCTGACACCCCATCACCCTGCACGTTATTGAACTCAAGCCGGGGACCACACACAGGACAGGCGACGGGTTCCGCATGAAACCGGCGGTCGGCAGGATCTTCGTACTCCCGGCGGCATTGCGCGCATAGCTCAAAACCGGCCATGCCTGTATTGGACCGGTCATAAGGCAGACTGCGAATCAGGGTATAGCGTGGGCCGCACTGGGTACAGTTAATAAAGGGATAACGATAACGCCGATCCGATGGCGTGTTCAGTTCCGCCAGGCAATCATCACAGGTAAAAAGGTCCGCAGGCACGCTGATGTTAGCTTCGCCCTGATCAAGACTCTGCAGGATAACGAATTCGTCGAATGCACCCGGGTCGACATCGGCGTCGGACTGGAGCACGGGTTGCGCCAGCGGCGGCGCATGGCTGAATATCTCGTTAACGAACTGTACCAGGTTCTCGTCCCTGCCCTGCACATGAACCTCGACCAGGCCGACCCGATTCCTTACCCAACCGCTTAGCCGGTATCGCGTTGCAATACGGTAGATAAAGGGCCTGAAACCAACACCCTGCACCTTGCCTGATAACACGATATGCCGCGCACGGGTATTGGCTGGAACTTGCTCGCCTTTGGACATAGCGGCTTAAATTGTGAAATTGCAGAACATGTCGGTTGGCATATATTTATTCCTCATAGACATATGTCATTTAACGCAAAGGACGCGAAGACGCAAAGGGCGCAAAGAAAAAACTTATGGTGGTATGCTCCACTTCGGCCCATGTGCAGGGCGGGTTAGACATGCGTCGTAATCCGCCTGGTGTTAACTGGTGCAATACGCTGCGCTATTGCACCCTGCATATAATAGAAACCTGGTCGTTCTCTGCGCCTCTGAGAGATAAAAGGATGTTGATCCGCCCGTTCAGGCAAGCCTCGCGAAAACATGCAGTGTGTCAGATCAAGCCGGAATGAGTACACCTGAAATTATTCCTTTGCGCCTTCGCGCCCTTCGCGTTCCATAGAATATGTTAAGCGTGCGGACTTTGTGTAACTTGCGAACTAGCTCACAGCAGCCTTTCGCTCCTTTGCAGTCACGGGTTCACGCATGCCACCGGACCACCAGATACGGCAGGCGCCTTCGTCAGACACCATGCAGGGGCCGATCGGGTTTCTTGGTTTACAGGCAACGCCGAACAGCCTGCACTCGTTGGGATAGATCTTGCCGAGAACAACTTGCGCGCAATCACAACCGGGCGGCATCTCGCCGGCGCGTTTACGCGCATCCTCGGCATAGGATGGAAACAGTTTTCTGGCATCATGCCGACTGTATGCCTCGTCGAGTACATAGCCTGATGACGGTATCACCCCGACACCGCGCCAGTTGGCGTCCATCACGTCCATCGCATTATTCAAATGTGCCTGAGCAGATTTATTGCCGCCGGGACGGACCAGCTGCGGGTAGCAGTTATCCAGAAAATAGCGGCCTTCATTCAGCTGCCGCAGGGTTGAATACATCGCGGCCAGCAGGCTGTCTGTACCGAAGCCGGCCACGGCTGCAGGGATGTTGTGTTTATCAACAACAAACGCCCATTCCTCCGGCCCCATTACCGTGGCGACATGGCCTGGTGCAATCAGCGCATCGAAGCCGGGTGTTCCCGACTCCAGCAGCATCGCAACAGCCGGCCAGGTCAGCCTTCCGGATAACAGCACCGACAGGTTATCCGGCACACCTTCGACCATCATTGCGGCTACCGGAGCGGTCGTGGTTTCAAAGCCCGCTGCAAAGAACACAACCGGCTTATCGGGATTCGCCGTGGCGATACTGACGGCTTCGGTAGGCGATGCAATCGGGCGAATGTCAGCGCCCTGCGCTTTTGCCTGCTCCAGGGTGCGGGCACGCGCCTTGTTCACATTGACCGGAACACGCAGCATGTCACCAAAGGCAACAAGAATAATGTCTTCATTGAGCGCCAGCTGTATGGCTTCAAACACGTCTTCTTCAGGGCAGATACACACCGGGCACCCGGGACCCGGCACCAGCTCGATATAAGCAGGCAATGCCTTGCGCAATCCTGCCATGGTGATCGAGCGCTCATGGCCGCCACATACATTCATGATCTTGACGCGGCCGCTGTGAGGCAGGGCGTGTATTCGATCAAGCCATTGCGCGGCTGTCGCGGTCATTAAGGAGTATTGCCTTCTGCATGAGAATGCCGGTGTTCATGCTCATGTTCGTGTTCGTGGTGATGGTGATGATGACCACTTGCTACCGGATGTTCAGCCAGGTATGCCTTGTGTTTTTCGATTTGACCAAACAGCCAGTCAAACCACTGCTGCATGCCCGACTGGTCTTTGGATGACAGCTCAAACACTGGCGCATCGCTGGCGATATCATGCAAATACTGCCTGGCATTCTCCGGTTTGAAATCATCCAGCACGGGCAGCAAGTCGCTTTTGCTGATCAGCACAAGGTCGGCTGAACGGAACATCACCGGATATTTCGCCGGCTTGTCATCGCCTTCAGGCACGGACAACAGGGTTACATTCAGATGCTGTCCCAGATCAAAACTCGCCGGGCACACCAGGTTGCCGACATTCTCTATAAAGACGATATCAAGACCGTCAAGCTTCAGGCTATGCAAGGCCTGGTGAATCATGTGCGCATCCAGGTGACAGGCGCTGCCGGTCGCAATCTGTATGGCTTCAACGCCCTGCTTGCGTATGCGTTCGGCATCGTTCTCGGTTTCAAGGTCGCCTTCGATCACCGCAATGGACAAGTCCCTGGCTGCATCCGCTTTCAATGCCTTTATGGTTGCCTCGAGCAATGCGGTTTTTCCGGCACCGGGTGATGACATCAGGTTGATGGCAAGAACATTGTGAGCGTTGAAATGTTCACGATTATGTTTTGCTGTATGATCGTTTTCATCCAGCAGGCTGTGAAGAACCGATACTGCTTCCTTGCCGCTTTGTGTTCTGGCAAGCTTGCCACCCGGCCGGATTAGACTTTCGTTACCATGCGTTATGTTGCAGCCACAGGTATCACACATTATTTATTCTCCAGGATAATCTTTAGTGAATTGTTACACCATGCTCATCGGTTTCACCGGGCTTGCCTGACTGTTCAGCTGCTGTTTCAAGCTCGACGCGCATCAATATCAATTCATCACCACTGATCAATGTCGTGCGCCAGTCACCGCAGGCTTTACAAACCAGTTTGTTAGGCAAGGCATCAGACTCGTTGCCGCATTGCGTACATTTGATACGAACAGGCAGGTTCTCGACAACCAGCCTGGCACCCTCGGCAATCGTTCCGGCACTGGCAACAGGATAGGCATGTTTCAGCAATTGAGCCTCAACACCGGATAATGGGCCCATTCCAACAACGATCGAAACAACGCTGCGCGCGTTACGCTCAGCGGCAATACTCTCAACCTGGTTCATCAGTGCCTGGCAAATAGCGAGCTCGTGCATATCAGACTCCGGCTTGCAGCATCTGGTCATAAAGCTCCCAGGCTGTCTGTGCTTCCTCTGCTGAAATTTTCTGTATTGCATATCCCACGTGCACAACGACGAAGTCATCAATATCCAGCTGTTCTTCCTGCATCATGAACAGGCTTACGTCACGTTCGACACCCTTGGCTTCACAACGTGCCGTGTAGCCTTCGATGGATTTGATCTGCATTGGTATACCCAAACACATAAGCACTCATTCTGTTCAAATAATTAAGACAACGTTAATACAGTTCATTTAACTTTGATAAATAAGGCAATGAATTGACCTATATCAATATTAAGAATATGCTTCACTGGTAAAAAGTTTCAATAACATACAGGGCTCCAATGATAACCCAAAACGAAACTTTAATCCTTGGCATCGGCAATAGCCTGCTATCAGACGAAGGTGCGGGCATTCACGCACTCAACCTACTTCAATCAGAATATTCTGATATACCAAACCTGACCTTTGTTGACGGCGGCACGCTCAGCTTTACCCTGGCAACATGGATCGAGGATTGCGACAGTCTTATCGTCTTCGATGCCGCTGAACTGCAAATGCCGGCCGGCTCCGTGAAAACTTTCGCCGGTGCCGAGATGGATGCATTTCTCGGTGCTGCAAAACGCAGCGCACATGAAGTCGGGCTTATGGACCTGATGGATATTGCACGCCTGACCGACCACCTGCCTGCCAACCGCGCACTGATCGGCATTCAACCGGAACACATGGACTGGGGGATGCAGCCAACCCAGGCTGTACATCGAGCATTACCCATAGCCGTCAACGAAGCCGTGAAGCTGATAGAAACATGGAATGATGAACAACTGACAACGAACGCAACTGAATCGAAACAGTTTTGTAACACAACAAGTGCAGAATCACCTGAAACGGGGGCATAGAAAAAAATGGAGCAAACAATACTTATCCCAATAGACGGTACCGAGTCCGTTGATAAAACCCTGCTCTATGTGCGATCGATATCACCCAAAGACGCAACACGTATCGTACTCATGCATGTATCACCGAGTATTAATTCAGTCAATGCAGTCGTTGAAATTCATCCTAACGTTAATGCGATCCATGATGCCCTTCTCGCCGACGACTGGAAAGTTGAGCGTGAAACACGCCTCGGCGACCCGGTTCGTGAAATCATCAAGATGGCAATATTATTGCCGGCCACGATGATACTGATGTCCACGCATGGACGCTCGGGTATTGAACGCATTCGTGAAGGCAGCGTGACCGAACAGGTACTGAAACAGTCACCCTGCCCCGTTTTCATTTTGCACAGTGAAAGGCAGCAACCTGCAGACAATCGCACCGAAGATCTTTTCAAGCGCATACTTGTACCGCTTGATGGCACAGAAGCGTCAGCTGCAATACTGGCCTGTGTCGAACGCTTCGCAAAAATGCATGACTCTGAAGTGGTGTTGTTCCATGATGAACTGGAACACGCCGAGTACATAGAAGAGAAAGCGGCGATCAAGGAGAAACTGCAGGAACACAGCGTTGCACTGGCCAATGCCGGACTTAAAGTTTCGCTCGATATGACCACCTATAAAAGACCGATCAGGGAAATCCTGGAAAAAATCGACAGTCTTAAAATCGACCTGGTATCCATGGCAACCCACGGCAGTGGTGGCGACAAGATTGCAATGGATGAATCCGTGACGGCCGAGGTGGTACGGCACTCGAACTGTCCGCTACTGGTATGGTCAGCCGAACCTCAATGCCCGACAGTCACGCACTGAGCCGGTAATGTCAGAACCCTCATTGCCTCAATTCAATATCCAGATCGGTAATGACCTGACCTGGAATGTACAGCCGATATTGCACGAAATTCGTCATGCGCTGAGGAAACTCCTGGAAACCGGAGAAAGCAGTATTATTGATATACGCAGCATTCCATTAGCACCCGGTGAAGAAGAAACAATAATAGATACACTTGGCTGTGGCGAAGTCCACGCCAAACTGAATGCACTTGGTCCAAGTGAAATATATGAAACCCGGTTCGCTGGAGTCTGGCTGATCACGCACTTCAATGAAGAAAGCAGCATCATTGGTCGCTTCATCGAAATCACCCGCTTTCCCGATATCCTCAAGTCGCAGCATGAGGATATGACAATTGCACTGAACCAACTGGAACAAGAGCTCGAACACGGGTCTTTATCAGACCAGAACGAAACCGACGCGGAGACCAACACATGACGAATGATTTATCCCGAAAAGATAAAACACTGGGTGAAGCACTACGAAGTCAGGGTATATCACGACGTAGTTTCCTGAAGTTCTGTGCCGCTACGGCGTCGATGATGGCATTACCGCCCTCGATGATACCTGCCATTGCTAATGCGCTTGAAAAAGCCAGAAGACCCTCGGTCATCTGGTTATCGTTTCAGGAGTGTACCGGTTGCACTGAATCACTGACTCGCGCGCATACCGCAACGGTAGAAAGCCTGATATTCGATTATATATCGCTGGATTATCACCATACCCTGCAGGCAGCAGCAGGCCATGCCGCCGAAGCCGCGCGTGAAGCTGCGATGGAAGAAAATAATGGCGAATACCTGCTTGTGGTTGATGGTTCGATACCGCTGGGCAATCCCGGCTACTCGACCATTGCCGGCATCAGCAATTACGACATGCTAATGGACACTGCCAGGGGCGCCGCCGCCATTATCTCTGTAGGCACCTGCGCCGCTTTCGGCGGCATACCTCATGCCAAACCCAACCCGACCGGCGCTGTATCTGTAGGTGACATTATCAAGGATAAGCCAATCATTAATGTACCCGGCTGTCCACCAATTCCTGTCGTTATAACCGGTGTACTCACCCACTTCCTCACGTTTGGCACCATACCGGAACTGGATAACCTTGGGCGTCCGAAAACATTTTATGGCCAGAGTATTCATGACCGCTGCTACCGACGCCCGTTTTATGACAAGGGCCTGTTTGCGGAAACCTTCGACGACGAAGGCGCACGCCTGGGCTGGTGCCTGTACAAACTCGGCTGCAAAGGTCCAACCTCGTACAATGCATGTGCGACCACAAAATGGAACGGCGGCGTCAGCTTTCCGATCGAAGCAGGCCACCCCTGCCTCGGTTGTTCCGAACCCGATTTCTGGGATGGCGGCGGCTTCTACAAAGCCATCTCCATGCCGACTGAAAACATCACCAAAACGACGATTTATGCTGCGGCTGCAGGTGTCGCCGCCGGTGTCGCTGTCGGTGCAACAGGCCGCATGAAAAAAGCGTCCGCCAGCAAGGCACACCAGAAAGTCACAATAGACGATCTTGAGAAATGAGGATGAATGAT
>Ga0209536_100002345_pt1 | contig 30847 bp, 33 predicted proteins | sample DeeMarSeWOR28_12_FD_187461 | JGI IMG/M metagenome (GOLD analysis project Ga0209536, IMG submission 187461) | Marine sediment microbial communities from White Oak River estuary, North Carolina - WOR-2-8_12 (SPAdes) (version 2) | ecosystem: Environmental > Aquatic > Marine > Intertidal zone >...
CTAGTTACATAAAAGAGGAGCATGGCCGTGAATAAGAAAAAAGCCACTAGGATACTTCACAAAATTTACAAGGCCCTAAAAGAAGAAGATGTTAAGATGAGATTAAACAGAGCCATAGATCCCATTTTTGGATATCTCACCTTAGATACAAGAGGTAGATATATTATGGAGATTAATCCTATCAAGAAGGGGTCTAGAGGGGGCCTCATGAGTACCATACTTCATGAGTGCCTCCATTTGGTTGACATTACACTTCCAGAATATGAGATACAAGAACTTGAGATCCATATGTTTGAATACCTCTCTGATCGTCAACTTACAAATCTATTAAAGAGGGTTGCCAATGTCTGCCTTAAACGATAAACAACAATCAAAACATTTGGAGGAACTTATGAAATTAGAAGGACCACAGAATGCTGGATATATTATCAAGGATTCAGGAGAAAGAAGTGAGTTCAAAACAGGTGCAGTTAGGGATTGCTCTCAAGGCAAAGGTCGATATGATCTACTTCCCATCTTTGCTATTATGGCATTGGCAAAACATTATGAAGCAGGATGCCAGAAGTACGGGGATAGGAATTGGGAAAAGGGGATACCTCTGAGCAGATTCACCGATTCAGCCGAAAGACATATTGCTGCTTACAAGATGGGCCTGGAAGATGAACCTCACCTTACAGCAGCAGCATGGAATATCATGTGTGCTCTCGATACTATATTCAGGATTGAGTTGGGATTATTGCCTGATACATTGGACGATCTTCCAAGATATCTCAAACAGTCTTTACAAGATCCTAGATCTATCGAGAATCCGTAGGAGCATTATGAGCAAAATACCAGACATCGAAGAAATCTATTTAAGAGAGCTTATTGAGACAATTCGTACAGTGCATTTAGACATGGGGGGAAAACATAAGTATATGTTAACCCATAAAAGCCATAGGCTGATTTCTGAAATCAAGGGATGGCTATTCACAAAAGATCAGGAGGACATATGGCTCAAAGACACACCTTCCGATTCAGGAATGGAAGTAAAACGGAAAACCTGACACCAGCAAAATCCATCAAGTATTTCTGCCAGGAATGCTACGGATGGGATCAAAATGTTGTTCAATTAGTAAGGACATGCCAAGTCAAAGAATGTCCTTTGTGGCCTTTTCGGGAAGGGAAGACAGGGATTAAAAAGCCCCGAAAAAACCCTAATAGAATCAAAAAATAGGGCTAAATTTCAACGATCTCAGGGGAACCCATACTTGGGTATCCCCTTTTTTGGAGGAACGATTATGAGGCAAATTTGGAAGCCTATAGTAGGGGCCTTACTACTAATTGGATTATTAGTAAATCCAGTACAAGCTTTTCGTATTGATAAATTCTATCAAAGGAAAGCCGTAGATGTGAACAAGAATTGGAATCGGGAAAAAGAGGTCTCGATGTGTTGGGCTGCCTGTGCAGCAAACTTATTAGCATGGTCCTTTGATTGGTCCCAGGAGTTAGCTGATGAAGTCTATAAAGAATTTGTGGAGGATCTTCCCAATATCCCAGGCTCTCCTATCACTGCATTGAATCATTACTTTTCTAAGTACACTTCTCCAGAACAAAAAAAAGAGAAGTTGGATCTCTCTATTTTCTACACCTTATTTGATCAATACACAGAGACTACCAAATTTGGATTGAAAGAATTTATACTTGGTTCTCTCCTTAAAGGTGAAATTGTGGCCGTAGGAATAAGAAAGTTAACTGAGAAGACAGGCCATCTTATCACGATCTATGGTTTAGACTATGTAAATGAAAATTCCTACATTCTATATTATGCTGATTCTGATGATGATCTATTAATGGTATTCAGTGATAAGGTAGAAATTGCTCTCGATCAACATATTTTTGTTACAGGATCATTTAAAGGGTGGTTCATAGAGGGTGCTGTTTCTATGGCAAGAAACAAATTTATAAAGCTTAAGGAGGTAAATGATGGTGGTAAATATTAAAGGGTATAAATGTGATCTATGTGGAACGGAGGTCTATACGACCCTGCAGCAGATTGATGATGATCTCGATATCTTTGGTATTGAATTAGATCAGAAAAATCATATGGGATTTTTAAAGAAAATTCCTAAAGAAAAAGCACAAAGGCATATATGTATCCATTGCATATATGACATCAAACAGGAGGATTTCTAAATGTTATTTGCAAGAGTGTGCTATTGTTGTGGTATTCCTTTGTTACCAAACGAAGTCACATTTTGTGAGCATTGTGATAGTGAATATGCTCCGTGGTTAGCAAGGTGTGAAGAAGATCTTAAAAATGAAAAGGAGAAAACAAATGAGTCTTGAAATAATTAATACTGAATGGACCAATGACAAACGTGGCAATGTTTATGAAATCAGATGTACTGTTTGTACTGCTAGATTTTTTGAGTTTGTTACTAAATGGAGGCCCCTTTGTCCCATCTGTTCTGAGACAGACTACATAGAAAATATGAGGGACAGATGGGTTAAAAAACAAAAAACAAAGAAAGGAAAGAAAGATAAGAAGGATAAATAGTATGAGAAGATTATTAATTGAGCTACGATATTTTGTGCAGCAGATTCGTGGTAGGTATCCCAGGCAGACACAAGAAAAAATGTATAGGAGGTTAATTGAACCATTATCTTCTTATGAGTTAAAAAAATATTCTTTCCAACAATGTTTAATAGCTGCCTCAGAAATAAATATACCAAAGCAATTTCTTTGGGATCTAGCCATGATGATCTGGATCAGATGCAATAGAGGTCTAAAAACTTTAGATGAAATTGTGTTTGAGTTAAACAAACATTTTGGGAGCAGAAGAAGAATTGGGAGTTTGGCAGTTGATCGATACATAAAAGGAATATTAACTATGTCTGAACCATATCTGATTCTGAAAAAATGGGGTAAAAAAAAATACTTACCAAAAGATAAACAACTTTCTAAAATCAAATTTAGAAGATATGATGAAGATGTTAAGGTCAATCTAAAATAAAAAAGAGGTACGGAATATCTATCAAGAGTTCCAGACTAGGCTTTTCACAATTGCAAAGGCCCCCGATAAAGCTGCAATAGTTGCACTGATTCCTGCTCCTATCAGTGTACGTCTAGCCCATTTGCTGCCAGATTTCATTTCAGATACATCCTCCTGTATGTATTTGATTGTTTCCCCCCTGGCAGCACATCGGGGGAACCCTTCTTCTGAGAAAGCAATTCTCATTGCCTCAGTTAATGTATCCATTTTCTGAGTACCAACAGCTATGGCTGTGACAAGCTGCCCCAAATTGTCGGCAAGCTTATCAAATTTGTTGTCCAGTTTTTCGATTCGTTGTTCTAAATCCATAGTTAATCACCATTAGATTTCCACTTCTCAACAATCTTTTCCCCTGTCCTACCTACAATGTATCCACCTACACCTATCTTCATCAAATCCCAAAGATTATCAGGTAATGAAAGTACAGCACCTTTAACACCAAATAGTTCAAGGTATGGAAGTATAATGTAGTTATTAGCCACAACAATAATACAGCACAACATTAAAAGGGGTCTCCAATTCCTTTGGAGCCAAGACTCCCCCTTGGCCTCTGCAATTACTACATTTGCTTGTAGTTCTTTTTCTTTTACAGATAGCTGAGAAATTACAGTGTCCAATTCAATCACCTTTTCTTGGATCTCAGCTTTCTTCTCCTGAGTGATCTCTCCAGTTATTGCATACCGAATATCTTTGGCCAATTTTCCTGCACCTGAGAGGATCTCTCCAATTCCCAATGATGCTATTTTAGATACAAGGCTCATATTATTTCTCCTTCAACTTTATAACTGCTTTCTTGAACACTTCATTTCTCTTCAGAAGAATCTTTTCAATCTTATCTCTCTTTTCTTCTCCTGTTAATTTCTGACTTCTCTCGATAAGTTTGATCTGCTGATTAAGTACAGAAATATGTTTGGCTGTTGCATCAACATATTTTCTTTGGACCAACTTAGGTTTATGTTTTTCATATATTGCTTTGGCTTTATCTGTTAATCCTTCTCTGATATATGCTCTATATGAAGCATAAGCTCGATCGGTCTCTTTCCATATTTCATAAAATTCAGTTTGATATCTTGTGCTCCTGGGTATATCATCTCTTAAGAAACTTCCTATACCGGAGAGATATCTTTCCCCTCTTCGGACAGCCGGATCTTCCGGTGCATCCACTGCCCATTTAATCAGATCGTCACCTAAGACCATTGCCATTTGTGCATTATATGCAAAGAAGTCCTCTGCCATTTGCTCTACTCTCAATGGAGAAGTCAACCATTCAAATTTATTGACTCCTGGGATCTTATCCATGATATGTGCAAAGGATACTGCAAGTTTGCTGGTTCTATCATCAAACTGATCAGGGGGTAATTTGTATTCTTGACTTCTTGGAACGATAGGTCTGCCTGTAAAAGCATCCCTATTGGCATACTGTTGATAAAATGGCTTTGCTAACTGTGGTGTTGGATCAAACGATAATGTTTCACCAAAAGAATGTTTCAAAAATTCTGCAACATATTTCCCATCCTCATCACCAGACAGTGCTTGCACCATTACCTGAGGTGTGGCAATAGACATCAATCCTAATTCAAAGGGGATAGGAAATCTCATATGTCCACCTAACTCTTCGGGTAAAAAGAGATGCACATTATTCCATTTATCATAGCCTGGAAGTTCTTTATATTTCTCTTCATCCAAATAAGCAAGTGCCATAGCAGCAGAAGCAATTGCATACATGCCACTTCTGATTAGAAAAGAGGCCCTATTCTGGCCATCAGTAAAAGCCCTCCCTGCTCGATACATACCTTGCAGTCTGGCCCCCAGGAACGGGACTGAATTAATCATGAAGTTTACCAATCCCCATTTGCCTGACAAATGAAAATCAAGGAGATCTTTAGATTCAAACCCTGCCTCTATTCTACTTTTCCCTGCTTCCCTAGCCCTTAAGTACACACCCATTCTATTAGCACTTTCAGAGATCTCCCCCATTTTATCATAAGCTTCCCACATCTTCCGAAGAATATTCTTCTGTTGATTTTGGGTTCTTTTGATAACCTTCTGGACCTCTTTCATCGTTTGAGGTTTTATATCCCTACGATGGTAGGCTCCAGTGAATGCCCCTCCAGTGCTCATAAAATCTACATACTCTTTCGAATTTGTTAATGCATGATAGGCTCCACGAATAGTATCTTTGAATGGAGTGAAGTTCTTCTTAATCAGAAATGCATGCAAAGTATCCCTGAATATATTCCTGGCTCTGAAGGACGGAGATAGTGTAACACTAGCAGTTAACCATTTCTTAGGGATATTGAAGATCTTCAACCAAGTAGGCATCTTCTCTCCGAAATCCACCATAGCATTGAATAGATTAGTATCTGAAACCCTAAACCAATAAGGTTTTCCATTGTATCTGATCATTACAGTTTGCTTACTCTTATCCTGTGGGAAAGTCTTACTGGCTAACCCTGTCTCCAAGGATACCTCTACGGCTTTCTGCATGGTTAGATTCTTAAGAGATTCATTGATCATATAAGAATATGTATTCAATAGATTCGTGATAGGATTCCCCACTTGTTGTTTTCCACCTGAGAGTTTATGAATTGTACCCACAAATCTAGGACCTTCTGTAGGAAATAGTGTCACCAATTCATCAGGATTATCCAGATCTTCTATGACACGGTTGAAAGGAATATAATCATCACGTTTCCACATCTGCATTTCTTCAGCAGAAATCAATCCAGATTCAGATGCAAAATTTAAAATGTAATTGTTAATCTCATGTAGCTGGTCCCTATATTGATCCCATTGGGATTTGTTTTTGATATACTCAGGGGAAACCCTTTTCATGATTTTAGCAATCTCTGTTCTATCATCTTTCCAATTGCCCTGATCATCTTTCCCAAATAGATTTCTTTCACCAATAAAACGTGACTTTCCTCCGGCTGCAACAGTAGCATCATTCTTATCAAGGATTTCGGTAGCTGAGATAGCTTGCATCCAATCAAAAAAGTTCTGAGCATTTTCTCCTAGATCTGATATCATAGGGTATAATCCATTCTCATCACTTTTGGATACACCTATCCATTTTGATTCTTGATCATAATACACATTTCCATATTGCAAGAAAAGCCTAATTGTAGCAGGAGTATTCGACAGCATTCTTCTACTGATATATGGAGACATCTCAGGAGTTACCCCACTATCAACCAGTTTCTCAATTTCTTTCAAAGGTAAGAACCTATCAAAAGCCCCTCTTACAAATCTGCTGCCCATACTCATTTCAAAAGGCTTGACTACTTTATTGCTGATATTCCGGCTCATTACTATTTCTCTATCCCATACTGGACTTTGTTTCACAATATCTTCACCAGTATGGAATGTGCCTGTGGCACAATGAGAAGTACATAGAGCACAAGCATCGGTGCTTGCATTAACGGCACAACATAAAGCAGATGGAGACTTCTTCATTTGTCCGGCCAATACATTGAAAATCATATTGGCTTTTTCTTTCGAGTAATTCTTTTTGATATATTCTTCGGTCTCAGTATATACTCTTTTCTCTTTTAAAAGAGTTGTACCCTTTTTAGCCAGGGCCTTCATTCTCCATTCACCATTCTCATCTTTGGCAACAGAGATTCTAGCAGTATAGTTTCCAACATCTCCATCACTGAGAACTTTACCCTCAACATCTGAATACATACCACCACGGATCTTTGCATGCATCCATGTTTGTAAAATCTGAGGGGCTTTCAAAGCATACTCAGCTATTTCTTTTGGAGTACCCACAACCACTCTAGGTTGGATTTTAATTTTAGGATATTTCTTTCCCAATTGTTTCAACTGATCAAAAGAGAATCCATACTTACGATAAAGTTGCCCGTTAATAACTTTGGCATCTCTTCCAAGTTGTTTATACAGTCTTGCTGCTGCCTCTAAAGCCTCAGGAGTTCCTTTCTGTGCAGTCTGAGGTATCCCTAATTCCTGGGCAGCCGATCCTGTAAGATCGTCCTCAGTAACAGGAATCCAATAAGGATCTATTGAAGGTTGTACTATGATTCTCTCTGCACCTTTCCTAACCTCAGGATTATCATCATTCATTAAACGATCGATTAACTCAAACGTATCATCATTCTTTGTAATGATCTTGAGATTCAAATTTCTCATATCAGCATGCTTAACAATATCTCTCATCTGGGGAAGTTCTTCGATCGTTAGATCTCCAGTTCCATTCATACGGAGACCACCAGCTTTGTTAAGCTGATTAATAGATTCTTGATCAAGCTGAAGTAGTTCTCCCACATACATAGCAGAATCATAGAAGTTAAGTTGGTTTCCTCCCATCCCCATTCCTGTCACATAGCACCCATCAAAATAACATCCATGATTTCCTACCATAAACATAGGACACATAGAATTAAGATTGATAGCCCCTATGGTTTTCTCAGCAGCACGAACAGCAGGAATCATAGCAAAATCTGTTTTTTGAATTTTATCCAGGGGAATATTCAGATCTTCTTTACTTGCATTGTTATATGCAGTTTCAACATACCTGATCATATCCTTTCGAAACTCTTCTCTCAAATCTCTATTCATACGATCAAGATAAGTTTGTGTGAATGATCTAGTAAAGGCTCCAAACTTAGGTGTTTGTTTCTTTTCAGTATGCTCTAGTCTTTCAATCGGATGTGTGACTATCCGATCATTCTCTAAAACTTTCACACCCGTTTTCTTTTCCAGTGCTTTGATCTTATTCAAAAGCTTAGGATCTTTTTGTAAGACAGCATTAATTTCCCAAGCATTCCATCTTTTATGTGGAGATGGTTGTGCCTTCACCAATTCTCTTACTGCTTTGTCAATGTTAGTATATTCACTAATTCTCTCTGATACTTCCATAGAAGCAGGAGATAAACCTGTGCCTTTGATTGCATTTTTGAGCATTGATCTGTTTAATGAAAACACCAATGAAACACTGTTTTTAGCAAATTTGTTTTTAGAGTTATTGTCCTCCAGGCTCTTTCGAAATCTTTCTGCTTGCTCGATGGCCTGTGGCCCTTTGATAATATGACCCTCTCTATATACAGGATATTTTTGTCGAAGGTCTTCTACTTCCTCGATTAATTCTGGGAATGGTTCAGTATTAAGATCAAGACGTTGTTCAAGAATAGACAACTTCATTCTATCAAAAAGTTTTTGAATCTCTGTGTCTGTGATTTTACTTTGTTGAATACCAATTCGGATACCAATGTTTCTAATTTTACTTTTGGATCTCTTTAAAGCTGGTTCTGAACTTTCTAAGTTAGCATGTTCAATGACTAGCATTTCTTCGGCTATATTTCGGTACTGTTTTTGAGAGAAGTCCTCTGCCTTTTCCGGCATCTGATATCCATAATCTATCAGCTTATTCTGGAGAAAGTCTCTGTTAACATCAACCAACTTATCCATTACTTGATTATAGTCTGATCCAAGATTTCTTCTTAACCCAAGATGCCCTAACTCATGCCACAAATTCATCTGTGCAGAAAGAGCATCACTTCTATTAGCAATAATAAATATTCTGGCATGCCCTTCTTTAGTGATCTCTGTGAGGGCTGCCATATCTTCCGACCTACCTTCCCGAAGATAATCAGGCATATCTTCTATTCTGGCCACGACTGTCACATTAGCATCCTTCATTAACTGAGGGATTAATTTTCTAGCTCGATCTAATGATTTGCTGATATGCCCACGATAGTAGTTCAATGCAGACTGTTGCATATCACCTAAGTCAATTGCTCCCATTGAAGTGACTACAGTAGGTAGTTCTTGTAGTACTTCATTGTAAAGCTTATCATAAGGAACGATAACTTCTTTGACTTTGTTATATGCATCCCCAAAAGATTTTCCTTGCTTGGCTAATTTCTCGACAATCCTTGCTCCTAGTTTTGCAGGATTAAGATAGTCTTGGAATTGATTTTTCCCTACAGTGGCAAGAGTATTCTGGAGAGTGGTTTTATCCATCTTTCCTTGTTCAACTGTAGTGGTGATATCTTCTAGGGTTTTATCACCTATCTTTGTAGTGGGTTTAAGTTGTGCAGCAGCAGGAATAGGAGAGATCCTTTTGGTTTCCCAATCAAACCCATACCCTTTTGCTACCTGTTTAATCTTAGCAGGAATATCTTCAAGAGTTCTGGCTGTGAATGTAGATTCTTTTCCTCTGAATCTAGGATCTGTTTTCTCAGTTACAGTGAATGTAAATCCAGCAAAAGGATTAGGGAGACCTGTAGTAGTTTTAGCTGGCATCCACCCATTAAATTCTAAACCATATTGATCTGCAATCTTGGCAGCATGGGGCTTGCCCTCTCTGGAGTATTTGATTTTCAATCCTATCTCTGCATTGGTTTTTCTTTTAACTACCCATGCACCTTCGGCAATTTGCTCCACTTTTTGCCAATAAGGATTACCATTTTGCCGAATTGCTTTCTTGGCTTCATATGCAGTCTTGTACCTTTTCCCCTCAATCTTAGAAGGTAATCTTGGCAATTTGGCTCTGGTCACATATGTTGTTCCTTCTATTGTAGTCCTGGGACCCTTAGGAGGAACCTCAGGCATTTTTAGAGGTTTAGGGACCTTCTCAATAACCCTGGTAGGTTGTGCAGTGGGGGCCTCTTTCTTTATTTCTATGGGAGGCTTTCTTACTTCCTTGACAGGCAGAGGACGAACTTTTGCCTTGCCCTTTTCAACAGCCTCTTTTACCCTGGCCCTGTAAGGGGCCTCTTCTACTGTGGCTCTAGGAGTAGGTATAGGAGTAGGCTTTTCGGTAGGAATCTGTTTTTGAATCTTCTGCAATTCCTTATCAGTATTTGCAAGATTCTCCGTTGCAGCAGCAAGATTCATTTTTCTATTGAGATTACTTTCAAGAGCACTGAGAATCTGAACTACTTGCTGGTTAGAATTTCTTTTCTGATCCATTTGTAGTTCATTCACCATGCTGGCTAAGGTTTTATGATTATCCTCTCCAATAGCCAACATCTTCTGTGCTTTCTCAATAGTGTTTGCAGCTTTCTTTTCCTCAGTCCTTGGGCTTTTTTCCAAAGTAGGAATAAGAGTCTGAGATACATCTACTACACCTTGTTCTGTTGTTAACTTAGCTTGAAATTCTTCTAGCCTTCTATCTCTTTGTCTTTGAAGTTCTTCAAGTTGTTTTTGGGCTTGTTCCTTTTTGAATCTAACATCTTCTGCTTCTAATGCTGCCTGGGTTTCCTGGGCCTGTGTCACAGTTTGCTGTGCAACAAATCTGGCTTCGTCTGTCCTGGCTCGATCCACAATTTGCTTTTGCTCAATTTTAGAGGCCAAAGAATCTGGGGTAGTTAGCCCAGAAGGATCTTCACTAACCTCTATTCCCTGTAGATTTTTGAAACTCTCTCCTAGTGGAGCTTTGGTTGCTCCGGCCATGAAAGCCTCAGATTGGTTTCTTTCAAGAATTGCATCTATAGTAACAAAGGGATTCTTTTTTAAATAATCAATTTGCTCATTATTTAGACCTAACTTCTGAAGACGTTTGATTGCTCTGTTTTCAGCATTAACATTATATCCTTTGATCAATCCACCAAAGGTCATACCAAGAATCATTCCTGACACAGCATCTTGCCAGGTAGCCACATCTGCTGTTGCATCAATAGCAGCTTGAAGCATTCCCTTATCAGGATTTTGGGCCATGATCATTGTAATGGCATCAGGAAATGCCTGGACAAATTCAGTAAAACCTTCCTCTCCAGCACCTTTGGCAATCTTAACAAGATTATCCATCAGCTTTCCTTTGAGAGGATTGCCCTTCATCAATTTTCCAAAACCGATTCGTTCTAACTGCCCCTGGACTACTGCATTAACAAAAGCTTTGCTGAGATTTGATTGTTCATCAAGTCCTAACTCATCAAAGTTTTCCAGAGTGGCCCCCATGATATCAGCAGTCATATATGCAGAAGACAAGCCTGGACCACCAAGCTTCCACATGATTGCTTGTAGTGCTATTTGTGGTGAAGTATATGCAAGTTGCTCTATATATCCTTTGGGTTGATAATTAGGATCTTTTGCCAAGGCTTCGATCTCACTAACAGATCTTAAGGTTCTGACCATTTTGGCTTCAGGTTCTCTCATCTTAGTTTCAAGAGATCTCCTGATATCAGAAGGTCTATGAGTTGCTCTATCACCTATAAGTTTTGCCTTGGTATCACCCAGTAGATCTTCAGTAGCTTTGGCTTGTTCAGTAGCCATCTTTTCACTAAAGGCTGCCATGGCTCTAGGAACTCTACGACCTTCGGCTTTAGCTCCTTCTATGAGTGCCTTAAGTGGTCTTGTCCCTGTCTCTGCCAGTTTAGCTTTTCCTGTTGCAAGTTTGTATAGATCATCTTCAACTTGCATTTCAGAAAATAGCCCTGGTTGAACTGTTTCTATTTCCTCAGGAGCCTTTACTTTTTCTTCCTCTTCCTCTTCAGGGGTCCATCCTGAGAAGTCTTGTCCCATGATGGATCTGATATCTTCTCTGAATCCCATTGTTACCCCTCTTTACTTTGACCAGTTATCCTCTTTTAATCCCCACCAAAAAGTCCTCCGATAAAACCTCTTATTCCCCCCTTACCCTCTTTCTTTTTGATTGCAGGAGAATTGATATCCATCTGAACTTTCATCTCTGCTTTGAACTCAGAGGGCAGATTCATTTTAGATATGATATCATTCCAAAGCTTTAATTGCTGTGGGTATGGCATGCTCTCCCATTGATCCATAACTCCCTCTTCTCTGAGCATTGCCATATTGTGAGCCTCACCATAAGAAAGAACTTTTCCTTGGTTTTCTGGAATTGATTTATATCTTTGAATCTCTTTATCAAGAATGGCTTTCTCTTCTTTGGAAATTTTGATAGGTTCTCCACCCACCATTGTAGTTATTTCAAACTCGGCTGGCTCTTTTCCAGCAGCAAGTCCTTTCACTCTTCCGGTCTCAGCTTTTACCTTTGCTAATCTAGCCTCTTCCATCTCAGCTTTCTTTGCTGCTGTCTCAGATCTAAATCCTCCTTTTTTAACGGACTCTTCATCCATTGCAGTTAGATCCTGATTGAAGTAAAGATTCTCAAATTTCTTTTCTCTGAAATCATATTGTGGTATGTGAAAGATTTTTTCTCCTTGTTCGTTAACAAGGATCTTAGGATTAAGCCATTGCTCAAGATTGGCTTGTTTTGATTCTGCTTCGGCAGTTAGATAATTGTTAATATAGTCTTCTTTCTTACCCATTACCATAGTAGCTTTATTCAAAGCTTCTTCAGGAGTCCATCTTTCAACATACTTATTTCCCCTGATATCTCTAAACTCTACGGAATAACCATCGTCATCTTCCATCAACATGGCATCCTGAGCATCAGGCATTAAAGAATTGTAAGCTTCAACAGCATACTGCAATGCTCTACCTTGATCTGTTTTCATTTCAGAATTGGCCTTGTTCAAAAGATCCTGAGCCTGAGCATGGTTCCACTCCATCTCTTTAAACTTACCAGCCAACTCTTGTTGAGTTAATTGTTTCTTAACAGACTGCAATGCAGTGTGTCTTCCTATAGCTTCAAGACCTGCCTGGGGATTCCACTTATCACCATAATCACTTCTTATCTGATCAAAGTCTTTCCCTTGGGCAAGAGCATCTTGAATCTGATAGGATTGCTTAACCCTTTCCTCATCCTCTTTTTGTTTTTGGAGATTACGTTGGGTTTGCATGATGTCGGAAACCATTCCCCCCATAGCCATCATGGTCCTTCCAACTTCCATTCCTTCTCTTAGTGTCATGATAAACTCCTACCCTAAAAAATAGCTGGCCATTCCAACAGCAGCACCACCAGCCATACCCCATGGGCCTAAAACAGATCCACCAATTGCACCACCCATTCCTGCTTGTAGTGCTCCACCTACTGATTTCCCTTGATCAACTGGTCCCGTAGCTTGCATGGGTGCTCCTGCTTTAGCAAGGCCCAAGGCCTTATCCATTGGATTCTCAACGGCAACCAATCCACCAATTTTTTGTGCTCCAACTCTAGCTGGCATATTACCCTCCTAATCCATAGGCACTGCCTTGATAAGCAGCAGTCAACCGTTTGAATTTCTCTTGCTCGGCTTGTGTCTCGGCAGCCGTGGTAGCTCCTGCAATTCCCTTAGCTAATTCAATACCAGATGTCCTAGCCATATCTGCAAAAGCACCGGACGTTGGTGAGATGCCATACCTAGAGGCTGTCCTACCTATCTGTCCAGCAACATTCCCAAAAGCATGTTGTACGGCAGCTTGGGCCTGAGTCTTTCTTTTCTCGACATCTACCCCAGACATAGCCTCTTCATAAAATTTAGGAATAAGTTCTTTTCGTTTCCCCATTTCTAATGCTTGTGTTTCCAATCCTAACTTTGCAGCCTCAGTTTGATAAGGAATTAACTCTCTTTCAGCAGCAACTTCAGCTTCCCTTAATCCCATCTCTCCTTTTTCTAGACCAATTTGCAATGGCAAAAGTTCTCTATTAGCAGCAATTTGTTCTCTCTCAAGAGGTTTGTAATATTCTTGCCAGAACTTAAAATATTCATTTGCCATTTTTCTTTGCAATTCTGATAGTTCTGCCATCTCTCTGTTATAAGCCTGTTGACTTACATCAAGTTTAGGCTGTTTCGGTTTGCTTCCCATCTTTCACCTCTCCTTTGCACAGAGAATATAAGACAGCATCTTTGTGCTCATCTGTCTCTGGATTGTAAATAGACTTTGGAAAATATCCAACTCGATTCATTACTTGGTTTGCATACTTTAATGCAAAACCATTTGTTACAGGGACTAACCCCCCTATCATTTCAAATTCATAACTATCAAAAAGAAACTGCATTACATTATGTCCAAATGTAACCGTCCTTGATCCCCAAAAATCTCTGAAGAAACAGAAGTGGATAAAACAGCTTCTTCCAACAAATCCATCAACCCAAACGTATCCCACAGTAATGCCCATGTGGTACAATATGAAGAATAATGTGTTACCGTCATGCATAGCATGGGTGAAATCTGCTTCACTAATGATAGATCCCTCAAAGATATAGTCAAGTTTTTCCCCCTTTGTACGATGGTAGAGTTGGCTGACAATTTCTCTTGTGATATTATCATGCCAATTATGAACGGGCAAAATAAAAAACTCAGGTATTGTATTTACTGATTCCATAACTCTCCTTATGCAGGGGCTTTTCTCAAAATGATAGAGTATCCCTTAATCCAAGTATAGAAATTAGCATCGGCTGAACCATGTTGTAGTGTTAGCTTAACAGAAAAAGCAGAGGTCAAAGTTTCAGCAGCATAATTCCTAATTATCCCACTTTTGTAAAATCCACTTTCCCAACTTCCACTCTCTCCGGTAGTGTACCCCGTAGTTTGTGACATAAAGAATGCAGCAATAATATCTTGAGAGGCTTCACTACTATATGGTTTAATCCAGATATTAAAATACCATTGATAATATCCACTGTCCTGAGCAAGGTTGATGACATCAGCACAATAAACGGTCGGGGTAGCTCCAAAGTAGAGTTTAGCAGTTAAGGTATCACTGCTTTGATAATTTTGCAATGTTTGTCCGAAAGCTACAATCTGTAAAAGATCATCATCTTCGAAGGCCCATTGTGCTAACGGAAAGGACCAATCAAATACACTAAACTCTGAGGCTGTGCTAACATATTGTGTTACAGTCCCATCTTGCCCAACTAATCTTCCATCACCAAGGGCATTATCAATTCCCCTAAGATGAGTTCCTAATTGATTATACTCTGTTGCATATGTTCCAATCGATGCTTTAGTATAGTTCAAAGGAGAATGATTAATTTTTAATCTGTCTCCCATGATCTCATGGTATCCTTTATGTTCATGCTCAGGACCATGAGAATCAGTTTCGTATAAAGAGATCTCATCCCAAAAAATTGTTCCACTTGATTCAGTGGACCACCAATATGCATATATTTTATAATTACCTGACATTGGGGCAGTAAAGTGCCTTTCAAGTAATTGCCATCCACCATTAAGATTTATGAATGGATTAACTCTGTCTTCATCCCAGGCATATTGTTCTTCATATCCTGCATAGTAAACTGAGAGCCTACATTGGGCTGTAGCTGCCGTTCCTAATCTTGCATAACCTCTAAGTCGGTAGATTTTATTTTTCTGTAAAGCAAAAACTGTGCTAGATGACATATTTTTTTGGGAAGAAGAAGTTGCAGTCATCTGCATACAATCTCCCAAAAATCCATTCCCTGTTGAACTAGCTATGGTACAATTAGCATTAGCTGTCCATTCAGTCGTTCCAAAATCAAAACTGCCGTTGACAGCAATATCATCATTAACTGTTGATGGAGGAGTAAAATCAGAAGACACATTTTCTGTGCTCAATCTACCCATCATATAGTTAAGGACTTGTCTGATCATCCTTAGATAATTACTTAAGGTAGGAGAAACTCCTTTTGGGACTTCTGGTAATCTTGGAACATATTCTGTCATCTCGGTAACTCTCTCATCGAAGTGGCAAGTATTAACCTTTTAACGGGTACATATCCTCTAAGTTCAACCTCTACCCTTCTACCTTTGTAGCCGGAAGGAAGTTTAAAAGGCTTATCACTGGATACTATCTTTTCAAATTTAAGAACATTATCAACATAGAGTTTGAAATTGATGTCTGTATTAAATAACAATGAACTGATATCATACAAACCATCTCCGTTGATATCCTCTCCATTAATTTCATCATCACAAATATCACCAGAAATATCTCCAGTAGCAAACAAGGCAGCATTCAATGTAGCCAGATAATTACTTTCTTCTAAAAGGGCTTCCAAAGCTTGTGTCCATTCTAAATCAGGAATGACCTGAGCTACAGAAAAATTCATTGTTGTAGGCAAAATGAATCTTCTAGATTTCCAATAGTATTGTAGATAATTATATTGATCCCCTTCCCATTGGTAAAGCAAAAGATCTGTTTCAAGAGGATTCTCTCTTTTAACTACATAGTAATTTCCATCCTCTCCATAAGTAGAACATTCAATATAAAAATCCAAGTCAGTCATTTCTGCTTGATCGATTAGATAAATGAATCCTCCTTTTCCTAATTCAGCAGAGTTATAGAAAATAAAAATCTTGTTGTAAAAATAATCTGCTATTATGGATTCAGGATCATAATCTAACCATTGATTTGCTGTTAAGATTTTCTGCAATAAATTTTGAGGACCATTCTGATCGATTAAAACATATCCTTCATTTGCAGAATACACAATACCCCAAGGGGTAGCCTTTATGCTTCGTTTACTTCTACATGGCCAATAAGCTTCGTATTTCTGTGCAGTCATTTCTGTAGGATGCACACCACTAACTAAATATGGATTGCCCTCTGTGAGAACTACGATACTGGCCCCCATTGGTGCTATACCAACAATTTTATAATCAAAGGTTATGAAGTATGTTGTGGGCCAAGCATGAGGAAGATACGGCTCACTGAAATAAAGTTTGTTTCCAATAAAGGCTGCCATGATACCATTAGGCAATCCTATGAGTCCCTCCAGATCATCGTTAGGAGTGCTCCAGTTAATACTTGGACAGATCTCTCCCAAATCAGCATCATTAACCAATTCTCCGGCTGTAAAATTACCTCCATTCCATGCTCCAGTATGTTGAGTAGTACACTCATATAAGGCCCCCGAATAAACTACAAACTGCCCAACTTCATAAGTGTCAGTTGTGTTAAACCAATATGCTTGCAAAACAAATTGGAACTCGGCTGTTCCTGCATCAGAAGAATTAGTTCTATAGAGATAAGTGGATGGACGGTATCCATTCACGGTATCCAAAAGGGCAGCACTATCATCTGACGGGGCAGTAAACCCTGATATCTGTACTCTTCCAGAACCATAGTCCGTCAAAGTTTCCAGGGTAGATGGTATTGATTCCTCACCATACCTTGAAACATATGTATGGAAATAGGCCCGATAGGTTGTTCCAGTAGTGTAGCCAGATGTAACCAGGGTGCTAGTCGGCTGAGGTTTTGCCAATTTAACATAGTCAGTGCTGAAATCAAAAGGGGTCCCAATTACATCGTTAGCCAAATATCTTGGTTGAGATTCCCCTGTGTAGTATAATCTTTCCCAGACATCATTGGCAACGGGACAACCAGCAAAATCTAAATCATTAGTAGAGAATAACCAATATACGGTTGAATTAGCTGGCCATCGTTTTACTGTTTTACATCCAGTAGGGGGAGTAGTGCCTGTGCCTGTGATTTGTTCCAATCCTAACCACGATCGAATATCTCCACTTTCTATTGAAGCATTTTGCAATTCTTGTGATTGCTCATTCTCCAATAAATGTGGTGATAGCTTTGGCAATTTCCCTTTAAAGAATTCTATTTGAATTTGCATGTTAATCCTTATGCAGCATACTGAATCGTCATTGAATCGTAATGAACTGTCCAATTATATGTAATTGCAGCAGTGCTCATTGTAAAAGTAATTTCTACAACTTTACTACTTGTGGTGTCTTCTGATACAGTGATTCCATCATTGGCAGAAAAATTATTTTTAATAGCCCACTCATGAATTGATGTGTCATCTATCATAAGTTTAAAACCAATAATTTGACTGCTTGTACTGTTTAAATTACCTACCATATATTCAAAAATGGCAGCTACTTCTGTATTACCAGCAGTGGCTTCCATAGTGAGAGATCTATTTATATATTGAGTTCCACCCAATTTAAACTTAACTGTTAATACATAAGGTGATCCCGTTCCCTGTTGGATAGTGAAATGAGTTTTGGCATTGGCAATTCCATTAGGCCCTAATGAATTAGCAGGAATTGTAAATGTAGAAAACGTAGTTTCAGACGTTGTATTGCTGGCAGATCTGCCTGTGGTATCCACCAAAAGTCTTGTCTCACCAAACTTATCATCAATTCCTTTTAAATGAGAAGATAAACTATTAACATCATTTCCTTCAGCAGGGGTATCAGGAGTGAAATAAGTGGGGTCCCAATCAATATCCAATTTATCTCCATCCATTTCATCGGCCCCTGTTTGCTCATGCCTTGTGACATGGGTATCTGCTTTTCCATCAATTGTATTAAGTTCTTGATCTATTCCATACAAATGGGCAGTAAGATCGTCCACATCTGAGGCTTCCGATGGAGTAGTATCAGGTGTATAGTAAGTAGGGTCCCAATCGATGTCAATCACATCACCATCGATAATAGTTCCATCACCATCTCTCATCCCCTCCAAAGTTCCAGCAGTCACCCTAAGGGAGACAATATCATCAGTACTAAATGATTGAGGTCCAGTACCTTCTTGCTGTCTCACTATAGTCATAGTGTCTGAGGAAAGAGTCCTGGCAGTACATTTGACTATCTCTCTATTTCCAGAAACATCAACAAGAGTGAGCATAAAATAGTCAGGAGAAGAGACAGCCGGAAATCGATCTCCTTCACCCGATTTAACTGTGATAGAAGTATCTCCGGTCCCAATGCCGGATGCTAGAGTTGAACTGGCATTATTTTCGTATTGAATCATTTTTACCTCCAATCCCAACTTGAATCAATATATCTGTCATTTTGAGTTATTACATTTCCAAAAGGGACAGGCTTAACTTGAGATCCACGTTTACCTCTTCCCTTAATCATTTTCACTCTGGTTGAACTAATTGCTTGAGAATATCTATAAGACCACAATTTGAACATTTCAAAATTAGTCCAGGGCTTATCAGGCATTGCATATAGATCAGCCAATACTCCTGCTCTAATTGCATCTTCGAAATCATCATACATGACATCTATGTAATCAGTAGCAGTTTGTTTTGGTTTCACAGAAAGATCCAAATCCACAGAGATCAATGTAGAAGGTTTCGGGAAAAGAGCTAACTGATTATTAGAATCAAGATAATAAGCAATAGGTTTATTATCTTCTTCATCTCTCCAATTGGGATTTAGCCTATCAAGTTCTTGCTCTGAAGTTTCTACCAAGTAATCTGTCTCTCCCTGGACTTTTGCTGAATGAATTACAATAGGAATCATATTAGCATCAATCAAATAACTCCTGGGGAACTCAACCTTCTGCAAAGTGACATCATCAAAATGTATATGTGAAGAAGGGGAAAGGTAGGCTCCTGTCCAGTAATACCAAATTGCCCATCCACTTCCAGATCCAGTTTCAGTTGCTACAAATTGGATAGACAATTCTTGATAAGAAGTACTTGGCACAACAATATTGGTGAAATACTCATTTGTTCCAAATCCTGCCGACATCTTTACAGTACCTACGGCTGCCGTTCCCCATTGGGCAAGATTGTATCCTTTCAATTCATAAGTAGCATCTTTCTCAAGAATGATTGGACTTGTGGGATCTAAATAGGAACAACTCATATTATTGTTATCAATTAAAGTTGTGAATCGAAATGCATATGTTCCGGTCCTCTGGTATGTTCCGACTCTGGCAATTGCAGTATTAGCACTCTTGTTCATGTAGCTAACCCAATCTACTGCCTCAAATGAAGGATGGGTATTCAGAGTGTTTCCATCTCCAGTACCAGTGATATCAATGCTGGTAGTATATCTATAGGCCAATGTTTTCTCAGCAAAATCTCTGATAACATCATTGACTCTTGATTCGATTATTGGATCAGGACAAGATGTAATGAATATTTTGCATGACTTTCTGAAAGTAGAATTATATACGGGCATAATTAAACCTCATCCTGAGCACCACCCAATAGGGCAGTTTGGGCTTGCATCCCAAGCTCCTGATAGAATTTATTAAGATACTTGATTGACAATTCTCTATTCTGTACGGAATCATCATCCATCGAATATGCCATGTAAAGCATGTAGTCAACTAATGCTTCATCAAAATTAGATGATACATAAACATGATCATCATAAGCATCCACGGAGTAAATAAATGAATAGATCAATTCCACATAAGTTGGTGCTGTTATGGCTGGATATATATAAAAAATTCTAGGATATCTTGCATCATAACAATAAGCAGATACTTCAATCCCACTGGCCTGTACATTACTGTGCCACTCAGGATTTACGGCCTCAAGGTCTTCTCGGTCAGCTTTTGTAACTGGGCTACCCTCCGTAGTTCCAGCCACTCCTTTATTTCTTGTGATATCAATCAAACGAACTCCGTCTTCTGGTAATGCTTGATATGAACCAGTCACCAGAGCATAATTTGAAGTTGTGACCAAGATATCGGGTCGTGCATTTGCAATGGCCTTGAATGCAGAGTTAAGATATTCTAGCCACTTTGCCCCTGACACTCGATCACCGTCACTGGTGATAGAATAACCACTGAATGTAATCTCATCATTGTAAAGTTGAGATACTAGAATAACAATATCCTTAACATCTGTAGCCATTGCAATTCCTCCTACTGCACAATACTATACGGGATTCTGTGAACTTTCTTCACTCTGAATTGTACATTTCTTCCAGATCCCAACATTTCTAGTCTGTGCTCTACAGCATCTTTAATTACTGAGTCTAAAAATATTTGTGGAATCATAATCTCTTTGTCTTTGGGGAAGTAGAAAGATTTCCCATTATGGCCTATGAACACATAATTTGGGTCATTCGGGTTTGCATCGTGAAATATTATTTTTCGAAGCTTCCATTTCTCTTTGGTTTCAGGATCGATCCAATCTGCTGCTTTTATACCTTCATCAGTTTCTTCGATTGGTTCTTCAATTAATCCGTTTTCAAGATCATATTTCATGAGGGCTTCCACCATGGACTTTCTATTTTTTTCTTCAATAGTAACTCCACGTTCTGAAAGTAATTCCATCATGTCCTTTTCTTTCCATGTCCAATAATTAGGCATACCTTTTTACCTCCAAAATTTTGTGTATCAGCAAAAGCTGGCACTAACTAGAGGGGGAGATATTCCCCCTCCAGTGCTAAAAAATTATTGTTTAGTCAGCCAGAGCATCGTCAGACGTACAAGCCACTTCAGCACGAACCATCCATGCATCATTCAGGATGATAGTAGCAGAGTAAGCTTTCCATCCAACATGGGTCCTCTGAGCCAACGGGTCAGAATCAGAAGGAGTGGCATTGACCACCATGGGAGCAATAGCATTCTTACCCTTCAGAGGGACCAGACCAAAAGCATCCCTAGCAAGATAAAGAATGGGGTAAACGTGAGCCTGAGAACTTCCGTTCTCGATCACATTAGTTCCACCCGTAGCACCACAGAGGCCTACACCCGTCCAAGGCTCGATGATTGTGGACACGATGTATCTCACATCACCGATTTTCCCGATTTCCCCTTCCCAAGGAGACATCGTTCCGTATTTTTCACAAGGAACGAAACCGACAGACTTACGAATGTCGTACTCAAGGTCAGGATGGCAAATGCCTACGAAGGCCGGAGCAATGGCTTCCGTTCCGTAGTCGGGGGTTGACTTCACGATAGAGGTCAACGGTTTGGCCAACTGTCTCTTCATAGTACGAACAACCTTCCTCTGAAGAGCAGTCGTGAAGACCGTGTTAACGTCAGATCGAGCAGAACCATTGGCATAAACCACGTTAGCTCCAGCTTTGACTACGTTAAAACGGGTTTTCTCCATGATGATTGCAGCTTGCTCACCAAGGATGTCAATGGCCTCTTGAAGAACTGGATCTTCATGAGTATCCAAAATAACATCGGTCAGTGTGATTCGGTTTCCATACTGAACCAGAGTGGTTTCGATGTCAGCCGATTCAAGCAGAACAGCATCAGGAGTGACACCTTCACTCAGCACAAACTGAGTGGGATCAAACATCTGAGTAGGATCGTCAGAAAAATAATCCTTGGGATTGTATATACCAGCACCAAGTTCAGTCAGTGTGGTATCCAAGAAGTACCTTCTAAATTTGATCGTCTTCGTGTTCTTTTGGGGCAACGGCTTAGTCTGACCAAATTTCTCTATGATCAGATAAGGCATACCCCTTTTCAGCATCTCCCTGCTTGCAAAAGCAGCAGTTCTAGGAGATATATCACCATAAGTTGTAGTAGCCATAATTTTTCCTCCATAAGGATTTTTGTTTTAAAAGGGTTTGCTTGCCGTACTGTCCCATGACTGTTTGAGGTTAATGGGCCTTTCGGTATCCTGCCTCTAATTCAGGTGAGACTATCTACTGTCCTTTGCCTTTGATTCGGACCAACCAGCATCGTAATCATCAGGATCATCCTTTTTCGTAGTAGCCGGAGGGCCACTGGAAGAACTCTTAACCGTCATGATATTCTTTGCTTTATCTTTGGTCCCAGGATTAGTAACCTTATCTTTTGGTGATACTGAATCCTTATACAAATTGAACATCTCGATGATATCCTCTGCTTTACCATTGTCAACCACCTCATTCAATTTGCTTTGTATAAACGATGGTTGTTCCTCAATCCATTTGGTTAGTTTGCCTGACTTGTATATATCAGCATAATCAGGATGTGCTGTTCTGATTTTGCCAAAGTGAATCTCTGTGTCAGATCTTTTAACAGTTTCTTTGACCTGTTCAATGGAGGGTTTGATATCCTTTAATTCAGATTCAATCATTTGCTTTGCTACTTTTTTGGCTATTGCCACGATCGGTTTTTTGAAATCAGGAAACTCTTCCATAAAATTCTTAACGGATTCATCATCTTCCTGCACATCATCCAATTCTTTATCACCGGATGGTTTATCCTTCAGCTTTTTTTCGGCTTCTTCAGCACGTTCATTAGCTTTAGTAATTCTACCTTCCCATGATTTCATCTTTTGATTGAGAGAAGAAATTTCACCCTTAAGAGTTTCAATCTCAACTTTTGCCGATTCATAAAGTTCTTGGTAATTTTGATCTGAACTTGCAGGAGTGCCTTCTGGTTCTGTCTTCGGTTCTTTTTGAGGTTCCTTATGATCCTCTCCCGAAGTATCCTCTTGACTTCCCTCCTGCTTGTCGGCTTCTCCATCAGAAGTTTCCGTTCCATCATCGTCACCCGATCCCTCTTCTGAAGTGTCTTCAATTATCTTATCAAAGGCTTCATCAAAAGCAGCATCAAATTCCTCTTCCTCAGTCAACTGTTCTTTTTTATCATCTGGCATAACTACCTCCTGGCTATGGGGCAACAATCGTTGTTATCCCTATTAAAGATTAACGTCCCAAACTTTATCTTTGTGCTTAATCTCTTTAGGCTGAAGTATATGCTTCAGTAACTTAAGAGATCGAATGCCACCTTGGTTTCTATATACTTCTTCTTCTGTGGCAGTATCATTTTTGTATCTGAGATTTTCAATTTGTTGATCGATTTCTTGGATCATAGCAACAATAGCTGGTGATCCAATGTATTCACTAATATTAAATTGATTCAATGGGTCCACCACTTACCTCCGGTATTGCCCCACCTTGAAGGGCCTCTTGGGAAATACCTTCCATAGAAGGTCTTCCTGTTGGTGTTCCTTCAGTGGAACTCTCTGGCATATGACCACCAGATTTAGCTTTCATCATTGCTAACTCTTTCTCAAAAGCCTTATCTTCAGCCATTTGTTGGTTCATAACTTGTTGTTCCTGGGTAACTGTAATAGGATCTTTAATAAGATCAGCATCATCAAGATCCATAATTTTTGCTACTTCTCTCAGAAGTGAATCACGTTTAATTAGAGCATTGTCCACTGGATTAGCAGTGATGGCCATAAACTGATTGAGAGATTCCATCTTAACTTCTCTAGCAATCAATGAAGTAGATCCCTTAGCTACAACATCAAAGTCACCCTTGATTTCTGGCTTTGTATTAAATTCCATATTCCAAAAATACAAAGAACGAATAAAAGGTTTTGTGATACCCTCATCAAAATTCTTGATCTGATCTTTCAATGTGATATTGGCAGCACCCATTAGCATGGATAATCCGGTGGCTGTTCTACTAGCCCCTCCACGAACACTCTGCACATCACCATACATATATCTTGGTACTGTAGTCACTTCATCAGCCATATCCAAAAAGAATCTAGCCAATTCCATATACTGATTCAGAGCACTAGGTATCGGATATACTCTCACTGCCTGAGCCGAAGCTTCTGCCCCCACTCCAGTTCTCAAGAAAACTCTGAAAGGATATATTGATAGTGGATCGTTTTCCTCCTTTAAAAGATCCATATTGATTTCAAAGATAGGCCCAGCAGTAATAGCTGCATGGTCTATCATGGCTCTAGTGCTGGCATTGAACAATCTCTGAGGATCTCTCATTATGTATGCAAGACCTTCACCAAAAATGGATGTCTCATCTTTATCATAGTAATAGAAGTAGTATGGTATAGACACACCTTCAATTGGAGAAATAACAGCCTTAATAACTGTATTCCCCAAAACCCAAATAGTGCATGCTATCTCTTCTCCTAATTGGTTTTCATCAATCTCTAAGTTGGCCTCTTGTAATTTCTTTGCAGGAATATAACCCCAAAACTCAAGAAGTTCATACTTAGCACGATTCCCAAACATAATGGGTTGTTCTTGACCACTCGACATCAACTTCAATTGGTTCTCATGATTCTTTATTTGCCAATCACCTTTCTCATAAGTCCTCATATAATCACGAATAACATCTCCGTTAAAATCGTCACGATTGATTAATTCTTGGAGTTGCTTTCGATTCATTACATGACGTTGTATTACAAACTGTGCATCCTCAAGATTTCTACATTGCATATCGGGATAGACATCCCATATACTAACAGCCTCTAAATGTGGAAGAACTGTTTTGATCTTAAGAGTAACCCATTGCCCGTCAGGACCAGCTACCCATCTTTTAACAATCTTCTGTTTAGCCAATGGGCCTTTAAGAACTCCTGTCCCATAAAGATTTCCATTTCTGACTACATCTCTAATTGTTTCACGGTAACGGAGATCAACAAGTTGGTCCTCCATTTCCTTTTCCATGGCCTCACAACGTCTTTTGGCCTCTTTGTTAAGATCTTTTTTGAGATCTTCTTCCGTCATTTGAATTTTCTGCATTGCTGCTTGACTAATCAAGTCAGTAATCAAATCTGGACTCAGTTCTGGAATAGGGGTTGGAGTAATCCCCCAATTTTTTTCCTTGTGTGCAGGAAATAAAATGTCATTCATCCTAGATGTGACAGTCTTAATCTTAGATCGGGTAAGACTTAAAAATGCTTTTGATCTTAAAGGATGAATCTTTTTTGTAGTGGCATCATCATATTCAGCACGATTTTGCCTAAGATCCTCAAGCCATCTTTGCTCTATGAGATATCTATCTCTTTCTGCTTCACCAAAATATTCCCTAACCAACATTCCTAAAGGGGTAGTGAATGACTGTGTTAATTCTGGTGATTTTCCTTCTCCCATATCTTCGTAAGCTTGATCAAAAGCTTCCTGCATCTGAGTTTCTTCTTGAGTTGTCATTACCTACTCCTTAGTCTATTTCAATTGATCTTAATGCACAGTTGTATGTTCCGTAAGTTCCTAACACAACCCATATATTTTTTTTTAGATATACCATTTGTGGTGCTCCAAGTTGGTTAGAAACCACGTTAGTAGTATCAATTGGGGTATTGGTAATAGTTCCATCGTCTTCAATTTCCCATGACTTCATTTCAAAAGCATACCCTGTTCTAGAATATAAAGTCACGAATTTGTTATCATTAATTTTTATCAATCTTACCCCTTGACAACCCGTATCAGAACTAACCTGTTGTGTGTCTATCCAACTTTTGGTAATGGCCCCTGTACTAGGATTAACTGCAAAAGTTCTAAGCCAAGGGTAATTTGAAACCTCACTGACTAACACAACCGTTCCATCACTTCCCACAGTCATGATGTCTCCCCAAGCTTCAGTACCAGATAATCCTGTTGCCCATGAATCTACATCGGATGCTGGCAGATTGCCAGATGAATCACAAGTGAATGTGGCTACGCCAACTAGAGTTGGACTGAAATCTGCACATACAAAATAATCCGTTTCGTTTATTCTTCTAGAAGGTCGGAATCCAGCATAGTTATAAGTATTCAACATTCTATCAATATATGCTGCACCAATGTTCCCACTAGAATCCACATCGGCTGTCCATGTGCTATATCCTCCTGCCCCTGAGGGAGGCCTTGCAATGATAATATCATTTCCATGTGGTCGATCTAAGAACTGCCTATAGTTAGTGTTGGAAGCAGTATTTAATAACAAATTATCTATTGTTCCAGCATCGAAAGTTCCGTTATCATCACATCCGATTGTTCTTAAATAGCATTGTGCAGTAGGATTGCCATGATACATTAAAAGAATATTAGGACTTCTCAATATCAAATATGAGTCTCTCATTGAAGAAGATCCAAATTCTCCACTGTCTCCCATTTCATCTACTAATGCAAATATTCCCCCATCTGTCATCGACACAGATCTTAAATATGGATATCCAGTGTTTTTAAGCCATAGCAACACCCCTATATTATTAGTCACTTTGACAAAATTTGCTGGCTGTCCATAACTAGCCGTAAAAATTTCAGTATCAAGAACACTTCCAAAAGTGCCTTCTGGACTATATCCACCATCAATACCATTAAGTCTATAAATAAAAGCATTGGTGCTAAATGACTTTCTTCTAGGATAAAATAACTTCAATCTTTTGGGTTGCATTGATGTCCTCTAGTTCAATAAGATAACTTCTAAAGTGGTTGTCGATGTCCCTTTTGCAAAAAATAAAGTTTGCCCTTCTCCTCCAGCAATATCAATTCCAATACCTGAAGGCAATGTGGCATACGTGGTCCCTGCAAGAATATCAGACAAAAGCCAATCTGCTCCATCCCTGGTGGTTACAAAAATAGCCTTGCAGGAAACTGAGCCTAACGTCACGGCTGCAAAGCTTGCTGCACTAATAGACACATTCAACACTCCAGATATCTCGGTTCCTGCCGGAATCACATTGTCATTTGCATCTCTTTTAAAAGGTTTCTGTGCCATTATTTATCCCCCTTTATACACTCTTGCCAAAAACTTTCTCAAATAGAAGATCAAATTTTCTTCCTTTCACAAAAGCATCAGCATTATCTTGAGAGAGCCTTTCATACTTCCCATCATTTTTCATTAAAATGACTTCCCATCTTCCATTCTTATGCTTGATAACTATTCCTAAAACTTGATCTTGCTGAACCTGTACTAAGAAATCAATCTGTGCTCCCTCTAATGTAGCAAAAATTTCTGCATGCACAGGAGATATCATTCTTTGGTTAACGATCGTGCATTTCTCAACAATCTTTCCAATGTATTCATAAAGTTCCTCATGAGTCTGCACCACATTTGTCTTAGCCAATACTGTTGGCTCTTTAGTCTTACACCCGTTGAAACCTCCTCCTAGTGCCAATAGAATTGCCAAGATCATCAGTAGTCTTTTCATAGTAGGCCTCCATTAATATCCGGCTACGGTATCCATGATTGTATATCGTTGCCTTTTTATTTTACTGGTCTTCTTACCAGATAAATCCAAAGTAAGCATTTCAAGGGCAGCATACTGAATAGCATCATGGATATGGCTGTATTGATTCTTTTCTGGTTTCTCCTTGAATAATTCAGATTGTGCCGATCGTTTTTCAAATTTGTATTCAGATATAAATCCCTTTCTTGCCATACTGCAATTGGGAGATAGTCTGAATCCATCCAACTTTCTTAAAAACTTCACAACTGCATTCTTTCTTGCAGAAGGATCATTCGTTCTAGCTATTCTCCAGGGCAACTTCTTTTCTCTTAAGATATCCACAGCAGATTTTGCATCATTTTGACTTCTTGCTGTTCCTGCCGGATCAACCACAAGATAGAAATTAAAGTTTCGATATTTAGACCATAGAAGAGACCAAAGATAATCATCACAAAATTTTTCAATTGAGCAATCCTCAGTGGTTATTTCATCAATGATCGTAAAAGTTCCCTCTAAAGTTAATTGACAAATTGCAGCAGCAGGTTGAAGTCCAAAGTCCATTCCAATTATCAAAGGCAATCCTTCAATTGGCTCAATCGGATTTTTTACACAGTGAATAGCATCTTGATAATCTGCATAAACAGGTCTTCCAGTTCGGATCATTCCATAATTATTAAGAATCATGACGTTAATAAAATCAGCATCATTACCTAAAACCATGTCCTCATAATATTCTTCAGTCAAGTTTTCAATATTGTCAGCTTGAGGATTTAATTTGTAATAATTGCCCTCTTTGTCAACCAGCTTTGTTTTTTCTTTCACTTTAATTAAAGCTGGAGGTTGCACATAAAAAGAATGTTTGGGGGGAACTGGCTGAGTATCCTCAGCTAAAGTGTAGAGCCAATGCCCAGTAGCAGGGGCATTGTACTCACATAAAATAAACGGCTTTACAGGCTGAATCCCTGGTTCTAATGGCCATCTATTTATCCTTGTCTTCAACATTTGGAATATGCCTTCTGGTATTTCTGCTGCTTCATTCAAACAGGCCCCTGTTAATTCCAAAGATTGAAGTTTATTAATCTCTTCTTCTCGATCCAAAGCTATGAATACAAAATCTATCAACATGCTAGTTTCACCATCAGGATGTGGTATGACCATTTCCCCCCGAATGGGTACATCATAGACAACATTAAGCAAATGTTTGAACCATTTTTGAAAAGTCTTAATGGTTGTAGATTTCAACACAGGATAAGTGGATCTAAGAATAGCATATCTGGATCTTCTTATTCCCTCTGAATCCGGTGGTTGCAGGAGTGAATTTAGCAAACACTGCCACACAAGACCAGATGTTTTGCCACTACCAACGGGACCTCTTATAAATAAAAATCTATTAAAGTCCTGATGTACTTTGGCAAAAGTTTTAACAGGGGAATAATTTAATTCCATTACGGCTTCATTCCCTTCCTTTTTCTAGGTTTATCTAGCTCTTCCATGATCTCTTTTCTTCGTTTCTTCACAGCACCAACTTGTTTGATCCTTGCTTCCAGATTATATGCATTCAAAGGATCAAATTTTGTGTCCTGATTGATCTTCCAAGTTTTAACTTTCTCTGCCATTTTATCTCCCTCTCTTTTTAGCTGGTAGATCTTTACTTTTTGATTCTTTCAAGTGGCCCACCAATTCTTCTGTTGTAATTCCCTTCATCCTGGGGGCTTTTCCTTCTCTTCGTCTTTGCAGTTCAGCACCGAAAAGCCCTCTCTGTGCTTCTGTTGTGATCGGAGTATGCTTTCGATGTTTTCCTGCTGGCATACTATTTCCCCTTTCGGCCTTTCTTTTTACCTTTCTTTCCACCACAAGGCATAGTAAACTCCTATTTTAGTTTGATGGTTTGCTCTTTGAACTCTGCTACAAGATCATCCCATGCTTTTCCGGCTGCCTCATAGATTTGCTCTTCTAATGGTACTTCTTCCGGCCCAAACAATTTCTTCTTCGGACGATTAGCAACAAAGTTTTCCCTTACCAGACGTTGAATACGATTCTTTAAAAGATCAGAATTGTATTCAAGCATCAGCTTCTCTTCACCCTTAACATCTTTTAAGATGCAAAATCTAATTGCCATTTAACCCTCCTACCCTAGTAATGATGCAACAAATCTGATTTTACGGAGAAGCATTCCTAACCATTCTCCGATTGATCCAACTAATTCATGATCAATAATCTGCTCATCCCATACACCGTCAACAATATCATCAATATTTTCCTGTGATAATCCTGCTCCAGTATTAATTCCTCTCTCGGCTCCAAGAACTAATATCGTATCTGCTGACCCTGATGCTGCCCTTACTGGACGACCATCTTTTCCTTCTGTCACATTTCCACCAGCAACCGTTCCCAAATTAACACCATTCCAAAATTCTATATACCAATTAGTATTCAATTCCATTGTGATTGGGTTCGTGTATCCTCCACCAACATTTACTTTCCCTTGCAAGTCAGTGATAATATCATCAAAATTCATTCCAATTTCTGTGTCTTCTACAGAACGAATAGCATCTACCAACTCTTGAATCGTAACGGAGGTAGTCGGTGATGTTATATACACAACCTCATCATAGACGTTAACATCAATTGCCATCCTCCGAAACCTCCACAATTATATGCTTTGTCATCTCTTTTTGTTCTTTTTCTTTTCTGAGAATCTCTTGCATATAAAATTGGTATTGTTTTATTTTTTGTTCTTCTTGCCGGATTGCATCCTTAAATATTTGGATATTTTTCTGGCAATTTTCAATTCCTCTTTTCAAGCCTTCAATACTATACATAACTACTCCTATGAAATAATATTATCAGGGTTTCTTACAACTTGGATCGTTTGATCTGTACCAGAAGTTGAACCATCCGAAGAGTAGTTCCTGATTTTCTGAGTAGTATTTCGAGTATTCCTAACTCTCACTCGATAGTAAACAGTAGCAACATAGATTACTGAAACAGATTCACTTGATCCAGTAGCTACTCGATGCATAATTGGCACATACACATCATCACCGGAATCCAAAGATACAGGTACACAGTTGAGTTCGTATGCATCCGTGGCAACCAACCCAGAGATTGCTTTTGTCAATTGCAGTGTGTTGTCATCATCTACCGTCTTAACATAACTCAATCCCTTGGCTGTATAAACCAAATCACCCCGTTTGGCTGTGCTTGTGAAACTGGCCCCAGAATCCACCAAGGTATCATCGTCAGTTCCAGCCGTACAGGTTCCCGTAGTATTGGCCAAAGTGAATGTGGAAGTAGCCCAACTGGAATATCTAACTCGATATTCTTGTGCTGTTCCTAACCCAGGATCGACAACAATGATGAGTGTCCCTCCTGTAGATTTTCCAGGGG
>Ga0209536_100002346_pt1 | contig 30836 bp, 23 predicted proteins | sample DeeMarSeWOR28_12_FD_187461 | JGI IMG/M metagenome (GOLD analysis project Ga0209536, IMG submission 187461) | Marine sediment microbial communities from White Oak River estuary, North Carolina - WOR-2-8_12 (SPAdes) (version 2) | ecosystem: Environmental > Aquatic > Marine > Intertidal zone >...
CAGCCCAGATTCCCGCATGCCCGAGCAGCCAAACGGCCTCCAGTGGAAGCAGGCGATCTGTGGCATCTGCCCCGCCGGCTGCTGGGTGGAGGTGGGCATGACCGACGGGACGCTCACGGACATCCGCGCCGACCGCGGCCATCCGCTCGGCATGATCTGTCGTCGGGGCCAGCACGCGTCGGAGATCGTCTACTCGGACCATCGGCTGCGCCACCCGATGCGGCGCACCGGCCCCAAGGGTACCCTCGAGTTCGAGCGGATCACCTGGGACGACGCCTACGACCTCATCGTCGAGCGCCTCCAGCAGATCAAGCGGGAGTCGGGACCGGAAGCCGTGTCGATCTACACTGGGCGGGGGGCCTTCGAACTGTCGCTGTGTGACATGTTCCAGCCGCAGGGCATTGCCGTCTCGTCCGCCTCGAACGTGCTGTTTCCGTTCGGGTCGCCGAACACCATGGGCGTAGGTGCTCTCTGCTACGTGTCGTTCGCCATGATCGCACCCCACCTCACCATGGGACGCATGCTGGTCAACATGTTCACCGACATGGAATCCGCGGAGGTGCTGGTGGTCTGGGGAGCGAACCCGGCCACCGACTCCCCCCCACTGGACATGGCGCGGCTCGAGGCGGCCGCGCGACGCGGCGCGGAGATCGTGGTGATCGACCCGCGCCGGACCGAGACCGTCACCCGCACGGGCGCGGAGTGGATCCCGATCCGACCGGGCACCGACGGAGCACTCGCCCTCAGCATGATCGAGGTGATGATCGACGAGGAGCTGTACGACGAGCCCTTCGCCGAACGGTGGTGCCACGGGTTCGAAGAGCTACGCACGTACGTGCAGCACTTCCGCCCCGAGATGACCGAGACGATCACCGGCGTGCCGGCGGAGACGATCCGCGCGCTGGCGCGGCGAATCTGCAGCGCCACCGGTGCCTGTCCGGTGATGTACACCGGCCTGGAATACTCGAACAGCGGGATCCAGGCGATCCGCGCGGTGCTGACGCTCTTCGCGCTCGCCGGGCAGCTCGATGTCCCGGGCGGGATCGGGCTGGCGATGCGCGACGCGCATTTCCCGATCAACCGGTCCTGCAACCAGCCGAACCCCGACCTCGGTCGGGCTGTGGCGCGCGATCGCTACCCCATCTACAGCGACTACCGGGGTGAGTCGCACGCGAGTGGCCTCGTCACGTCGGTGCTCGAGGGCGAGCCGTACCGGATTCGCGGCCTGCTCGTGCACGGCGCATCACTGCTGACGTCCTGGCCTGAGACGCCCGTCTGGCGCGAGACCCTCGCGAAACTCGATTTCGTGGTCTGCATCGACCGGCAGCTCACCGCGGATGCGGCCTACGCCGACGTGATCCTCCCGGCGACGACGATGTTCGAGATCGACTCCTACATGGTCTACGGCCCGATCTTCAGGCTGCGCGAGAAGGTCGTCGAGCCCGTGGGAGAGGCACGGAACGACTACCTGATCATGGCAGAACTGGCCCGTCGGCTCGGGTACGGAGAGCTGTACCCGCAGAGTGAGGAGGAGTTGATCCGCTTCGCCCTGGAGGGTTCCGGCTACTCGCTCGAGGACGTCCGGGCAGCCGGGGGTTGGGTCAAGCTGCCGTCGTCCATGATGGAGTACAAGAAGTGGGAAAAGGGCGGCCTCCGGCTGGACGGCGAGCCCGGGTTCGACACGCCGACCGGCAAGTTCGAGATCTGGTCGACCGTGTTGGACGAGTACGGCTACGAGCCGCTGCCGAAGTACACGGAACCGGTCGAAGGGCCGCTGGCCCGCCCGGACCTCACCGCCGACTACCCCCTGGTGTTCAACTCGGGCGCTCGGCCGCACACGGACTTCCGTTCTCAGCACCACGGGATCGCCGGTCTGCTGAAGGACAACCCCGAGCCGACGGTCGAGTTGAGCACGCGGGATGCCGCCCAGCGCGGGATTGCGACCGGCGATCTCGTCGAGGTACGCACGCCGCGTGGCACTGTCCCCTTCCGGGCTCGGGTGACCGACGACATCGTACCCGGCGCAATCGAGTGCAACATGGGCGGCGGCACCCCGGTGGGGCCTCGCGCGTGGCGCGAGTGGAATGCCAACGAGCTGACCGACCTCGGCAATGCGGACGAGATCTCAGGATTCCCGGTGTACAAGGCCCTTCTCTGCGACGTGATGAAGGTCGAGTCCGGGACCGCCGCCGATCGCCGTGTGCCGCCCGATGCGGCCGCGTGCGGGCCCGTCGCGCTCACCCTCCCCACGCAGCGGCGTCGCCCGGACCGGTGCATCTACCTCGACAACAACGCCACCACGCGCGTCGCGCCGGCCGTGCGCGAGGCGATGCAGCCGTATCTCGACGCCGGACTCGGCAACCCGTCGAGTATCCATGGTGTGGGCCGCGACGCACGCGAGGCGATGGAAGCGGCGCGCCGGCAGGTCGCGACACTCGTGAACGCACGACCGCGCCGGATGGTCTTCACCGGTGGCGGATCGGAGGCGGACAATCTCGCGCTCAAGGGCATTGCCTTTGCGCGCCGCGACCGTGGGAACCATCTGATCGTGTCCGCCATCGAGCACCCTGCCGTGCTCGAGACCTGCCGCTTCCTGGAGACGGTCGGCTACCGGGTGACGTATCTCGAGGTAGACGAGTACGGCCTGGTCGCCCCACAGACGTTGCGCGACGCGCTCAGCCCGGACACGATCCTCGTGTCCGTCATGCTTGCCAACAACGAAGTGGGGACCATCCAGCCCGTCGCGGAGCTGAGCCGCGTCACCCACGAGGCCGGCGCACTGTTCCACACCGATGCCGTCCAGGCGGCCGGCAAGATCCCGATCGACGTCGACGCCCTAAACGTCGACCTGCTCACCCTCTCAGGCCACAAGTTCCACGGACCCAAGGGGGTGGGTGCTTTGTACGTCAAGCGGGGCGTCGTGCTCTCGCCACTGGTACACGGCGGAAGACAGGAGGGGGGCCTGCGGGCCGGCACCGAGAACGTGCCCGGCATTGTCGGCATGGGGAAGGCGGCCGAACTGGCGCGCGACACGATCGCGCGTGCCGCCGACGTCGCGCGGCTGCGGGACGCCCTGCACGAGCAGATCGTACGCCGGTTGCCCGATGCAGCTCTCAACGGTCACCCCGAGCATCGCCTGCCCAATACCCTCAACCTCACGCTGCCAGGCCTGAGGGGCGAGTCACTGGTCGTGGCCCTCGATCAGCACGGGATCTCGTTGTCGTCCGGTTCGGCCTGCAAGTCGGGCTCCCCCGAGCCGACGCACGTGCTCATCGCGATGGGCAAGCCGGCAGAGGACGTGCACTGCTCCATCCGCCTGTCGTTGGCCCACGATACGTCGGCGGCCGACATCGACACGACCGTCACGGCGCTGGACCGCGTGCTGGAGGAGATGGAAACGACCGTCCGCTTCCTGCCCTGCAAGTGAGCGGCGTCAGTTCTCGACTTCCCTACACCTGTTCAGCAGCTCGCGCTGGACCTTGCGTGGATCACCGATGATCTCGTAGAACTCATCCAAATACGCGATGGTGTCCTCGAGTCGCTTCGGATCGAGATCCGGCAGATTCCGGACCAACTCGTAGATCGCCTCCCGCTTCTCCTCGAACAGCGCAAAGGCGGCTTGGAGCTCCTCCCGGGGTCGACAGATGCCCCGGTACAGCCGCTGACGCACGTTGCGGATCGGGAGTCGTGGATCGGGTGAGCTGTAGCGGGTCCAGATCAGGCCGCAAAGGTCGAAGTCGTAGGGCACGGGGATCACGACGAAGTCGCGGTAGGACCCGATCACCAATCCGTTGTGGCAGCAGGTGCCCCCCCGCTCCCCAACGAACGCGTCCCAATCCGTGTTGCCGATCATGTATTCGAACAACTCGACCAGCACGAGTGCATCCTGCTGCATCTGAGAGGGAATCACCGTCGGCACTTCGAGCACGTCCCAGCCGTTGCGCTCCGCCATGACGTCTTCGTCTTCGATGAAGAAGGCGTACTTGGTGATGTCGTCACGCTCCCCATCGGTGTCGACGTAGGTGACGTGTGCGAGCCTGACCTGGAAGCTGTTGTCGGTGAGCAGGTTGAGCATCCGATACACGAGATACTCCTGCAGGACGTACTGCTCGTACTCGTCCTGGCGGTCCTGGCAATGCGTCACCATCTTGATCTTGTTCTGGCCGGCAAAGACCGTCCCCTCGACCTGCGAGCGCTTGAAGTTCACCCGGAGTGGCGGGAACTCGCAGGTCGTGGGCCTCAGGCGATAGTGTCCCCGCGTGCGGAGTTCGACATCGAAAGCCTCGTCGAGGCCAAGGGCGTGATGCCACAGAACGCCCTCGAACGACTCCTTTTCCTCCTCGTCGCGTTCTTGGAATACCCGATCGAGCGGCCCTTCGATCGTGATGCGGAGCACGTCGTGCGACATGAACAGCGGTGCCGGCGGACGCGTGACGTGCAGGGGCGGCTGCGGGGCTTCCTGTGCCATCGCCGTGGGTACCCCACACGCCGCGGCAAGCGAGATCATGCACCAGCGTATCATCGCTGTCTTCCCCGGCACTGAGACTCGATCTCCCGACGCACCCGGCCCTCATCCCCGATGATCTCGTAGAACTCGTCGAAGTACTCGAGGCTGTCCTCGAGTCGATCCGGGTCGAGATCGGGCTGCGACCGGAACAGCTCGTAGATCGCTTGCCGACGCTCCTCGAACTCCGGAAACACCACCTCCCACTCCTCCCGCGGCCGGCACACGCCCCAGAAGCGGCGCTCCCGTACCGATCGGATGCCAAGAATCTCCGCGGGTCTTGCGTAGCGTGCCGAGATGACCCCGGACCAGTCGAAGTCGTACGGCACCGGTATCACCAGCATGTCCAGCATCGATCCGATCAGGACCGCGTTGTGGCAGCAGTACTCGTCGTCGGGCTCGGCTTTGAACGGATCGAAATCGGTATTCCCAATGAGGTACTGAAACAGCTCGAACCGTATGAGATCCCACTGCGACACCTGCTCCGGCGGCAACTGCGGGACCTCGAGTATCTCGAGGCCATTGCGCGTCGCCATGGCGTCCTCGTCCTCTATGAAGAACGCGTACTTCGTGATCGAGTCGCGCTTCGCCTCGCTGTCGACATACGTCATCCGCACGAGCCGGACGCGGAAGCTCTCCTCCGTGAACAGGTTGTACATTCGATAGATGAGGTACTCCTGGAGCAGATACTGCTCGTACTCGTCACGGCCGTCCTGGCAGTGGGTGACGAGCTTCAGCTTGTCCTGGCCTGCGAACAGCGTGCCCTCGACGGCGGACTTCTTGACGTTGACCCGAAGCGGCGGAAACTCGCACGTACGCCGCTGAAGCCGGAACTGCCCCCGGGTCCGCAGGGAGATCGTTTGGCGTTCCTGGGCGCCGCCGGCAGAGCGCCACGACAACACCGCCTCGTACGACTCGGGGTCTTCGGGATCGCGCTCTCTGAAGACGCGTTCCAGCGGCCCCTCGAGCCGCATGCCGAGCACGTCGTGGGAGCCAAACAGCGGAGCGCTATCGGCGGGGATCTCGGCCACGGCACGCTCCTCCTGCGCCGCCACCGGCGAGGCGAGAACCGCGAAGAGCAGTGGAAGTCGCCTCGTCATTGGGGTGTCCATTCGCGGCACAGAGCCTCCATTTCCCGCCTGACGCGGCCGTCGTCGTCGATGATCTCGTAAAACTCGTCGAAGTACTCGAGTGTGCGGTCGCGGACCTTGGGCTCGAGGTCCTGCTGATTCCGGTACAGGGAATAGATCTCGTCTCGCCGCTCCCGAAACAGTGGGAAGACGGCCTCCAGCTCCTCCCGAGGCCTGCATGCCCCCCAGTAGCGACGCTGTCGCACCGTGCGGATCCCGAGCCGCGCATCCGGCCGCGCATACGGGGCATCCACCACACCCGACCAGTCGAAGTCGAACGGCACCGGGATGACGGGACCCAGCATCGTGCCGACAAGCACGGCGTTGTGGCAGCAGGCATCCTCGTCGGGCTCGGCGTTGAACGGATCGAAGTCCGTATTCCCGATCATGAACTGGAACACTTCAAAGCGGGTAAGATCGATGGCATCCACCTGGTTCGGCGGCACGGTCGGGACCTGCAGCACCTCCCAACCATGCCGAGCCGCCATGTCATCGAAGTGTTCAGTGAATACCGCGTAGCGCGTGATCGGCTCGGCGTTCTTCTCCGTGTCGACATAGGTGATCTGCGCCAGTCGTGCGAGGAGGCTGCGGTCGGTGAGCATCACGTACATGCGGTGGATGAGATACTCGAGCAGGGTGAACTGCTCGTAGTCCGATCGCCCAGTACGACAGTGGCTCACGATCGGCAACACGGTCTGCCCCTCGAAGATCGTTCCCGCGAGGCCGGGCTCGTCGAATCGGACGAAGAAGTTCGGGAAATCGCAGATGCGGGGCTGGAGCCGGAAGTTCCCCCGGGTCCGGAGCGCGATCGCCAGTTCGAGCTCCCGTCCTCCCTCGTCCACGACACGGAGGACCGCCGGCCGAAACGGGCGGTCGCTCCCGCGATCCCTTCGGAGCCTGTCCAGCGGTGCCTCGATGGTCAGGACGAGCGGCTCGTCCGACGCGAACAGCGGAGCCGGTGAGCGTGGCGGTGCAGCACTACCGGCCTGCGCCGACAGCGGGACGGCGGCGGACGAGGCGAGCATGAGGGCCGCGACTACGCGCATCGGGCGACTCCAAGAGGCATGAAGCTTTGCGGTCCTAGGACTAAAGTGCGATCCTGCGGGAACCCCGTGCAAGGGTGCCACGCCACGATGGCGGATCCCACCTCCCGTCCGACTCCCCTTTTCGAGGCCGCGGCATCGCCTCCCGGCGGCCGCGTGACCCGCCTTGCGGTGGCCTTCGAGCTGGGACTCGGCCTCGTGGCGATGGTCGTTGCCTGGCTGGTCGGCTACCCCTTGCTCACAACGATTCGACCGAGTGTCCCGGGCTCCGCGCTCGCCCTCCTCGCCACCCTGCCGCTTCTCGGTGCGCTCTGGGGGCTCCTGACCTCCAACTGGCCGCCAATCCGCCGCCTCGTCGATGAACTCGAGCGCTCGGTCATTCCCCTATTCCGCCGGTGCACCGCCATCCAGCTGTTCGCGATCGCCGCCGCAGCCGGCATCGGCGAGGAGCTGTTGTTCCGCGGGCTGATTCAGGGGGCCATCACGAGCGCTGCGGGGCCCGCCATCGGTCTCTTTGCCGCGAGCCTCCTGTTCGGGCTCGCCCATGCCATTACGGGCATTTACGCGGTGCTCGCCGCCGTCGTCGGTGTCTATCTCGGGCTGCTTGGCCTCCTGACAGGCGGCGTGTGGGTACCGATCGTGGTACACGCACTCTACGACCTCGTGGCACTGACGGTTTCGACACGATCGCACCGAACCGATCCCGTGCCTGAGGAAGCCGAGGACGAGGCCTCGTCTCACTGACCTCAGCAGGAACGGTCAGGACACCGCCGGAAAACCGAGTCGCCGCAGCACCGCCTCATACCGCTCCGAGCCCCGCAGCGGATCGTAGAAGGGCGAAACCCTCAGCAGATCCATCCCGTCGTGCGCGTCGAACGCCCGTTCCAGCCACTCCTCTGCTTCGGCGATCATGCCCAGGGCCGCGTAGACCTTCACGAACTGACGTGGGGCCACGTACGCCGTGTCGGCTTGCTCCTGGAGGCGCGCAAGCCGCCAACGCCAGTACCCCTGATGGCCGTCGAGCTCCCACGCGGTCTGCAGGCGTGACGCGCCGGCTGTATCACCGGCCGCGAGCAACCGATGATGGCGCAGCGAGACCGCGTCGGCGTGTCGATCGGTCAGGGCATGGACATCCTCCAACATCAGCGATGCCTGCGGCATGCCCGGCCGCAGCTCCAGCGCCCGTTCGAGCAGCTCCGTCGCTCGCCCATACCTGCGGGCGTAGAGGACCTGCTCAGCCAGGACGAACCAGGCGAAGGGGTTGAGGGGATCGAGCTCCACTCCACGCTGCGCTTCCGCGATGGCACCCTCGTGCTGCCCCATCGCCGACAGGTGGTACGCATACCACCGGCGCGCGATGGACGAGCTCGGGTCGGCACGCAGGGCCCGACGGTAGTCGCGATCCGCGCCCTCCCAATCCCACTCGTACATCGACCGAATCCCGCCGAGTACCGCATGGCCTTCAGCCAGCCCGGGCTCCAGCTCTACCGCGCGCTCCGCCGCAGCCATGGCCCGGGGTTCCGTCTTCTCCTGCGGCTCCCCGCCGTAGAACCCCAGCAAGTGCGTGGCGAGCGCGAGGCCCGAGTGGGCCGGGGCGAAGTCGGCGGCTTGTTCGATCACCGCCTCGAAGCCGACGATGGCTCGGCGGAACCCGTCGATCGACCCCTCGGCCAGGTGAAACCGGCCCCGTAGATAGGCATCCAGGATCGGTGGGTCGAGCACCTCCGCCGACGCGAGCCGCGATGTTTCTTGCGGCGTCAGCTCGGCCCGGACTTGGCGCGCAATGGCCTGCGCCACCTCGGCATGGACCATCAGCAGGTCGCTCGCGTCACGATCGAACGCGCCACTCCACAAATGACGCTCGGGATCGAGGGCGATGAGCTGGGCGATCACGCGGACACTGTCCCCATGGCGCAGGATCGAGCCCTCCAACACGGCGTCGACCCCCAATTCGGCAGCGATCTGGGGAACCGAGCGCTCGGTGTCCCGATAGCGCTGCACGGACGTCCGCGAGATCACGCTCAGCGACTTGATCTGCGCGATCTCGGCGATGAGGGCATCGTGCATGCCGGCTGCGAAGTACTCTCGACTGGAATCGGCCGAGAGGTCAGTCAATGGCAGTACGGCGAGGGACTCGATGCGCGGATGACCGCCTCCGCCCCCGATCGCCCACCACCCGAGTGCGGCCGCCGCCAGAGCCATCAACGAAGCTACCGGAAGAACCGGGCGCCTCCTCCGGGTCCGGCCCGCTCCGAGAGCGGGGTCGGGATGTATCGTCGTCAAGTCGGTCGCTTCGAGCGTCAACGCCCGGCCGAACAGCGCGGCCGTGTCGAACCGCTCATCGGGCTCCTTGGCCAGTGCGCGTCTGAGCGCCGCGTCGACCGTGGGCGGCAGCGCCTCGAGCAGCTCGCGCGGGGACGGGACCGGCGCCGACACGTGGCGCATCAGCTTCGCCCGCGAGGTGGCGGCCTGATACGGAGGTCGCCCCGTCAGCGCCTCGAACAGCACGCACGCCAAACCGTACACGTCCGTACGGGCATCGACGTCTTCACCAAGGATCTGCTCCGGACTCATGTAGTCGGGCGTGCCGATCGGTGCCCCCGACACCGAGAGTTGATCGTCGCACACGTCGCAGACGGCCTTGCCGATCCCGAAATCCGCCACCAGGGCATGCCCCTCGGACAGCAGGATGTTCTCCGGCTTGATGTCACGGTGTACGATGTCCTGGCGGTGCGCGTAGTCCAGGGCGTCGGCCACCTGCCGAGCGATGCGGAGCGCCTCGTCGACGGGGAGCGGGCCCTCGCGAACGAGTCGGTCTCGCAGCGTTCCCCCGTCCAGGTAGGGCATGACGAAGTACAGCGCACCGGCTGCCTTCCCGGAGTCGTGGAGCGGGAGGATGTGGGGATGCGACAGTCGGGCCACGAGCTCGATCTCTCGCAGGAAGCGCTCCGCCCCCATGGCGAGGCTGACGTCGGGCTTGACGACCTTGAGCGCGACTTGCCGCTGATGCTTCAGGTCCTTTGCGAGGAAGACCGTGGCCATGCCGCCCGTGCCAAGCTCGCGCTCGAGCTCGTAGCGGACGGCAAGGGCGGCTTCGAGCCGCTCGCGAAACGAGAGCTCCGCCGTCACTGGCGCACTAGCCTCCTCGATTCATGTGGGGCAACGGATTCGGACACATCTGACTTGTCTACATAACCCGCGAGCCCCCCCGAAAGTTGCCGTTGCGCCTCACAGGAGGCTGCGCACCAGGACCGCCAGGGCCGAGATGCCGGAGACCAGGAGGACTGCACGGCGAACGTAGCCGCGATCGAGCAGATGGACGAGCCGCCGGGATAGGGCAAACCCGAGCACGATGCCCGGCACGAGGGAGAGCGCAAGCAGGACCTCGGGCCACCCGAAGCGGCCGATCAGATGCAGACCGACGAGGGAAAGGGATACACCGATGAAGAAGAACGCCGACAGCGTTCCACGGATCCGCGCACCCGTTTCATGCTGGTACAGGAGCGCGACCGGCGGGCCGCCGATCGACACGGCGGTACCCATGAACCCGGACAGAATGCCCGCACCAAACAGCGAACGCGGCGTCACCGCCAGCCGCCACCCGGAGCTGCTGAGCCCTACGGCCCCGAGCACGAGGACGCCAAACAGAATCCCGATCTGGCGGGCCGGCACCAGCTCCAACGCGGCAGCAGCGGCAGCGATACCGAGCAGCCGACCACCCACAGCCCACTTGAGGTCGGCGAAGAGCACCGAGCCGCGCTCGCGATGGGTCAGCAGCACGGTCAGGGCCAGCGAGGAGAACAGCAGCGGTCCCGGGACGAACCTCGGATCGATGAGCACGAGCAACGGGACGGAGAACAACCCGAGGCCGAACCCGACCGAGCCCTGAAGGGTGGCCCCGATCGTGACGACCACACCCGCCAACAGATGGGCAAGCAGCGGCACGGGCTCAGGGCCGCGCCCGCGTCCTCAGCACATGCCAGGCGAGCAGTGCGAGCATTGCGCCGATCGTAGCGAGCGCCAGTACCGCCTGCCCCGCGTCCGGCAGTGGGATCGGGAACCCGCGGATCGGCTCCCCGCCACGCGCCCCGACCCACAGGGCGAGCAGCACACCCGTGAGCCCGCCACCACCCACGAGGCCGGACCCGAACAGCACACCCTCCTCACGACGTCGCTCGGCTTCGGCAGGCTCCTGGTTGCGCATCAAGTACCACCGCGCAAGCCCCCCGAGGAACACCGCCGCCATAGTGGACAGCGGCAGGTAGACGCCGACCGCGAACGCCAGCACGGGGATCTTGAACAGGGACGCGACAAGGCCGATACCGACGCCGATGAAGATCATCATCCAGGGCAGGCTCTGTTCGAGGACGCCATCGATCACGAGCTTCATCAGCACGGCCTGGGGAGCGGGCAGCTCTGCCCCCCCCAATCCGCCCGGCACGCTCCGGTGCAACAGCATCACAACGAGGCACACCGCTCCCGCCGACGTGATGACCCCGATGAGCTCGCCAATCTGCTGCAGCTTCGGGGTCGCACCGAGCACGAAGCCGGTCTTGAGGTCCTGCGAGGTATCTCCGGCGATCGACGCCGCGATACAGACGGTGGTGCCCACCATGAGCGCCGTCGCTTTGCCGGCGAGATCGGTCCATCCGAGGAGGAAGAAGACGAGACTCGTGCCGAGCAGCGTGGCGATCGTCATACCCGACGTCGGATTCGACGTCACACCGACGAGGCCTACGATCCGCGAGCTGACGGTCACGAAGAAGAAGGCGAACACGGCGATGAGGATCGACGCCAACGCCCGGGCGGGCACGTTGTCGAGGTATCCCAGGACCCGTGGCGTAACAGTCAGCAGCACGAGCACGGCGCCCAAGAGGAGCAAGACCGTGCGGAACGGCAGATCGTCGTCGGTGCGCTCGCGGGTCGCGCCGCCGACGCCCCTGGCGATCTGCCCGAGTCCGAGCTTGAACGACTCGATCATCGTGGGGATCGAACGGATCAGCGTGATGATGCCGCCGGTCGCGACGGCGCCGGCACCGATGTAGCGAACGTAGCGGTGCCAGATCTCTCCGGCCGACATGTCCCGGATGAGTAACTCCGTCTCGGGAAACAACGGCTCCGTGAGCCCGGCGCCCCAGAGGTTGATCGCCGGGATGATGACGAACGCCGAGAGCGCCCCCCCCGCCACCATCACCGTCGCGATCCGCATGCCGAGGATGTAGCCGACACCAATCAGGGGCGGGGAGACAGAGACCGCGAGGCTCGCCTTGAACCCGAGCAGCGCCTGGAAGGTTCCGGGGACCAGCTTGAAACCGTCGGTGATCAGCTTGAACAGCATCCCGATGCCAAGCCCCCAGAACACCCCCGCGGCCTGGCGCCCCCCGCCTTCCGCCGCGACGAGCACCTCGGAACACGCCATACCCTCGGGGTACGGCAGGCGACCGTGCTCGCGCTTGATCAGGTACCGGCGGAGCGGCACCATGAACAGGACGCCGATCAGCCCGCCCGCCATCGTGAGCAGCGTGATCTGCCGCCACGCGGGCGCCATGCCCCAGATGAACAGCGCCGGGATGGTGAACAGCACCCCGGACGCGACCGACGAGCTCGCCGAGCCGATCGTCTGGGACATGTTGCTCTCGAGAATCGAGTGCCGCAATCCGACGGACTGGAGGATGCGGAAGGCCACCACCGTGAGCACCGCCACGGGGATGGAGGTGCTGATCGTCAAGCCGGCCTTGAGCCCGAGGTACGTATTCGCGGCGCCGAACACGATACCGAGCAGGATGCCCGCCACCGCGGCCTTGACGGTGAACTCCGGGAGCGACATCCCGTACGTGTACGGAACGTAGGTCTCGCCTTCCTTCAGTTCATATGCAGTGCGTGGCAGCTTGTTCTCGGGCATGGTTCTCCGGGACGGCACGAGCGTGCCGATCGAGCGGTGAGCATTCGACAGACCTGGACGGCGCTGCGCGAATCTTCACCGCATGCCGCGGCTCCGCAACCAACCGATGCGATCCGGTCGGCGACGTCGTCTCGATGTCACCGGCCGTGCTCGCACCGCACTTCGTTTCGCGGATGGTTTCCGCGCTAACGTCGACGTGCCGGCGCCGCACGGGGCGCCGGTCTGGCCTGACTCCGATTGAAGTTGTCGACGCGCGTGTTGCCTCGCTGGCGCGCCTGGTAGTCTCGCTCGAGCCCGCCCGTGGAGGGTCGTGGGGTCGAGGGACGCACCGACGGCTGCGCCGGCTGCGGTCGCGCCGAGGGCTGCGAGGGTTGTGGTCTGGCCGCCGGCTGCGACGGCTGCGGCCGCGCTGCGGGTTGCGACGGCTGCGGCCGAGCTGCGGGTTGCCCAGGGCGTGCCCCAATCTCGGGCGCCGGTGTCCATCCGCTGCCCTCACGCCGCTGCCAGCCGTCCTGCGTACGCTGGTACACGTTGCCGTTCCGGTCGGTGAACACGTTGTTCTCCCGCGTCGCGGCGACCGGCGGCTCTCGCCGATCCGACGTGGATGGCCGGGGTGCGAGGCGGTCCCGCGTGGCCGGGCGGTCGTAGATGTTGTTCGACGGCATGGTGGCGGGTCGGGCCGGGCGCGCTCCCGTGCTCGGCCGCCCGGCGTACGGGGTCGGCCGGGGCGGGTAGTACGGACGGTAGCCTCCCGGTCCATACCAACCCCTGTAGCGCGGATAGCTCCGGTAACTGAAGTGCACCGGTCCCCACCGCACTCCGACACCGAAGCTCCAGCCGTAATACGGGTGATACCGAACCGAGAGACCGTAGGTGACGGGGCGCGGGTAATAGTAGCCCGGCCCGATCCAGGGGCGATACCAGTACCCGGTACCCCAGACGACGGTCGGGCCATACACGTACCAGCCCATGTAACCGGGGTAGTAGCCGACGTACACGACCGACGGCGTGTAGTGGTACACGTTCACGTAGCGCACGTTGTAGTGCGGATTCGTCGGTGGGATCTGCTGCACTTCGCCCGGCACGGAGACCGACGTCTCCCACGGCCCGTGCGGTGCCAGCGACTCGTACCACACCCCGTCGTGGCAGAGATGGTACTTCCCACCGATCAGCAGCACGGTGAAGCCCGTGTTGACGGCGTACTGCATCTCAGTCCCGTCGATACGCTCGAACCGGGGCTCGCCGTCGTAGCTGACCTCGACATCGACCGCACCCCGTGTGATCGCCGCGGTCTGGGGAATCTGGGCATCGAGTACGGCATCGAGCGCCTCGTCCGTGCCGCCGACGTGCGCTCTCACGCTACCCTTCTCCGAGTCCGGATCGATTGCCGCGAAGCCCCGCGGGAGGCTGTCGGCAGCAACGAAGGTCCATGGTCCCTCGACTGAACCACCCGCATACCAGCGTCCCGAGATCAACAGGTACCACCGCTGGCTGGCCACATCGCGGAACACGTCGGATTCCGCATTCGTGGCGTACAGCAGGTCACCGTCCCCCAGCGGCGCCCATGCGGGCTCGCCGTCGAACAGCAGGAGCTCAGCCGGCTCCGTCGTCACCACGACCGTCGGGACTCGGTCGTCAACCACCTCGTCCTCGGGAGGCTCCTCGGCGTCGGGATCCTCAGGCGGTGCCAGGCGAGCCACCTGGCCAGGGACGGCGTCGGTCAGTTGCCACTCCCCGGAGAGCGACGGTGCGATGTACCAGTTCTGGCCGCCCGCGTGCAGGTAGTATCGGCCTGCGGCCGGGTCGTGCACGATCGTGAACGGCGTGTTGAACACCCGCTGAAGCTCGGAGCCCTCGACCGCCCGCAAGTCGGGCTCGCCGTCGATCGTCACGAGCACCGTCGGCTCGTAGCGTACGAGCAGGGTGGGCGCGGCTGTGTTCAGCTCGCCGACGGCGCTGCCCCCTACCTCCGCGTTCTCCAGCGCGGTGAGGAACCGGTCGAGTGCGATGGTGAGCCCCCACGTCGGAATCTCCCGCTCCAGCAGTCGGGCGAGCTGCTGCTGGTGTTCCTCGGACGCGTCGGGGAACCGGACCCGCGGGACGGCAACCTCGACGATGTCGACCACACGGGCGTCACGGTCGATCGACAGCCGTGCGACGAGCCAGACGGCACCGAACACCGGCTCGGAACCTGGAGTCTCGAGCACAGCCACCGCCGCCCGGGCGGCGATCGAATCGGCGGAGAACGTGTCGATCTGCGGCTGATAGAGCAGCACGGTGACTTCGCCCTCGGCGGCGATCTCCCGGGGCCAGCCGGGATCCTCGTCCGGAACCGGGGCCACCCCGTGGGAGGTGAGGAACAGGCCGCCGGCAGCGGCCAGCACGGCAAGTGGTCTCACGACAGCACCCTCTGGAAGAGACTCGACAATGAACTGTCAGCGGGCGATACCCCGCGCGGCATCGATGGTTCGATCCTCGTCACCATTGCTAGAATGCGAAGGCGAAGATCAGTCGGTAGTTGCGGTAGCGCGCTTTGAGCGACTCGGGCAGAATGCCCGGACCACCGTCGGCGGCACGCCCCGGCAACTGCTGGTTGCCGAACCCAAATCCAAGCCCGAGCGTGAAGTCGGCTCCCGCGACACCGAAGCGCGCGCCGGCGGTGAGGAAGTAGATGTCCCAGTATGTGGTGCCGACGTCCGCTCGCTCCCCCGGCTTGCGACCGGATCGATCGGTGCGAAAGCTGGCGTAAAGCGACGTCGTCCCCCCGAGGCGATGGTGCACGCCAACCCCGGCGTTCAGTACGGCATTGAGCTGCTGCGTCACCGTCGCCACGAGTGTGTCGCCCGTGCTCTGCCCCACGAACGGAGCGGGATCAAGCACGACCGATTCCCCGACTTCCGCAAACCACTCGCCGCTGACGTGCAGCGTCGTGCGCCCGATCTGCCGCGAGGCACCTATGGCCGCTGAAAACGGGGAGCGGTAGTTCGCGCTCAGCCCGTTCTGGTAGTCCGCGAGGAAGAGCGGATCGGTCACGCCTCCACTGCCGAGATCCCCACCGAACGCCGTCTGATTGACTTCGGCCTCTCCCGATCCGAACATGCTGACACTCGGCGTGGTGAGCGTGAGTCCCACCGACCAACCTCGCCACTCTCCGGCCACCCCGATCTTCCAGAGCAGCCGGTAGTTGTAGTACGAGTAAGCCGTCAGATCGATCGCGACAGCTTCCAGATCGCCGGGCGCATACGCCTGTGCCAAGGACGACCGGGTAGATCGCTGGCTTCGTGCCGCCACGAACTGGCTCACACCCAAGCCGATGCTGCCGAACGCCCGGGACCACGTGAGGCCGACCCACGTCTCGCTGAGCTTGCCGGAGGACTCGAAGCTCCCGTAGAAGGCCTCGGGACCCTCTGGGATCGGCAAGAGGTCCTCTTCGCCGGTCCCAACCGTTCGCAACTTCCCATCGAAGCTATGGCGGGTGAACACCGAGTAACTGATGACGTCGCTCTTGAGGAACCGGAACGGAAGGAGGCCTGCAAAGAACCCTGGTGCGAGGCCGAGTCGATCGTCGCTGACGTCCACCTCGACGTCACCCTCACCGCTCGCGGTCAGCCGAGCCCACTCGAACACCTTCGTGGCCAGGATGAGATCGGGACTGTCGAGTAGCGAGAGCGCACCCGGATTGTAATACACGGCTGAGAGATCGACGACACTGCCGACCACTGCACCGCCGAGCAGCTGTGCGCGGTCGCCGTATTGGTTGGTCCAGTAGTGGCTGTCCTGGGATCGGGCGGTCCGCGGAACCGCGAGGCCGAGCGCCACACCGGCAGCAACTGTGAGGCCGAGTCGGCAGATTCTCATCGGGCTCACCTCAGAAAACGACCGTCATTCCGAGCGGGAACCCCGCACGCATGGTGGGGTCGGACGTCCGATCCGCTCCAACTCTGACAATCCATTGCGTGATCCCTCCAACCGCAAGTCCGACCAAGGCGGCGCTCACGACGTTCGTCCGCTCGAATCCGGGAACCAGTTGCCATGCGAGCAATCCGGCCACGCCGCCCGCCCCGAGACCGATCAGCGATCCGGGGAATGCGGCGCCGACGGATGCCCCAATCACGCCGAGTGTCGCGACGTCGTGCCACCCGAAACGCTCAGCCACGGGCTTCACGATCACGCCGCCCACGGCGCCGACGCCGAAGCCGATGGCCGCTCCGAGAGCCGCGTACTCGATCGTCTCGGCGTCCTGAAAGCCCGCGGCGGCGCCGGCGGCGAGTCCGATCGTGCCACCGGCGCCGGCCGACAATTGCACGCAGCCAACGCCCCATCGCGTCTGATTGCACGGACCGATGGCGGCCAGCTCGGCGGACAGCGCTCCCGACAGGAAGCCGAGGCCTCCCCCGGCTGCCACCGCCCAGGCCTCTCCCTGCTGTGCAAGCAGGGACCCCCTGGCCGGCAAGGCGCTCATGACCAGGACCGCCGCGATTCGGATGGGCCGTACCGATGCGCGCAGGAACGCTTCACGACCGGATGTCATGGTTGCCATAATGCTAACGTACCCGACCTGTCGCGCGGAAACCGGGAGGGCATCGGGAGGGACCGCTTGGGTCCTCTCCCACCGAACGGCAGGCCCTCAGCACGGGTCTACACGGCCTGCGCGTGCCGGGTCTTCGAGGGCAGAGTCACTCTCGGCCCGGACAGCTACTGACGGTCACACGGGATGCGCTCCGCGGCCGGAGCGCCCCTCCCCCACCTCGGCTGCATTCGTGCTATGTTGCGCCGATGGCCATCCTCCCCGCGCTCCAATCGGGACTCGCCGACTCCCTGCAGCAGCAGCCGATGCTCGCGCTCGCCACGCTGTTTGGCGCCGGTCTGCTCACCAGTCTGACGCCATGCATCTACCCGATGATCCCGATTACCGCAGGGATCCTCGGCGCGGCCGGAGGCGGCGGAGTCCCGCGGAGGCGCGTGGTCCTGCTCACGTTCGCGTACGTCCTGGGTCTCGCACTCTTGTACGCGTTCCTCGGCATGTTGGCCGGGCTGACGGGCTCGCTGTTCGGGACGGTCGCGTCGAGTTGGTGGGCGCGACTGATCATCGGGAACCTCCTGCTGCTGTTCGCACTCGCGATGCTGGACGTCATCCCGATCTCGGCACCGCAGCGCGTCGTCGCCTGGGCCGGCCGCCTCGGCGGCGGCTCCTATCCGGCTGTCTTCCTGCTGGGCGCCACGTCCGGAATCGTCGCTGCACCGTGCGGCGCCCCGGCCTTCGCCGTCGTGCTGACGTGGGTCGCGACCACGGGAAACGGTGTGCTTGGTTTCGTGTACTTGTTCGTGTTCTCAGTCGGGATGACAGCCCTACTCGTCGCGGTGGGCCTGTTCTCCGGTTCGCTGGCGGCCCTGCCGCGCTCGGGCACGTGGATGGTCTGGATCAAGAAGGGCGCCGGTATCGTGATGCTCGTCATGGCCGAGTACTACTTCGTGCAGGCAGGAATGGTGTGGTGATACGATCGATGGTCCGGGGTGCCGAGGCGGCAGTGGTGACGATGATGCTCGTCGGGACGGCGTCTCCTCCGTCTGCGCACGCCCAGGCAGAGAACCAGGTCGGCCTACCGATCGGGACGACCCCGCAGGCAGTAGAGCTGGAGGATCTCGACGGCAATGCGGTGCAACTCGGCGAGGTGGCGGGCACGCGGCCCGTGCTCATCGAGTTCTGGGCCACGTGGTGCCCCGTCTGCGAGAAGCTCGCGCCCGCGATGGCCGCCGCGTATGGGCGGTTCGGCGACCAGGTGGACTTCATCGTGGTCGCGGTGGGCGTGAACCAGTCGCAGCGGTCCGTGCGGCGGCACCTGGAGGAGCACCCCATGCCGTACCGATTCTTGTGGGACGGCAGGGGGCGGGCAGTGCGCGCCTATCGCGCACCAACCACCTCCTACATCGTCATCCTCGACGCCGCCGGGGCCGTGGCCTACACCGGCGTCGGCGAGAGCCAGGACCTCGTCGAAGCGCTCGAGCGGATTGCCGGCTGAGCTACCGCGCGGGCTCGGCCGGCCCGGCGATCCCTTCGATGGCCGCGCCGAGTTCCTCGTAGGCCGTCGGATCCAGCTCGCGGAACTGCCGAGCGACGTAGGTGATCGTTCCCTCCGGATCCACGACGAACACCGCGCGGCTGCGGCGGGCGCCGTACTGCTCGCCAACACTCCCGCCCTCGTCGCTACCCATCAGGAACGGAAACTCGTCGTCGGCCGCCCACGACGCGAGGGCGCCGATCGGATCGGTCGAGATCGCCAACAGGACTACACCTCGGCCCAAACGGAACAGCGTCGCGTACTGATCACGGTACGCGTGCATCTGCGCCGTTCACCCAGGCGTCCGCGCGCGGTAGAAGAATGCCAGCACGACGGCCTTCCCGCGATAATCGCTGAGCTGCACCGGGTCACGCAGAATGCCGTGGCGCGTGGCCCCCGGGATGCTGAAGTCGGGCGCGGTCACGCCGACCTCGAGCGGGGTCCCCTGCTCCTGTGCGGCGCTCGACGCGGGCATCGACATGGCGAGCCCGGCGAACAGGATGGCGAGTGTGGTACGCATGCGTCGGCTCCCACGTCTCAGAGTTGCCGCTCAGTATACCGATCAGCGCCGGAAGTGCCAATTGGGCACCCTCCCCTGGCAGAGCTGCACCGGCCTTCCTAGTTTGCACACTTGTCCGAGGGGATCCCGGATGGAGGAGCGAGCGTAGGGAGGTATGGACGACGCGAGGGACATCGAGTGCACGGGGGGCAGGCGCTTCACCATCCGTCGCTTCCCCGACGGCACCGTCGGCGTGTTCGACACTTCCGGGCGCATGTTCGTGGGGTGGCCGGAGACGACCGTCTTCGGCAGTCGGCCGCTCCATGAGGGTTCAGACGCCGACTGGTGCGCACTGCTCGGGCGCATCCGCAAGATCGCGTGACGCTATCGCAGCAATTCCTTCACCTCGCGCCGCGCCGCCAGTTGCGCGCTGATCTCGTCGGCGATCTCCCGAGCCCGCTCGAGGTCGGCCGTCAGGTCCTCCGCCGTCGCCGAGCCCACCCTGAGCCGTAGCATCCCGAGCCGCAGGTTCTCGAGCGCCGCGACCGTCGTCCGGAGCCGCTCGCCGGTCTCGCCCCGGAGCCTGAGGCGCTCCGCATCACGCTCCAAACTTCGGATCACACCCGGCACTTCCGAGAACCGCTCGCGCATGCCACTGGGCAGCTGGGTGTAGAGATCCTCGGCGGCCCGACCCAGCACCAACTCGGTGGCGTTCGACGAGGGGATCGCCGGCACCTCCGGCCGCTTGAGCCGCCAGCCGGCAACGCGGAAGAAGAACTTCCCGAATCGACCCGCCCAGATCCGGTTCCAGATCGAGTTGATCCACCGCATGAACTTCGCGGACCCGGCGGCCTCAGCCTCCTCCTCCATCATCGTCGCCTCAGCGAGGAGTGCCGCCCGGATATCCTCGAAGGTGTAGCCCTGCGCGAGCAGCCGGCGGGCAACCGCCACGAGCTGTACCACTAGGGCGATCAGCACGAAGTTGAGCAGCCCCGAGGTGTTTTGCGCGTTCTGCTGAACGAGAGCCACCGTCAGGAACACCATCGTGGTGACCTCGGCATTCCGCAGGAAATTGCGCAACAACGGCGGCGCCCTGAGCTCGCGGCCCCTCAGCTCGCCCACCGCTCGCGCCAGCGCCTCGCCGCTCTCGTAGCGGTCGGGAGGCAACTTGGCAAGACACTTGGAGATCGCCTCTGAGAGCTTCCCCGGCACGTCGCGGCGGACGGATTGCACGGTCGGCGCCGGCTCGGTGACGTGCTTCGCGAGGAGCGCCGGCACGTTGCCCGCCTCGAACGGCGCGCGCCCAGTGAGCGCGAAGAAGGCCGTGGCACCGAGGGAGTAGAGATCGCTCCGTCCGTCGACGGCCTCACCCGCGGCCTGCTCTGGACTGATGTACCGCGCCGTACCCATCACCTTGCCCGGCTGATCGCCGCTCCCCCGGGTCTGCGCGATCCCAAAGTCCGTGACCATCGCTCGCCCCGAATCACGCTCCACCATGATGTTCTCGGGCTTCACGTCGCGGTGGACGACCCCGCGCTGGTGTGCATACGACAGGGCCCACGCCACTTCCTGTAGCATGCGCATGGTCTCGCGCGGTGAGAGCGTGCCCGCTCGCTCGACACGCTGCCTGAGTGTCTCGCCGTCGACGAAGCCCATCACGAAGAACACCACGGCACCGTGCTCCTCGACGGCGTGGATCGGCACGATATTCGGGTGCGACAGTCCGGCTGCCGTACGGGCTTCGAGCAGGAAGTGTGCGCGCCGCTCCTGGTCGGCGGCCAGTTCGGGTGGCAGCAGCTTGATGGCCACGAGTCGATCGAGTGCCACGTCCCGAGCGAGGATGACCACCCCCATCCCGCCTCGTCCCAACTCACGCTCCAGAGAGTATCGGCCGACGACGACCTCCTGCAGCTCGAGAAACTCCCGGCTGTATCGCTCGCTCATCGTCTTGCCCTCACGTTTCCGCTGTCGCCTCCGGATGCGCTCCGCTGCCCTCCAGCATCGCGTCTCGTCGCCGGGTCCCGCGCTCGAGCACGATCGCCTCCAGCCGGTCGAGCAACCCCCGCAGCTGCGCGTGCCGGCGGCGCACCTGCCGCTGGAATGCCGTGCGAACCGCCCAGTACCCGGCGCCAAGTGTCGTCAGCGAGACGGACGCGCCAATGACCGCGGCGAACAGATCGGACCCCGTCTCCTGGTGCACGATCGCGCCGACCGCACCGAGCAACACGGCGGACACAGCCACGACCGGTACGAGGGCGACCGCGGTCGGGCTGTTCTCCCTGTCGGTGATCCGGATCTGCGTGTCCACGTCACCGGGCTGGACCAAGACGTGCGCCTTGCGGCCCGCGCCTTCCGGCCGGGAGCTCCACGCGAAGCCGTCGTCGAGCGTCGCCTCGAGCTGGCCCATCTCACCCAGCGTCACTCGCAGTTCTGCGAGGATCTGCGGATACGCGCCGGATGGCGCATTCGCGGCCACCCGCCGCTCGAACTCGAGTTGCGGCCTCAAGCCGAGCACGCCACCCCGAGGGGGGGGCGTGTCGGCCGGATCGATCTCTCGAGCGGCAGCAGCGACATACTCGGGCGGGATTCCCGCCTCGGCACCGAGGCGCTGGACGCCTCCGATCGAGAGGGCGTAGTCCCCTTCGGCCGTCACATGTCCCGCCTCGATCTCGGCCGCCCGTTCGATGAGCTGCCTCGCCTTCGCGTCGGACACGCGTGGCCCGGCGCTACGGCTGTTCTCGAGGGCGGACACGAACTCCTCCGGAGACACGAAGCGCTGCTCGGTGCGCATGGAGAGTGCCTTCGCCAGCACCTGTTCGAGACGCCCGGGAAGCTCGTCGAGCCTTGCGCGGTGCGCCGCCGAGGCATCCACGAACCTGCCCAGCTTCACCGATTCCGCATCGAGCCACATCCCCGGCGTCTCGCCGACAAGCATTTCGTACACGACGCAGCCGAGCCCGTACACGTCCGTGGTGGCGTCGAGGTCCGTCCTGCCAGCTGCCTGCTCGGGGCTCATGTACCCCGGCGTGCCGAGCGGGAATCCCGATCGTGTCAGCTGCTCCCCACCGGCGGTCATGACGGCTTTGGCGATGCCGAAATCCGTGACGATCGCGTGGCCCTCCGAGAGCAGGATGTTTTCGGGCTTGATGTCGCGATGGACGATGCTGCGCCGATGGGCATGCCCCAGCGCGTCGGCGACCTCGCGCACGATCGGCAGGGCCTCGGTCAGGGACACCGGACCCCGTCTCGTCACGAATCCGCGGAGCGACTCTCCCGCCACGTAGGGCATGACGAAGTAGAGGAACCCGCCGGCCTCGCCCGAGTCGATGAGGGTGAGGATGTGCGGATGGTTGAGACCGGCGGCGATCTCGATCTCGTGGAGAAACCGGTCGCTCCCGATCGCCTCCGCGAGGTCGGGCCGGAGCACCTTCACCGCAACGGGCCGACCGTGCCGAACGTCCCGGGCCAGGTACACCGTCGCCATGCCTCCGCGGCCCACGACACGCTGGAGCTCGTAGCGGGTTGCCAGTGCTTCACGCAGTCCGGCTGGCATGCTATCCATTCACAAAAGGTAACAAGTGGGTCTTCCTGAGCCACCGTGGGAGAAGGTCGCGCTCTTGCATTAAAAGGGATAACTTTTATCACGATTCTTGCAGAGCGAATTCCCCATGTCGCACCATCCTCGCGCGACCGGCGCACCAGCCGAGTCCATCGCGGTCGCGAAGGCCAGCTTCGACCGCTGCTGCGAGCAGGCGGACTTCTTCGTCTGCTTCTATCGGAATTTCTTCCGCAACTGCCCGGGCATCGAGCAGATGTTCGCTCACACCGATTTCGAGCGGCAGCACAAGCTGCTGCGGCACGCCATCGGGTTGCTGCTGATCTTCCCGAACCAGCCGCCGGGCGAGCCGACGATTCTCTCACGCGTTGCCGAGCGCCACGGCCCGAATGACCTGAACATCGACCCGGAGCTCTACCCCGGGTTCGTCATGTCGCTGGTGCAAACCGTTGCCGAGCACGACCCCGAGTTCGACGAGGCGGTCGAGGCGGCATGGCGGAGTGCCGTTGCACCCGGCATCGCCTACATGCAGCGGACCGACTAGCCGGATGCGACGGCAGGGCGTACGCCGGTTACGCAGGCCCTAATGGCCTTCTGCACGCAGTGCGGGGCGGACGTCACCGCAGGCTCGCGCTTCTGCGGCAGCTGCGGGTCGGCCGTGGGCGACGCGAGCGATGCGCCCACGCAGCGGATGCGTCGGCCGAGCAACGAGTCGATCGCCGTTGGCGAGCGGCGGCTGCTCACCACACTGCGGCAGGTCACGCTTGGAGAGTATGAAGTCCTGACCGAGATCGGTCGTGGGGGAATGGCGGTCGTGTTCCTCGCCCACGACATCGCGCTCGACCGGAAGGTCGCGATCAAGGTCATGTCCCCGGCCCTCACGCTGATGGACGCCGACGTTCAGACCCGCTTCAAGCGGGAGGCCCGCACGGCCGCTTCGCTGAGCCACCCGAACATCATCCCTGTCTACGCGGTTCGGGAAGGCAGCGACATCGTGTACTTCGTCATGAAGTACATCGCAGGCCGCTCCCTCGAGTCGGTGGTTCGTGAGCTCGGGCCGCTGCCGATCCCGATGTTGCGCACGATTGTCACCCAAGTCGGATCCGCTATCGGGTATGCTCACCGAAAAGGGGTCGTGCACCGCGACGTCAAGCCGGCGAACGTCATGCTCGACGACGAGGGATGGGTCGTGGTCACGGATTTCGGCATCGCGAAGGTCTCCGAGGCGCAGGCGTTGACAGTGACCGGCGGTGTCGTTGGGACGCCGTCCTACATGAGTCCGGAGCAGTGTGCCGGCCTTGAGATCACCGGAGCCGCAGACCAGTACTCACTCGGCGTGGTCGCATACGAAATGCTCACGGGACGGCCCCCGTTCCGTAGCGGCACGATGGTCAACCTGCTGTACGACCACTGCCACACCCCACCACCACCGATTGTCGACCACCGTCCCGACTGTGCGCCGGAGCTCGCCGACGCCATCATGCGGATGCTCGAAAAGGACCCGGCGCGGCGGTTCCCATCCGTCGAAGAGGCCGTCCTCGCCATCGGAACGGTGAGCGACAGCCAGTCGGGGGCGGTGCGTACGCAGATGGTGACCCTAGCGCAGGACGGCGCCGGCGCGCGGCTGCTCGAGAGTTTCCGCACGCCGGGGAGCCCGGTCCCGCAGCGAGCGGTCGCATCGGATCCGGCGGCTCCGACCACGCAGCTTGGAAACGAGCAGCACGCGCCGAACCGCTCGACCGCGCCCGGTACCGGTCGCCGTCGTCGCCTCATTTCGCTCGTGTTGCTCGCCGTCGGGCTACCTGCGGCCGGGCTCACGTGGCTTCTGCTTGGCCGCCCGGGCATGGCGGCGGAAGGGACGTCGGCCGGCAATCCTCCCCTGGAGATCACCGCACCGGCTACAGCCGCCGTGGAGCCTCCCTCGCCGCCAATCCTCGCCGCACTCTCCGTGAGTCCGGAGCGGCTGGCACTCGAGATCGGGGAGTCCTCACCGGCTCGTGCCAGCGCAGTCGCGCAGGACGGGTCGCCGATGCCCGGGGCAGAGATCTTGTGGGAGTCCTCCGATCCCGAGGTGGCACGCGTCGATGCAGCTGGGACCGTCACAGCAATCGGTGCGGGTAACGCGCGACTCGTGGCGCGGAGCGACACGGTCACCGCCGAGATCCTCGTAACCGTCTCGGCCCCACCCAGCCCGCGACGATCACCACCGCCACCGGCGTCGGTCGCCACCGTGGAGATCTCCCCCGAGACCGCCACGCTCACTCCGGGGCAGACCGCTCGGTTCCAGCCCACCCTGCTCGATGCTCGAGGAGGCGCCCTGGCCGGCCGCACCGTGACGTGGACCTCCACGGACCCCGCAGTGGCATCCGTCGATCCGACGGGCCTCGTCACGGCACGGCGAGTGGGCACGGTCACGATCCGCGCACGCAGCGGGAGCCAGGCCGGTACTGCGACCGTGACCGTCGAACCCGAGCCGGTTGCGACCGTAGCGATCGATCCCGACGCACGGACCCTCGACGTCGGTGACGCGACGCAACTCTCGGCACGAATCGTCGGCTCTGCCGGCAGCAGGCTCGACCGCCCTGTCACGTGGCAATCGAGCGACGTCAGCGTGGCCAGTGTATCGGACGCAGGCGAAGTCCGCGCCATCGCGCCTGGTGCCGCTACGGTGACCGCCACTGCCGGAGGACGTGCCGGGCAGGCATCGATCACGGTTCGCGCTGCGTCCGTTCAAGTCGAGCCCGCGCCGTCCGCGGCAGAGATGGAGGCGCGGATCGATGCCCGGCTCGAGGCGTATCGCAGGGCGATCGAGGCAGGGGACCTTGCGGCCGTCCGCCGTGCGTTCCCCGGCATGCCCGCCGATCAGGAGAACCGCTGGCGCGGGTTCTTCGGCATCGCGGAGGACCTGCAGGTGACGTTCACCGTCGCAAGTCGCACGACCGACGCGTCGCTCGCGACCGTGCGGGTGCGAGCGCGATATCGGTTTCGGGCCGACGGTCCGCAGGATCAGACGTCGGACTTCACCGCAACCTTCGAGCGCGTCGGGCGGGACTGGCGCCTGATCGGCATCGACTGACCCCGGGGCTCGCACCCACCGGCGGACCCCAATGAAACCATGGAGGATGCATGAAGCGTAGCGCCGCAATCGTTCTCGCCGGTTCCCTGTGTGCGGCATCGGTTCAGGCGCAGGGCCTGCGGGACCAGATCAGCCAGCTGTTCATCTTCGGCGAAGGGGAGAGCGCGCTCTTCCTCGCCGGCACGGCGGATCCCAGCAATCCGCAGAACGTCCAGGTGCACGGCGATCATTTCATCCCGGCCGCCGTAGAGAGCAACGGCTCCATTATCGTGTTCCTCGAGAACTCGATTGCCAGCCAGTTGTCCAACCTGCCCTTCAGCTCCACGAGTGGCGGTCGGACGTTTCGCTTCGAGGGCGGCGTGCCGATCGCGACATCGACCTCCCCGGGACCGATCTTCGCTGAACGCGCCCTGACGCTCGGTCGCGGACGGCTCCTGATCGGTGCCAACGTGAGCCGGTTCAATTTTCGGTCGGTCCGCGGCGTCCCGTTGGATGCCGTCGCGCTCACGTTCACCCACGAAAACACCGACTTTCCGAACTGCGACCAGATCTTCGGGGGCGACTGCACAGCCATGGGCTTCCCCGATTGGGAGAACGACGTCATTACGCTCGACCTGGCACTCGACCTCGACGTCACCTCCACGCTGTTCACGATGAGCTACGGGCTGCTCGACTGGATCGACGTAGGCGTTGCCGTCCCCATCATCTCGAACTCGTTGCGGGGTAGCTCACGTGCCGTGGTGCAACCGTTCGGGCCCGGCGTGAACCACTTCTTCTCCGGTACCGTCGAGAGTCCCGGCCTGACAGCCGAGCGTTTTGTTGAAGGTTCTGCCACCGGTCTCGGGGACGTCGCCGCGCGCGCCAAGATCCGTGTGGCCCGCACCGACCAGACTGCATTCGCGATCCTCGGCGACGCCCGATTCGCAACGGGCAGTGAGGAGGACCTGTTGGGCTCGGGCGAGTTCGCCGTCCGCGGACTCGGCATCGTTTCTGCGCAGTTCGGCGCGTTCTCCCCGCACGCCAACGTCGGGTACCTCTATCGCGACGGCGACATGCAGAACGACGCCTTCCTGGCCACGCTGGGATTCGATCACCTGCTCGCCGACTGGGCGGCGCTGGCGGTCGATCTGATCTCGGAGTTCCAGGTCGGCGAGAGCAAGATCGCGACACCCGATCCGGTCTCGATCGAGGTGCCCTTCGCCCGAAGCGTGACGACGACGAACATCCCGGACACCCGCGACGACATCATTGCGGGCTCGTTCGGATTCAAGTTCCTGACGCCGTCCGGCGTCACGATCGTGGCCAACTCCCTGTGGCCGCTCAACGACGGCGGCCTGAGGGCGTCCGTGGCTTGGACCCTGGGATTGGAATACAACTTCTGAGCGCGTAGCTCGGGTTCGAGGCGAAACGGGGGGGCAGCGCCGCCCCGAATCGCCGCGCGGTGCGGCGGGATTACTCCGCTCCCGCCGCCGCGCCGGTGGCGAGAAACGCCCACATTGCCCGCAGCTCGTCATCGGTGTGGAGCGTAAAGGTGCGCCACGGCATCGCCGAATCGAGGATGGTGCCGTCTGGACGTATCCCCTCCCTGAGGGCGCGCATGAAGTCACCCTCGCTCCAGCCGGCAAGCCCGTCGGCGTCCGGTACCAGACTTCCGGCGGGCGGCGCAGCGGAGCCCGCGCCCGGCACGCGCCCACCCCTGAGATCGACGCCATGGCACCCCCGGCAGGGCCGCGTCAGGTAGTCCCCGAACGCAGGCGTCACCTGCCTCGCGACGTCCGCCGGATGCGGAGCCTCATGGTCGATCTCGAAGGCGGGGAACAGCCCCCGGGGTGCGATCGCGGCGGCAATGCGGCCGACGGGCCCGAGAGTCCGGCCGCCGACGTGGTTGTCCACCGGCTGGAGCCGCAGCAAAAAGGCGACCAGCCGACTCACGTCCTGGTCACTGAGGTGGGCGTAGTCGGCCGATGGCATGATCATGAGCGGGCGACCGGCGGCATCGATGCCGTGCCGGATGGCTCGCTCGAACCCTCCCGCTCCGTAGTCCGCGCCGACACCTCCGGCGCCGCGCGTGAGATTGGTGGCCGGCAACACCGCGAACATCGGTGCGTCGATCATCTCGCTCCCGGCGAGGTTGGCGGCGTGGCAGTCGGCACACCCGAGCACGAGCGACAGCCGCTCCCCCTCGGCCAGTGATGCGGAGTCCGCCGGCAGCATCAGCATCTCGTCCGGTACGGCAAAACGACGGTCGATCTTCTGGCCACCGATCACGAACAGCAACCCCGTGATCACGACGACGCCGGTCATGAGCCCGGCGGTGGTCCACACTGCGATCCTGAGTCCCCGTGGCATCGCTCCCCTCCGTGCGACCGGTGCTTCAGCGTGTCGGCCGGCGATACACCGTGCCGCTCTTCATGACGAAGACGACGTCCTCGAGCACGCGGACATCGTCCAGGGGATCACCGCGCACCGCGATCAGGTCCGCGCGCATCCCCTCCGCAATGCGTCCCCTATCGGCGACGTCGAGCAGATCGGCCGCGTACACCGTCGCCGTCCGGATCGCCTCGATCGGAGTCATCCCCCGCTCGACGAGCACCGCAAACTCCTTCCCGTTCTCCCCGTGAGGAAACACTCCCGCGTCGGTCCCGTAGGCGATCTTCACGCCGGATGCGATGGCCTTGCCGAGACTCTCCCGCGCCCGGGGGAGGACGAACTCTGCCTTGGTGCGAATGGGTGGCGGCAGCGCATCCATGTCGATCACACTCGCGAGGTACGACGTCGGGACGAGATACGTGCCGTGCTCCAGCATGAGGCGGACCGCCTCGTCGTCGAGCATCGAGCCGTGGTCGATGGACGAGACACCGGCGCGCACCGCCGCCTTGATCCCCTCGGTACCGTGCGCGTGCGCCGCCACCTTGAGTCCGTGCCGAGTCGCTTCCTCGACGATCGTCCGCATCTCCTCGTCCGAGAACTGTTGCGCCCCTACTGGTCCTTCGAACGACAGCACGCCTGCGGTCGCGCAGAACTTGATGACGTGCGCGCCATGCTTCACCTGATACCGTAAGGCGCGTAGCACCCCCTGCGGCCCGTCGGCGATTCCCTGCTCCGGTCCCGTCTCGGCAATGCCCGGCGCGAACCCGGTGAGGTCGCAGTGCCCACCCGTGATCCCGAGCGCGTGGCCGGCAGGAATGACGTGTGGCCCTTCGACGAACCCCCGGTCGATGGCCCGCATCAGCGCCACGTCGGCGAATCCGCCCGACCCCACGTCACGCACGGTGGTGAACCCTGCATGGAGTGTCAGCCGGGCGTTGCGCGCCGCGCGCAACGCGATGTCCGCCGGAGTCTCCTTCACCGGGCGGTTCACCCAGTCCCCTTCGAGGTCATAGCCCAAGTGCGTGTGGGCGTCCATGAGGCCCGGAAGGAGAGTCACGTCACCGAGGTCAATGACCGTGAGGCCCTCGGCAGGGAGGCCGTGTCCGATTGCGACGATATGACCTCCCTCAACGGTCACCGCGACGTCGTGGACCATCGTGCCCCGCTCGACATCCAGCATCCGGGCCGCGTGCACGACCGTCGTCTGGCCAGCCGCGGGCAGTGGTGCCATCATTGCGAGCAGCGCTGCGGACCAGATCCGCCGTGGAGCCATCGTCGTCCCCCTTCGGATGTGCCATGGTGGCGTCACCGCGGGCCGAATGACGCGGCGAGAAACCTATCCGACCGCGGTGCGGATCGCCACGCTGGCGAACCGCAATGCAGATTAGGGGTAGATCGACCTACGGTCACAGAGGGAGAGTATGGCCATGTCCAATAGGCACAAGCGTAACTCGCGGATACTGGTCGGCCTCACGGCTCTCGTCTTGGCAGGCTGCGGGCCGCCGCAGGAGCGCATCGATGAGCTGGAGGCCGCTGCGGCCCAGCGCGACACGCTGCTGCAAGAGGTCGCCGACCTCGCCCAGCTGATGAGCGACGTGAACGCCGAGCTGGCAGACGTGCAACTCGAGGGCGTCGAGTTGGCGCAGGCCGAGTCGCCACTGCAGGCAGAGCGTGACAGCATGCTGACCAAGATCCGCGTGCTGAATACCCGGTTCGACTCTACGGAAACACGGCTCGAGGATTCGCGGCGGCGGATCCGATCGCTGACCCAGGTCTCGGACAGCCTGCGGGCTCAGCTCGAGCAGACGATCACCAACTACGAGCGGATGCTCGAGGCCCAACGCACGAACATCGCCGCCCTGACGGAGCATGTGCAGAGCCTGGAGACCGACAACGTGCGACTGGCCGCGACCGTCGACACGCTCGCGGCGGAAGTCGACACGCTGCGGACCGCCGCGACAACGGTGTACTACATCGCGGGCACGAAGGATGAGTTGCTCGAGGCCGGCGTGGTCCAGAAGGAGGGTGGCGCGCGTTTCCTGTTCATCTTCGGCAAGCGCGGTGAGACCCTCGTGCCGGCGCGCGACTTCGACATCTCGACCTTCACCCCGGTCGACATGTGGGAGGCCACGGAGATCGCCCTGCCCTCGCCTGACAAGCAGTACCGGATCGTGTCGCGGCAAGACCTGACGTATCTGGCCGCCCCGCCCGACGAGAAGGGGCTGATCAGCGGCCCGACACTCCAGATCGGGGCGCCAGACGGTTTCTGGAAGTCCTCGAAATATCTGATTCTGGTCGAGGAGTAGACGCCGGAGCGCTCGCTCGCAGCACTACACAGGGCCGCCCTCCATGGGCGGCCCTGCCATGAGACGCGTCGTACCGGCCGTGCCGCGGGCGCGAGCCGCACGCCAGCGACCTCTTCATCGGTCGTCAGCGTGCGTCTCCGTACTACCGCCCCGACCAGGTGGTCAGTCGCGCGCCTCGCGGGCGATCACCTTGAGGGCATACCGCATGGCCTCGCCGAGCAGTGCCCGGGGATGGGACTCAAGAAACGGTTCCGGCGGATCCACGTACAGCCAGAAGATCTCGACGCACTGATCGTCGGACAACGCGTCGATCCAGTCGGTGCCCGGTGCATTCGTATCCAGCGAGTTCCCGTCCATTGCGATCCCGAGTTCGAGTGCCATTGACACGACC
>Ga0209536_100002347_pt1 | contig 30833 bp, 28 predicted proteins | sample DeeMarSeWOR28_12_FD_187461 | JGI IMG/M metagenome (GOLD analysis project Ga0209536, IMG submission 187461) | Marine sediment microbial communities from White Oak River estuary, North Carolina - WOR-2-8_12 (SPAdes) (version 2) | ecosystem: Environmental > Aquatic > Marine > Intertidal zone >...
AAGAAGAGGTTAAGAATGCAAATTATCCCAATATCCGCCTTTTTTATGTGCCAAGAAGGGTGGGTAAAACTCCAAAAACTGACTTAGATGGTGGTCAATGGGATAAATGCACACCCGAAATCGCAAAAAGTTTTTCCGCAGTAGCCTATTTTTTTGGCCGGGAGTTGCATAAAGATCTGAATGTCCCCATCGGTTTGATCAATTGCAACTGGGGAGGTACAGCCGCTGAAGCGTGGACCAGCGCAGAGATGTTAAAGAGCTTACCCGATTTTAAGGATAGGATGATTGAGCTGGAAAATGGGCCTGATTGGGAAGTAGATATAGAAGCCAATGACCAACGTAGTATAAATAAAAATGAAATAATAGAGAATTCCTTCAAGGGAATTGAATTGGGAGTGCATAAGATCAATTACAATTCCAGTGACTGGCCAGTGGTAATTGCACCAAACTGGGAGGAAGATCTTGAAGGTATTGTCTGGATGAGGAAAGTAGTGGAAATTCCGAAAGAGTATAAAGGTCAGGAATTACGTTTTGATCTCGGCAGAATTGAAAATAATGCAACAGTTTATTTCAATGAAACGGAGCTCGGCAAAATTAACTCACCATATTTTGCGGAATTTACGGTTCCCGCGAAGCTGGTAAAATCAGGGAAAAATGTAATCGCAGTACGGGTCCTTCACCGGTGGGCCAAGCCTAGTTTCGTTGGTCCTGAAGATAGGATGAAATTGTATGCGCCAAACGGGGCCGTATTGGAGAACCTGGCTGGCCCATGGAAATACATGGCTGGACTCGAACCGGAATTTCCGGAGGTAAAAAGTTATCAAAATTATCCTGCAAGTCTTTTTAATGGAATGGTATATTCAATTATACCATTCGGTATAAAAGGAGTGATCTGGTACCAGGGGGAAAGTAATGCTGGAAGGGCATACCAATATCGTGCATTGTTCCAGTCGATGATCGAGGATTGGCGTATCCGTTGGGGGATGGATTATTTTCCATTTTTGTTTGTTCAGCTTGCCAATTATATGGATACACCGGAACAACCACAGGAAGATGATTGGGCAGAGCTGAGGGAAGCGCAATTAATGGCACTTCGGCTACCTAATACCGGAATGGCTGTAACTATCGATATTGGAGAAATGTTTGACATTCATCCTCGCAATAAACAAGATGTTGGCAAACGACTTGCCCTGGCTGCTAAAAATATTGGCCATGGTCAGGATGTTGTTTACTCAGGGCCACTGTATAAATCCATGGAGATCAATGGCAATGAAATTGAAATTGCCTTTGATCATATAGGTAAGGGATTGATGATGAAGGGGGAAAAGTTAACAGGTTTTCAAATTGCAGGTAAGGACCAAAAGTTCTTTTGGGCTGATGCCCAAATCGTTGGGGGAGAAGTTTTTGTGTCGAGCGAAAAGGTAAAGGAACCAGTTGCCGTACGGTATGGATGGGCGATCAACCCGGAATCCAATCTGTTCAACAAGAATGGATTACCTGCCTCCCCGTTCAGGACAGATGACTGGCCCGGGAAAACGCAACCAAAGTAGGAGCCAGCTTCATTACTGAGCGCAAAGGTATAACTAATTATTTTAGTATTATACTAATAAAATTAGTGATATATTCCTAACTTTGTTGATAAAGTTATGGAAGATGTGCATCAGGTATACAATTGCTTCTAATGTCACAGCTCTTGAAAGAGAACTACAAGCCGAGTTTCAATACAGCTATCAAAAGGTGTATAATGCTCACTTTGGCCTGGAGTTACCTGTAATCCTTAGCGGTGCTGAGAAAGAAATTGTGGCACAGCGTTGGGGTCTGGTGCCTTACTGGACAGATCAGCCTACTACTAGATACCATCATATCAATTCCCCTGCAAGAAATATTGTAAAAAATCCGGCGTTCAGAGTTCCTTTACGGACGAGAAGATGTCTTGTGCTGGCCAATTGTTTTTTTGTTTGGGTATTGATGGACAAAGGCAAAAAGATGCCTTTTGTGGTTTATGACGCCAAGCAACGGATCATGACCTTTGCGGGCCTTTGGGATGAATGGAAGAAAAAAGATGAGCATTCTTGTCTTCACTCATTTTCCATCATTACAACGCATGCAAATAAAAGGCTGAAAGGCTATTCGAGTCAAATGCCGGTAATAATCCCCCCGGGTAGGAGGAGAAAATATTTGCGAAATTCAATCCATTTAAATGAGGTGATGAGGATGCTCAGACCTTTGGAATCGGATTCGATGAATTTGTACCCTGTCTCAAACCAGGTAAATGGTTTTACTAAGAATACCAGGGAGGTACTTATCCCGGCAGGGGAGCGCATCTACAAAGAATATACCTATGTACCAAAGGTGTATCTGAAACTGGAAGGGATGGGATCCATGAAAGACAATCCTGACCGAAAACCTGAGATTAAACTTATGATTTAGTTGGTTTTGACTCTTCTTTAAGGTATTTAGCGGATATCTTCTTTCCGTTCTGAATCGTTTTCAAGCACCAGTCAATTTTTACATCAATGACTTCTTCATTAGTGAGAGGCCAGTCAATATCATTTCTTGCATACAACTTAGCTGTTACTGATTGCAGTAATAGTGCGGCTGATACAGAAACGTTAAAGCTCTGAGTAAAGCCATACATTGGTATTTTCAATAGTCCATCTGCCTGGTCAATGATGGCCTTGGATAGTCCGGTTCTCTCCTTACCAAAAAAGAATGCTGATTTCTGTCGAACGTCAAAATCATCTAAAAGATAGTCATGTTCATTGGGTGTGGTTCCGATGATAGCATACCCTTGTTTTTTCAATTCGTCAATGCATGTTTGGGCGTTGTTCTCATAATTGCTGTAGTAATGAATATTTATCCATTTTTGCGAACCCTGGGCCATACGTTTTGCCAGACGATATCGATGAATTTCTTCGATGATATGGAGATCAAGGATCCCAAAGCAATCACAAGTGCGTACTAAAGCACTGGCATTGTGGTCCAGGTAGGTATCTTCTGCAACAATAGTGAAATGTCTTGTACGATTCTGAGAAACCTTGTGAATGAGGTTTTTTCTCCTTGGAGTGAGATAAGATTCAAGATATTCGAGGTATTTTACTTTGTCCATGGGGAATTGTTGAATGTGACCTAAAAATAAAACTCAATTTGCTATTACATGATAAAGGTCATTTGAAATTGTGGTATATCCGGCTAATTTACTTCCAATTTAGAAAATCGGGGACTTTTTTCCTGCTCAATTTGTTATCAACTAAAAGATCAACTAAAACATTAAGAATATGTGTTCTACATGCGGATGTGGTCAGCCAGATGAGGCTGTTAAAATTCTAAGGCCAGGTGAAGAAGAAATAGAACCTGAACATATTGATAATGAGCATCCTCATGCTCATATTCATGATCATCACCACCATCATGATCATCATCATACACATTCGTCCACCCGGATTGATCTCGAGCAGAATATCCTGCAAGAAAATAATCTATTAGCCGAAAGGAATCGGGGATTCCTGGAGGCAAAGCAGGTATTTGCCATTAATATGGTAAGCTCGCCGGGTTCGGGCAAGACAACAATTCTTGAAGAAACAATTAAAATATTGAAACCTGAGATCTGGCTTTCCATTATTGAGGGAGATCAGCAAAGCATGAATGATGCCAACCGTATTGCGGCAACCCAGGTGCCTGTGGTACAGGTGAATACAGGTAAAGGTTGCCATCTTGACGCACATATGATTTTACATGCTATTAAAAAGCTGGAGCTCAAGAATGACTCCATATTATTTATTGAGAACGTTGGAAACCTGGTTTGCCCTGCGATGTTTGATTTAGGTGAAAATAAACGTGTAGTTATCATCAGCGTGACGGAAGGAGAAGACAAACCAATGAAATATCCATATATGTTTGATTCTTCGCATGTATGCATCATCAATAAAATTGATCTTTTACCATATGTCAATTTCAATATCGAAGTAGTCAAAGAATATGCCAGCAGGATAAATCATCACCTGGAATTTTTTGAAATGTCAGCGGTAACAGGTGAGGGAATGGAGGCATGGATTGAATGGCTTAAAGCACAAGTAAAAAACACCTGATTATAGTATATTGAAGAGCTACCATATCCATATTGAGGGGCGAGTGCAGGGGGTAGGTTTTCGTCCATTTATTTTCAACCTGGCTGACGAATTTTCGCTAACCGGAACTGTAGCCAATACCCTGGAAGGTGTTCATATTTATGTAAATTGTGATCAAGAAAGGCTTGATCATTTTGTCCAGTTAATACATGAGAAATCTCCAACACAGGCACTGATCACTTCAATCAACTATGAAGAAACTGATAATAAGGCATTTAAGGATTTTTCTATAATAGAAAGCAGTTTAGATGGAAACCCGGATTTACTGATTACTCCGGATTTTGCCATTTGTTATAGATGTAAACAGGAACTCGGTGATCCTTTAAATAAAAGATATAGATACCCCTATATAACCTGTACCTATTGTGGCCCCAGGTATTCTATCGAAAGCGATTTGCCTTACGACCGTCACAGAACCAGTATGGGATCATTTAAAATGTGCAATGCTTGTGAAGAGGAATATATGAATCCAACGGATAGGCGGTTTTATTCCCAAACCAATTCCTGCCCCGAATGCCGGATAAGCCAGTGGGTAGTGAATCACGACGGCATGCAGGAGGAATTAGATGAAGATAAAATCATTGATTTTGTATGCGATAAAATTAAGGGTGGTTCCGTTGTTGCAGTTAAGGGGATTGGTGGATTTTTATTAATGTGTGATCCCTACAATGAAATTACGGTAAACAAACTCAGGAAAATCAAGCAACGTCCTTCAAAACCATTTGCTTTATTGTATCCCAATGAGGATCAGGTAATGAAGAATTTTCAAATCTCTCAGGATGAGTTGAATGAATTACAAAGTCCTGCTGCTCCAATTGTATTGATTAAATTAAGAAATAGTTCATCAAAAGCCATTGAATTATTACCAACAATTGCCCCTGGGCTTGATCGATTGGGTGTTATGATCCCATATGCTCCTTTATTAGTATTAATTGCGGAAAAAATAAGTCAACCCTTGCTGGCAACAAGTGGTAATCGAAAAGCATCACCTATTGTATATAAAAATGAAGAAGCAATTGAGTCGCTTAGCGGATTTGCGGATTTTTTCCTGTTAAACAACCGTGAAATTAAAATCCCGCAAGATGACTCAGTCATCAAATTTTCCGAAAGATACCATCAGAAAATTGTGATACGAAGATCGCGTGGATATGCCCCGGCGTTTGTTCAAAATGCTATAGATGTATCTTTCTCTGAACAAGTTTTGGCTATGGGAGCATTACTTAAAAGTACATTTTGTATTTGGCAAAAGGGAAGAACTCATATTTCCCAATTTCTGGGCGATACCACTGAATTTGACGCGCAAATCAGCTATGAGCGCACATTACAGCATGTCAGCAGGTTATTAAAATTCAAACCTGAAGTTGTGCTCGTGGATAAACATCCGGCTTATTTTACAGCGCAAATCGGAAAGGAGATCAGTATTAAGAATAATGCATCCTTTATTCAGGTTCTTCATCATGAGGCACACTTTTGGGCAGTGTTGGGCGAAAATAATTTACTTAAAGCTGATCAGGATGTACTAGGAGTGGTATTCGATGGCACTGGAATGGGAAATGATGGTGCAATATGGGGAGGGGAATTTTACAGGTATTCACAACACAAATTGTCAAGGATTAAACATATCAACTATTACCCGCATATACTAGGGGATAAAATGGCCAGGGAGCCAAGGCTCTCAGCATTTGCATTACTTCATGCAGTAGGTGAAAATATTGATTTGATAAAAGAATATTTCACAGGTGAGGAGATTGATTATTATTCTCGGGTATTAGATCATTCAACGCTCATGACGTCCAGTATGGGACGTTTGTTTGATGCCATGTCAAGTTTGCTTGGATTATGCCAGATCAACACTTATGAGGGAGAGGCTGCCATGTATCTTGAATGTGAAGCCCAGAATTATTGTAATCGGGAAGGGCAATTCTCCCAAACATATACTTGTTCATTTACAAATGAAACATCAATTGATTTTCGTGATCTGATTTCTGCAATTATCAGGGATATAAAGACAGGGAAGAATCCCGGCGAAATTGCCGCACGTTTTCATCGAACTATCGTTCAAATGATTGAAGAGGTGGTTTTAAGAGGTGGATTTAAATCTATTGCATTCAGCGGAGGTGTTTTTCAGAATGGATTATTGGTAGATATGATCATTGACCAATTGGGAGATAAATTTAAACTTTATTTTCATAAGCATCTTTCACCAAATGATGAATGTATAAGTTACGGTCAATTGGTGGGATATTACACATCTAAAATCCTTAGAAAAAAGAAGAAAGAAGTGAGTTATAAAAAAAGTGCAGTATAATTATGTGTTTAGCTATCCCAGGTAAAATCATAGAAATTCAAGCTGCCGAGAATGAATTATTCAGAGTTGGCAGCATTTCATTCGACGGCATGTTACGAGAAGTAAATTTAGCCGCAGTTCCAGAGGCGAAGGTGGGAGATTATGTACTTGTACATGTCGGTATGGCTTTAAACATAATAGATGAAGATGAAGCAAATAAAACACTTGATTACTTCAGAGAATTGGATCAAATGGATAATGAGCCTGATAATGACGATCTTACTGATTAAAAAATAGCGATGAAGTATCTTGATGAATATAGAGATGTGGCTATTGTGAAAAGGTATCTTGAAAAGCTTCATCGGATCACGACCAGAAACTGGTCGATCATGGAGATTTGCGGAGGACAAACACATAGCCTCGTTAAAAATGGGATAGTAGATTTGCTTCCCGAAAAGATCACCATGGTCCATGGACCTGGTTGTCCCGTTTGTGTGACACCTGTGGAGCTGATAGATAAGGCCATACAAATTGCACATCGTAAGGACACTGTCTTGTGTTCCTTTGGTGATATGATCAGGGTACCGGGGACTAGTGGAAGTTTACTGAAAGCAAAAGCTGAAGGAGCTAATGTACGTGTCGTTTATTCACCATTGGATGCAGTGAAATTTGCCAATCAAAATCCTGGTAAAAAGGTAGTTTTTTTTGCAGTAGGATTTGAAACAACGGCACCTGTAAATGCACTTTCATTATTGCAGGCGGAACAACTTGGGCTGAAAAATTATTTTATGCTTACTTCACATGTCCTAGTCCCACCAGCCATGGATGCTCTTCTGCAGGATAAAGAATCAAAGATAAATGGATTTCTTGCTGCAGGTCATGTATGTACAGTAATGGGAACGAAGCAATATTTACCAATAGTAAATAAATACAAGGTACCAATCGTCATTTCCGGATTTGAACCAGTAGATCTGATCCAGGGTTTATTGAAATGTGTAGATCAATTGGAAAGAGGGGAATCCAAGCTGGATAACCAATACGCACGCGTGGTCAACAAAGAGGGAAATTTGGAAGCAAGGCGATTGATTGATGAAGTTTTTGAGGTAGTAGACCGGTCATGGAGGGGTATTGGCGTCCTGGTAAATAGTGGATTAGGCATAAAAGAGAAATATCGACACTTGGATGCAGATAATAATTATAAGTCAGAATTTGCAGGATCAGTTGAGGATGATGGTTGTATGGCAGGTTTGATATTGAGGGGATTAAGGAAACCGCGGCAATGTCAGCATTTTGGCAAATTATGCACTCCTGAAAATCCTCTGGGGGCACCGATGGTTTCTTCTGAGGGGGCTTGCGCTGCGTATTATAATTTTTCTTACGTGTAAAACAATATACTTCCATGGCGAATAAAAGAATTGATTTTTCATGCCCTATGCCAGAGTTTGATTTTAATACCATTACCCTGGAACACGGCAGTGGCGGACAGCTGATGCACCGGTTGCTGGAGGATTTAATTTTCAAACTTTTTGCCAATAAACAATTAGACCAGCAGCATGATGGCGCAATTCTTCAATTAAATGGAAGTGTTGCTTTTTCTACGGATAGTTATGTGGTATCGCCCATATTTTTCCCCGGGGGTAATATTGGTGATCTGGCCATTAACGGTACAATGAATGATATTGCCATGTGTGGGGCAATTCCAAAATATATTTCCCTGGGTTTAATTGTCGAAGAAGGATTACAAATTGACGAATTATGGAAGGTTCTGGAATCCATTTATCGGGTTGTCAAATCCTATCAGATAGAAATAGTCACAGGAGATACCAAGGTGGTTGAAAGGGGAAAAGGTGATAAGTTATTTATAAACACCACCGGGATTGGGGAAGTCTTACCGCGTGCAAAGATTGGTATTGAGCAGATTAGGGAGGGTGATCATGTATTGGTAAGTGGAAATATTGGTTCTCATGGTATGGCTGTCATGTCAGTACGGGAAGGATTGGAATTTAAGACCAGTTTACAAAGCGACACGCAATATATTGGGGATATATCCGCCCAATTGATAAACACATTTGGAGACAAATTGCGGTTTATGCGTGATCCGACAAGGGGTGGCCTGGCAACGGTATTGAATGAGATTACCTCGAAAAACAATATGTCTATTGAACTTGAGGATCAATTGATTCCTGTACTTCCACAAACAAGGAGTGCCTGCGAATTGCTGGGATTAGATCCGGTATATGTAGCGAATGAAGGAGTTTTTGTGGCAGTGGTTGCACATGATATAGCCGAAACGGTTTTAATGATGATGAGGAGCTTTCATAAATGTGCTGATGCAGCCTATATCGGTAAGGTCACATCAAATTTTCCTAAAAAAGTGATTGTAAAATCAGGAATAGGAGGGAAGCGCGTCATTCCCATGCTGATTGGTGAACAATTGCCAAGGATCTGTTAACTTCACACCAATACGAATTGATCCTGATTCTCGGTATTGCTCCTGGTCGTACCTGGATTTTATTCATAGTTTGATGAAATCCTGTATTGAAGTAATTAGAATTTCCTTACCATGTTATATCTTTGTCGCTTCGATTTTGTGATGAATTGACATTGAAAATTTTTAAAGCCAGATTTTTCTTTTTACTATTTCTTTTTCAGGCAGTTGTATACGCAAAGATCCATGCCCAACAAGGTCAGGAAGTTGAAAAGCAACTTTGGACAATGGTATTGTTGAATTACGGCTTAAATGAAAAATGGTCATATAACCAGGATTTTGGATATCAGCATTCCTATGAAACGCCAACATTTACAAGATTTCTTGTGAGGTCTCAATTTAATCGTCAGGTAACAGGTGCCTTTTCTCTTCATGGCGGATTGATATTGATGTATAAATTTAATGAAGAAGATAATAATGCCTATGAAATAAGGCCCTGGATGGGTACCAAGTTGCGATGGCCACATCTATGGAGATTTGATTTTGTGCATTACCTGCGATTTGAACAAAGATTCGAAAATACGATAAATGTGAATGATTGGGAGAACAATTTCAGGGTAAGGTATAAGATTGGATCAAGTGTTCCATTAAACCATCATTCAGTTATCGACAATACATTATATGCCATGATTTCTTACGAATTTTACAGTGAATCCTTTGGCAACGATATCAGATTTACAACCGCAGCTACTCACCGGTATGATCTTGGAATGGGCTATCGTCAAAATATGAAAAACAGGTACGAGGCATTATTGGTTGCGCTTAACGGAAGGGTTGAGGATACTGAAAACTATACCCTTTCCAGTATGGCCCTGTTTTTACGATACCGCAGATTTATTAATTGGGATTGATCAAACGATCATTTTCAAGGCACCTGGAATTATTTTGACTTCCACTTTTTTAATTTCACCTACAACTTCGCCATCAACCTGGAGTGTTTCTTCGTTTTTTAATTCAAGTGTCGCTTTTTTGCATGGGACTACTTTCAATACATCTTTTCTGTTGTGCAGGTTTTTATTGAAAATACGCAACAGTGATCTGAGAATTGCGATGAGTTTTACTTGTTTAACAATGCAAATCTCGAAAATTCCATCATTCAGTTTACCAATTGGATTTATCACGGCTCCTGTGCCATATTTAGTGGCATTGGCGATGACAATCATATAGGCCTTACCTGTATATCGTTTTCCATTGGCAATCAATTGATAGGAAATTCGTTTTTTTTGCTTCAATTCTTTCAGTAACAATCGTGCATATCCAAAATATCCCCTGATTTTTTCTTCTTCAAAGCGTTTCACAATTTTAGCGTTTAAGCCAATATCGCTCAGGTGCAGGGAATAATGGTTCTTATTTATTTGCAATAAATCGACATCAATGGACTTTCCTTTTTTTATAATATTCCAGCAATCCCGAAATCGCTCAGCTGGATTTAAGCTGAGTTTTATATCCGGAATTTTCGGGATGTTCAGTTCTTTCGACATTCCATTGGCAGAACCAAAAGGTATTAATGCAATTTTACTTGATGTGTTTTTAGAAACTTTAGCTACCAATAATAAGGTGCCATCACCTCCGACTGAAACGATTACTTCCGGTTTGTGCTTTTTAACCAGTTTCTTTAGTTTGATTTCATCATCATCTCCGGTGGTTTTGAATATTTCATAGGGATTGTCTTGCGGTGATATTTCTGTTTCAATAAATCGGTAAAAGGAAGATTTATCATTCCCCCCGGAGATCGGATTTACTACAAAAAGATAGTCAATAGCGGACATTATTCAATTGAATTCTTCTTTATATAATTATACGAATTATCAGGGATAAGAACTTCACCTAATTGCAATAGAAATAAATGGAAAATAAAAAAGGCATCCAACCGGATGCCCTGCAAATATTTATTATACCTGTCTTTTGGCCATAGGCTTCAGATCTGTGAGTTCTTCAATTTTGACAGGTCGTTGTTCTTCTATGCTCTTCCTGGCAGCAACACCAATTAGTATGGCAAATGCTCCATCACGGGTTCCTGCAGCATGTTTCAAGGGATCTTCCATGTCTGGATTTTTAAATATTTTATCCTGCAACCTGCTGTCACCACCACCATGGCCAAATCCTGAATGCGGCACTTTTACGAGTTCATAATCTTTCCAATTTTGCATGACAATAATTTCATCATATCGCGCAGCCTCCCTTTTCTCTTGCTGGTTCATTTCCTTAGCGTGTAATTCTGCCTGGTTCACTTTTTCCTGTTGTCTCCATGGAATATCCTCCCATGAATCCAGACGACCATTCATGCCGTTAAAAGCAATTCTCCATCCTTCATAGGGAGAATAGGTAGTTAATGAATAGCTGACACTTACATTATTGGCATATTTTATCTGAACTGCCATTTTATCGTAAATGTCGATATTATTTCTAAAGAGGCAATTATCCCGGATATATCCATCGTATTGCTCATTGGCAACATAAAGATCCATTGCTATGTTATCTTTGGTAATGTCCCAATAAAATTTGCATTGCTCTTTCAATGTACATTTCCTGCAGTTTTCTCCCCTGAAAGAGCTGTTATGTCCATAATGTTCCAGGGATCCGTAAGCAAATCCCTCCACAGGATCCGAATCAATAAACCAGTTCAGCAGATCAAAATGGTGTGATGACTTATGAACCAGCAGGGTGCCACTTTTATCTCGTTCGCCATGCCAGCGGCGAAAATACGATGCGCCATGATAGGTATTCAAATACCAGTGAAAATCAACTGACGTGATATCTCCAATCTTATTTGTAACCAGTTGCTCCTTAATAGCAGTAAACAAAGTCCCGTATCTGTAGTTGAAGCCAACGATTACTTTTTTCCCGGATTTTTTCTCTGCATCAAGAATGGCGTTACATTTTACCTCGTCAGTGGTTAACGGTTTTTCTGTGATTACATTTACCCCGTATCCCAATCCCTTTATGATAAATTCGTGATGCGTGGAATCCATGGTAGTGACAATCAACATATCCGGTTTCACGGTTTTCATCATTTGATCAAAATCTGTAAATGTTGGACAAGTAACACCTATCATTTTTGTTGCAAATTTTACGCGCCCTTCATTTTTGTCGCATAGACCAACAAACTCAAGCTCATTACTATAATTTCGCGCCACTCTGCGGCCCCAAAATGAATTGCCGCGTATACCGGTTCCTACCAGTGCAATCCTCAACTTAGCCTTTGCTCGAAATGGGGAGGCAAGTGTTGAAATTGATGGGGCTACAAGACTTCCCATAGCGATGGCGCCAGATCTGTTAATGAATTTTCTCCTGTTTAAATTAGTGGGTGACATCTTCTTTTTATTTGGGTTAACAGTAGTATTTCAGATTAAAAATAGAAATAAAATTAAAATCATTCAGTAAGGATACAGATCATGACTTATATATAGATTTATTCTAAATAATTGATATCAGCCAAAGATACAGCAATTGGTCAATGTTGAATTTCTTCATTATATTGGAAGAAAAGAATGATATCTTTCGGAATCATGAAGCATTTTACATGGATATTTGCTGTTTTATTTTGCTTTTCATGCCTTGAAAAGAAGGCCCCTGATTATCCAAATGTGATCATGGTGATGTGTGATGATCTTGGCTGGGGGGATGTAGGTTTCAATGGAAATAAAGTTATTAGAACACCAAATCTGGATATGCTGGCCAGCAAGGGTATGATTTTTAACAGATTTTATACGGCTTCTCCAGTATGCTCTCCTACCAGGGCAAGCTGCCTTACCGGACGCAATCCATATCGTATGAATATCACGACTGCCAATGATGGGCATATGAGATCCGGGGAAGTTACCCTGGCAGAAGTATTGAGGAGACACGGTTTTCAAACAGGACATTTTGGTAAATGGCATTTGGGTACTTTTACAACAAAAATACAGGATTCAAACCGGGGAAGACCGGGAAATTATACCGATTTCAGTATTCCGGCACAGCATGGATTTGATGAGTTTTTTTCAACGGAAGCAAAAGTGCCAACCTATGACCCCATGATCAAGCCGAAAATCTATCAAGTTGAAATCGGGGAAAGTTTACGGTTTGGCTGGACAAATCGTGAAGTAAATGACAGTATCGAAGCTTTTGGTGCTTTTTATTGGAAAGGTAAAGAAAACAGGGTTGTAGATGATCTTGATGGAGATGACGCAAAGATAATTGTTGACCGTGCCATGGATTTCATTGATAGAAGTAGCAAATCCGAACAGCCGTTTTTTGCGGTGATTTGGTTGCACACACCTCACCTTCCCGTTGTTGCAGATAAAACACACCGGGATATTTATTCACCATATGACCTGAAAGAGCAACTCTATTATGGGACCATCTCAGCAATGGATGAACAAATCGGAAGGTTATGGATGAAACTTGATGAGCTGGGTGAACGTGAAAATACCATGCTTTGGTTTTGCAGTGACAATGGTCCTGAAAATGGAACACCTGGCTCTGCCGGACAATTTCGTGAACGAAAAAGAAGCCTCTATGAAGGAGGTATCCGAGTACCGGCTTTTGTCGTGTGGGAGGATCATATACAGCCAAATCAAACCTCTGAATTTCCCATGGTTACCAGCGATTATATGCCTACAATTTTAGATATGCTTGAGATAAGTCATCATCTTAACAGACCCATGGATGGCATAAGTATCAAGGAGGCAATTATGGGTACGCAGCATGAAAGAGCAAAACCAATTGGTTTTTTGTTCAGAAATAAAATGTCATGGATGACGCATCAATATAAACTCATCAGTGTTGACATGGGGGAGACTTTTGAATTATATGATGTAATTAATGATCCGGAAGAACAACGCAATATAGCTTTGGAAAATAAACAATTGGTTGACGAGATGAAGCAGGACCTTTTCTCATGGATTAATTCGGTAGATGATAGCAGGACAGGGGGAGATTATTGATTTATTAAAACAATGCTTAAACATGAAAAATACCTTAATCACTTTTTTATTTGTCCTTATCATACTATTGAATTTTTCATGCCATGAGAAATCACCCAATATCCTTTTTATTATGGCAGATGATCATACCAGCCAGGCATGGGGAATATATGGCGGACCGTTAAAGGATTATATAAAGGCTCCCAATATTTCAAGATTGGCTGACGAAGGATGTACACTAAGCAATGTATTTTGCACCAATTCCATTTGCACCCCTAGTCGCGCTTCCATATTAACAGGCAGATATAGCCATCAGAATGGTGTGTATACACTTTCTGAGGCGCTGGAACCAGACAGCATGAACGTGGCAAAAGCCATGCAACGCGGAGGTTATCAAACAGCAATTATTGGGAAATGGCATTTGAAAAAACCACCTGCCGGATTTGATTATTACAATGTACTTCCAGGCCAGGGGAGATATCACAATCCAATATTAAGAGACGCGACCAATTGGGAAACAGGTGGGAAGGTGTATTCGGGATTCTCTACTGATGTTATTGGAGATGAATCCATCAAATGGCTGAAAGAAAGAGATAGGTCAAAACCATTTATGTTAATGTGCCATTTCAAAGCCACCCATGAGCCTTTTGACTACCCGGAACGAAAGGCGCATTTGTATGATGATATCGAAATTCCGGAACCGGAAAATTTGCTAGATTTTGGACAGAATAACTCTTGGCGAACCTTTAGTGGCCAGGTACTGGAAATTTTAGGAAATCGCTGGGTGCAGGCCACAAAGGAGGGGAGTGATCGGTATCCCGGCTTACCTTTTAATCTCGATGACCTGGACAGCATCCAGGCAAGAAAAAAGATCTATCAAAAATTCATCAAGGATTTTTTACGCAGTGGGGCAGCAATCGACGATAATATTGGAAAATTGCTTGGTTATCTGGAAGAAGAAGGGATAACGGAGAATACCGTTGTTATTTACACCGCGGACCAGGGGTATTTTCTGGGTGAACATGGATTTTTTGACAAACGGATGTTTTATGAAGAAGCACTGCGTATGCCTTTTGTCATTCGTTATACGAAGGAGATCACACCTTCTTCCAGGAATGAAGACATAATTTTAAATATCGATTTCCCTTCGTTATTTCTGGACTATGCGGGCATTAAGGAAAGTTATTTTCATGTTGGGAGGAGCTTCCGGGATAACCTGCGGGGCAATACGCCTGAAGACTGGCGAACATCGATGTATTACCGGTACTGGCTGCACCAGACTAACCGACCTGCACATTTTGGCATACGCAATGAACGTTACAAACTGATCTTCTTTTATGGGCAGCCGTTAGACATGCCAGGGGCGGATAAGGAAAGCACTGCCCCGGCATGGGAATTTTATGACTTAAAGCATGATCCTCTTGAAAACCATAACGCTATTGCATATCCGGAATATGCTGATGCGATTCAAAAAATGAAAAACGATCTATTGATCCAGAAGCAAAAGGCAGCAGATACGGATGAGCAATTCCCGGTAATGCAGGCAATGGTAAATGAATATTTTTAATAATGATTTGTATTCAGGGAGATCTTTTATTATAAAATTCTTCTGGAATGTTTGTGATATAATGTAGTTGCCAACCATTTGAAAAATGAAGCAAGAAATATCGATTTGAAAGAAAGCTTATTAAATAAACTTTCCTATTTTTGTACACGTATATGTACATATAATATAAAGCTATGTTAACTACAACAATATCGGATTTTAGAAAGGATATCAAAAAGTATCTTGATAATGTTATTGAAAACTTTGAAACCCTCATCATAAATAGAGGTAAAGATAGTGGGGTAGTCATTATCTCTTTGGATGAGTATAATTCTCTGCGTGCAACTCAACATGAATTATCATCAAAAGTCAATGAACAACGTTTAGATTCAGCAATTAACAAATTAAAAACCGGATCTTCTTTTGAAAAGGAACTTCTTGACTAATGAAGTACATTTTTGTTGATGAATCATGGGAGGATTACCTGTACTGGCAGAAGACCGATAAAAAAATCCTAAGGAAAATTAATAGTTTAATAAAAGATATCTCTAGAAATCCTTTCGCTGGAATCGGAAAACCAGAACCACTTAGATATAAATATCAGGGTTATTGGTCCAGAAGAATTGATAGTGAACATCGACTGATTTACGCAGTAAAGGATAATGAAATTCTAATTGCAAAGTGTCGATTTCATTATGAATAAAATAAAAACAGCTGGCAACAATGGCGAGCATTCATAGCCGCGCATAGACGGGCGGACAGGCGCGCAAGGCCAGTACACTGGCCCAAGCTACGCATAATGGACGGACCGTGACCTGCAAGTATTCCAATTGTTACTGAATAAATATTTAAACATCTATGAAATTCAACGTTTTTAGCGTATTAATTTTCACCCTTCTTTTCCTTTACGGGGGATCATGTCTTGCCCAGGATAACAATTCCATTGATTTGATTCCCAGATATGTCCCGGTGGATGAAGAACTACACAATAAAATTGTTGCCCTGGATAAAAAGTATTTTGATGCTTACAATCAATGCGACCTGGAAAAACAAGCTTCCATGTATGCTGAAGATTTAGAGTTCTTCCATGATCAGGGGGGATTAAATACTTCCAAGAAGGAGATTATTACTTCTATTAAAGAAAATATCTGTGGTAAAGTTACCAGGACATTAATTGAAGGAAGTATTGAAGTATACCCTATTAACAACTATGGCGCTGTTGAAATAGGTTATCATAAATTTTATAACAATCAAGAACCCAATGCAATTTCGAGACCAAGCAAATTTATAATTGTGTGGAAGAATGAAAATGGAACGTGGCTTATCACAAAAGTGATCAGCTTGCATTAATTAAAAGAAGTAAAAGCCCGGCAGGTAATAGTATATTAAACACCATAGATTAATAAAGCAGTTACAAAAAGTATTTCAATCAGCTTGTCTGGAGGAAACTAAGAGATGTTTCAACTTACGACAGGTAGCTACGTTACCAGCCATTTAGATGTACCTTACACGAAAGTCGCTTTTTGACAATCGATCTTATAAGAAAATATATGGAGTTAGCTATATTTATAGGATAAACAAACCCTCATCCGAGCCAAAAAAATGAAACGAAGAGCTTTTGTCAGAAATACGGCTATGGCTACAGCCGGGCTGGCTTTTATGCCATATTTTGACCTATTGGCCAATCCATTTGCTGGGAAAGTAACAATCACTGACGTAAAATGTGTGCTGACGAAGATCGGTTTTCGTGTTAGCCCATTGGTGAAGATCACAACAGATGTTGGGCTGGTTGGGATTGGTGAGTGTCATCACGATGAAAATGGCTATGGTGCCAAAGACATTATCCAACATGTGTGTAAACCCATCCTGATGGGAAAAGATCCACTGGATCTGGAGTATCTCGTCTTTAAAATGGGTACCCGCACTTCGTATTACGGGGGGAATCATGGGATAGCCTTGCATGCCATTACCGGAGTGGAATTTGCATTGTGGGATCTTATCGGCAAGATTACCGGACAGCCTGTGTACAAGATACTGGGAGGCGGCAGACACGTCAGCGAGGTCCGCGCTTATGCTTCTGCTGGTCCCCGGGACATGCTGGATATGGATTCCTGTGCAGAGTTTGCAGACCTGATGAAAGGGCAGGGTTGGACTGCCTGTAAGACCAATGTTTTGAGGGATCAGGCTTGGAACCGACTTGACAACCGCAGGTTGACAAACCTGGAAGTTGACAGAAATGCAAAAGGGTATGCTAATATGCGAGAAGCTTTGGGCTTGTATTTTGACATCGCCGTACATTGCCACTGGGAATTTGATTTTGACAGTGCACTGCGTCTGGCAAATGCAGTTGCTCCGATCAGGCCAATCTGGATGGAAGATCCCCTGCCTATCGCCTATAATGAACAGTGGGTCAAATTAACTGAGAAATCTCCAGTCCCCATACTGACCGGCGAGAATTTATATACAAGAAATGATTTCCGGCCTTTTATTGTAAACCAGGGATTAAATATGATAGAGATCGATGTGTCTATGGCCGGAGGACTTTTGGAAGCTAAAAAAATAGCAGATCTCGCTGAACTGTATTTTATTCCGGTCTGTACTCATAATGTTGCCGGCCCCATTGCTACCATTGCTTCAGCTAATTTTGCAGCATCCGTCCGTGAGTTTGTGGCCCATGAGGCATTTATTTCCAATCCTACAAACCGTGCAGGTAAAGGCATCAACGGTGATCCCGATGTTCTGGGTTATGATAAAGACGTGATCAAAAACGGACACATCCAGTTGAGTGAACGACCCGGATTTGGTATTGAATTAAATGAAAAGCTGATCAAAGAAAAATACCTGATCGAAGGTGAATCCTGGTGGGATTAAAAGGATCCTGAAATATTTCAGTTTTCCATTTATTGGTTCTTAGATTGAAATCATGAACAAGTTCAACTAACAATAATTATTAACCATTAAAACTAACAAATATGAAAACAATGACGTGTAAACAATTGGCTGGGGCATGTGACAAAGAATTTCATGCCAATACTTTTGATGAAATAGCGGAAATGAGTAAAAAGCATGGAATGGAAATGTTTCAATTGGGTGATGAAGATCACCTAAAGGCGATGAAAGAAATGCAGGAACTCATGAAATCCCCTGATGCCATGATTGCATGGTTCGAAAATAAGCGAAAAGAATTTGATGCATTGCCTGAGAACGAATAATGGAACGATATTAGAAAGTATGCTTAAATGACAAACCAGGGTATATCATGGCCTAATCTGCATTGAATTGCTGCTTGCCAAAAGGTAAATGATTCATCTGTCCAATCAATATTTGGAGTTGATAGAGACCAATTAAAATACTATCTTATACGTTAATTAGCTGTTGCGAATTCAGTTACGATTATAGAAAACTAGACACTTAATTTTTTTACTATGAAACGATCATACATTTTATTATCAACGCTGTGTTTTATTGCCATAAGTGCACTGGCCCAGGAGGCTCCTGAAGGTTTTACGTCGCTGTTTAATGGCAGGGATTTTACCAACTGGAAGGTCCCTGAAGGGGATAACGGACACTGGAAAATTATTGATGGTGTTATCGATTACGATGCCGAAAGTGAAGCGGAAGGCAACAAAAGCCTGATGTCTGAAAAGAAATATAAGGATTTTACGCTTTATGTAGATTGGCGAATTAAGGAAACGCCATGGGTAAATCCTAATGTTCCAATTATTCTTCCAAGTGGTCTGCATAAGTTGGATGAAAATGGAAAAGAAATAAAAATTAAAGTACCGGACTCAGATTCTGGTATTATGTATCGAATGCCGGGAGGCGACCAGGCAAATATCTGGTGCTGGCCGATCGGCTCAGGAGAGGTGTATGGCTACAGGATGAACGAGGAAAATCCTCCGGAAGTGCGCAGAGGAGTAACTCCCAAGGTAAATGCCGACCATAATATAGGTGAATGGAATACCTTTAAAATTACAGTGCGCGGAGAGTACCTGACTGTGGTACTAAATGGACAAACCGTAATTGACGGAGCACATCTGCCAGGTCTTCCATTAGAAGGGCAAATTGGTTTGCAACATCACGGAAACAAACGGGATGGTGAATGGGCAAGTCCTCCGGCACTTGTTCAGTTCAGGAATATATACATCAAGGAATTGTAAAGTTTACAATTACTGGATATCTGACGGGATATTCTTGGTGAAATTCATTAAAAGCCATCGATTATTAAAGAGATGGCTTATTTTTTTGTATTACCAGTTATCCGTCCTAAATGGAGACGCTGGCAGTCCTGCTGAATTGTACAGATTGGCACCTTCGGGATTATCCGCCCAGGCGTACCGAACAGCCACAGGATTTTTTACTTTTTTATTCCGGACTATTATTTGATCACCTTCGATTTTTGCTTTTGCCCAAAAAAACTTTTTATCGGGACCTGCAATAGAAAAATTAGATAGTTCTCCATTATCTTTTGCCATCAGTCCCTTCCCTGTATTTGAAAATGAAATAACGGCTTCATTCCCCTTGATCTTCATCGACTGGTATATAGGGCCCGAATATATAATATCTTCTCCATAAGCCACTTTTTGAGCGGCTAGTGCCAGACGATAACCGACATCTTTTTTGTTTAAAGGATGAATATCATTCCATTCCCCAATATCAATGGTTACGGCTATTCCGGTATGGGGTATTGATATGGCATGTAGTTGTGCTTCCCTAAGCAACGCCCAATTACTTTCAGATGGTTCGTTTTTGGCTTCCATAAAGTTGGGCAATTGCACAAACAGGAAGGGAAGATCCGGATTTTGCCATTTTTCTCTCCAGTTGTGGATCATTGCCGGGAATAAAGTGGTATATTCCTGTGGACGGTCCGCGTTGGATTCTCCCTGGTACCATATTACACCTTTAACGGGGAAATTAAGTAATGGAGCCATCATGGCATTGTAGAGCCCTATGGGTTTCCAACGGACAAATGTCTGCGGTTCCAGTGGTGGCATGATCGCGCCGATTTTATATTTCCATTCACCCTTTAGATCAATCGTTTCATCACCTGCCCTCAATTCGTAAGGTTTGTCACTCACAAATCCTCCATTACCAATAGTGCTAATGACCCTTATGACAATGGTGTTCCTGCCATCTTTCAGGATACCGGGCGGTATTTCATAGCGCCGTGGAGGATATTGATATCCTGTAGTTCCTATGAATTGTCCATTGACAAATACAGAGTCCGCATCGACAATTCTTCCCAATAATAATTTAACTCGTTTACCAATCATGGATGGCGGCAATTGCATATCTTTTCTGAACCAGATTACTCCATTGAGATTTCCTATATCTCTTTCTGACCAATACCCTGGAATTGTTATTGTGCTCCAATCGGTAATATCAACTTCCGGATTGCGCCATGATGGATTACTTTTATAGCCCTTATCTTCAATATTCAATGTTGAATACCAGGTCGCCGCACGTTTTGTATCATCAGCTTCTATTTGATTAATAAGTTCTCCATTTTTAAATCTCTGGGCTTCCTTGTAATGTTCGGGGAACGATTTGATAGCATCCTCACTTATCCAGGCTTCGATAGGCGACCCACCAAGAGCACTATTGATCAGACCTATCGGTATGTGGTATTTTTTGTACAGTTCCAGTCCGAAAAAATAAGAAACTGCAGATATACTTAAGATACTTTCAGGATTAGGGGAAATCCATTTTCCACCAGGGAGGTCTTTTTGTGGTGCCTTGAAGTTGTACCGTTTTGGCACTTCAAAGTACCGGATATTGGAATTTTCACAATTTGCGATTTCATTTTCGTACAATGGCCTAGCTCGTTGCAAGTTAAGTTCCATATTTGATTGACCAGAGCAAATCCAAACATCCCCGACGAGGACATCATGAATAATGATAGTATCATTGGCATAAATATCCATTTGATGGGGACCACCTGCCTGTAAATTCGAAATTTTAATTTCCCATTCTCCGGCATCACTCCCTCTGGTTTGATAAATCTTTCCAATAAAGCGAACTGCTACTTTTTCATTTGGGTCTGACCAACCCCAGATCTTTACTTCAGTATCTCGCTGAAGTACCATGCCATCTGCAATAAGCTTTGGTAATTTTAAATGAGCTCTTGCTGTAGATGAGAGTTGCAGGAAGTAAATAAGTAAAACAAAAAAGAATTGATATTTAACCGTAGCATTTATGCTCATAGTTCTTGATCAACTAGTATCAGACAAATCAGTGCAATATTAAATTAATCGAAATATAATTGTCAAAAAAGTAAAAAGGGAGAAACCATGTTCAACTTTAAATTTATTGTTGAGTAGAATAAAAAAGTATGTGGGAAGAATAGGGGTTATTTAAGTATTATTAATCTTATAAATATTAGGTACTTTATCGTGATTGGTTAGTTGCAAAAATAAAATGCATAAAGAGCTTTCAAATCAGTCAAAAATGATGTGATGCCTCGCAGTAAAAATTTATAAACGATAATATGATGAAAAAAAGAAGAATTTTCGTTTGGATTAACATTTTAAGTTTACTTTTTATTATCTCCAATTTTTGCAACTGTGGCAAAGATGATGAGAATCCGGATGATGGTACTGACCCGGGAAAAGATGATTTTTATGCAATTACAATAGATCCCTCAATCACATACCAGGAAATGATCGGTTTTGGTGGGGCGTTGAGCTGGTATTGCGACAGAATCACCAGCAGTAGTAAAAAAGATGAAATTACTCAGTTTCTCTTTAATGATCTTGGAGCAGATATAATTCGGTTAAAAAACTGGTATTACCCTGTCGATTACCCAACAAATAAAACTGCTGATGTTATGGAAATCAGCTGGTTTAAGCAACATTTTGATGCAACAAATGAACTATTTGCCATTGCAAAACAAAAAGATCCCAAGATAAAGGTACTGTTCAGCTCATGGGGGCCACCTTCAGCGTTGAAAAGTAATGCATCGACACGCTCCGGAACATTAAAGAAAGATAACGGTATCTTTATGTACGAAGAGTATGCCACCTACTGGGAAGATATACTAAATAATATCAGCTTCAATCCGGAGTACCTGAGTATTCAGAATGAACCCTCTTATGTGAATGATGGTTGGGAAACCTGTGAATGGCGGCCAACAGAAACTCCTGATTTTCCCGGATATGATGTAGCGTTTGATATGGTATATGATAAAATAAAAAACAGGACAAATCCCCCTGTACTAATTGGTCCTGAATCTGCCAATATCGGGAACAGCTCTTTTGGAAACACCTTCTCCACATTTGCAGATGCCATCAAAGAAAAACCATACCTTGAAATATATGCCTATCATCCATATAATTTCAATGAGTCAAGCAGTTCGAGTGCCATTGCCTCTGCGCTATCCATGATTAAAAATGGTTACAGTGATAGATCGAATATAATGACCGAATATTCTGGTATGTCTTGGTTAAAGACTGCCCAGTTTATCAACAGCACCTTGAAAAATGCCAATTCCTCGGGGTACATTTATTGGGAAATGATGTGGGATGAAAATTCGGATAACGCAATGGTCAAGATAGGTCAAAATGGAAGTTATGAGCTGACGCCCTTTTATTATCTTATCAAGCATTATGCGAAATATGTGGATGAAGGGTGCCAACGCATAGACCTTGGTTCAGAGCACGTAGCAGTGGATGCTGTTGCTTTTATCAGCCCGGCAGGTGATCGAATTGTTACTATTTTAATAAACCCAAATTTAAGTGCCATTGATGTAAAGATTGCGATAACTAATCACCAGCCAACAATTACTTCCGGCTGGCAGAGCCTCGAGGATGACAACTATAAAGAGATGCAGGGCCTATCTATCGATCAAGCTTTATCTCTTGCAGGGAAATCCATTACCACAATAGTTTTAGGAATTTAGCTTTTATACAGATTAATGGGTGTAACGGAAAGTTCGCCGCCATAATCTTTCCTTAGTTGGGAATATCTGGCACTTCTATTTTCAGATCACCATCTCCCCTGAGCTAATATTTAAAAATACCGTATAATCATCCACAGAAGATGATACAGCAATATTTTAGTCATCAAGCTGTAAAATATCACTCAGGTTGACAGGTTAAACTTTTACTTTACCGATTCAATCTCATTAAAAAGGCCTAATCAACATATGAAAACTTCTGGAAATTAAGGATAGTACCATAATTTTTGATAATATCCGCTATTTCATTTACGGCGGATATTCTATCATCATGACTGATCGCTTTCTAATAAAACTTCTGCATGTATCCACTATTAAATTGGCTGGTAATTTTATATTCTTGTAATTTTTCTACTGAAAACAGACTTTTACATGGGGTGCAATCTATCCGTTTTTGCTAATCATAGATAGGTTCTCTTTATCAATCACCTCAATATTTTTCCCGTCTAAGGTGATAATTCCATCTTTCTCAAATTCTTTAAGAAATTTTATGGCACTCTCTATAGTGATCGAGGCAAAGTCGGCAATATCCTGCCGGGTTAAATACTGGAACAGATTTTCCTCATGAAATTCTTCTCCTGTCAAATACAATAAAGCTGAGGCAAGCTTTCCACGCATCTGTTTGTAAGATATATTACTGATTATTTCAAGATATCGGTTCTCAATCTGATAATTGCGCGAAGTGATTTCCAAAGCAAATTCAGGGTTGCGAAGCAGCAATTGCTTCAACGCCTCTTTGTCAATCATACAAATTGCAGAATCGACAATGGCAACAGCTGAATAATTGTAGATGTAGTCACCAAAAATAGATGTGAAAGCCATAAAGTCGCCTTTTTGGGCTATTCGAATATTCAGTTGTTTATTAGTGCCAGTTTGCAGGTAAATGCGAACTAATCCACGGTTGACAAACAGAACATGAGATGCAAATGCACCCTGCTTAATAATGGTTTCTCCCTTGAGATAGCTGATTTGCGTTTTTTTGTCACTAATAAATGCCAACTCCTCCGGATTCAGCTTTTGAAAACAACCTGAAGTATTCTCTAAACCGCTTTGTTTAGTGCTGTTTTTCAATAGTATAGATTTAATTTTTAATCATTCATCCAAAAATACTGATCGATGGTAATAACTAAAAAGTTCTCGGAATAAAAAATCATACGTCAATTCATGCCTGCGACTTTGACTGACCAGGCTATAATTCCATAGACAAAAAACTATTATTTTTCATACCCGTATTGCATTTTCCCAAACCTCGAATCCTTTAACCAACGGCAATCAGCTACTACTTTTGCCGTAACAATTTTAAATAATAAATGAGAAGGGTAGCAATTCCTATAAATGAAGATAAACTAAGTGAGTATTTCGGCAACTGTACTCATTACAAAATTTATGATTTAGAAGGAAATTCAATTCATGAAAAGCAATTGGAGTTGCCTGATGTCAAAAGCATTGTTGAGCTGCCTGAATGGGCATGGAAAAATGGAATTACTGATATAATTACCTATAAAATAGACAGTCAAATTATCATGCTTTTCAACAGGTACAAGATTAATTTGTTTGTAGGCATTCCAATGGATACGCCAGAGAACCTGATTAATGAATTTTTAAAAGAACGAATGATTTCGAGCCGTAAAATAATAACTGAAATAATTGATAATCAATAATTAAAAATTAAGAAGATGAAAATGTTACAGACCGCTGTTCATGAATTAGAGACAGCAGCAGAATTGGAGAAGGCGATTGATGAATATGAAAATGTAATGGTATGCTGTGGTCGAATGGGCCCTATGTGTATCCCGGTTTATGAGGCAATGGAAGAATTGGAAGATGAACGTCCTGAAGTGAAGTTTTATTCCATGGCATTCGATAGTCCGGAAGCTGGAATTATACGAAATGCTCCATTATGTCAGGGATTCATGGGATTGCCATTTACTGTTTACTACAAGAATGGAAAAATGGTGAAAGCGACCTCAAGCATCCAGAATTATGCCCAGGTCACCGAGATATTGGATGAGCATTTGAGCGAGGTCATCCCAGCTAACCAATAATCAGGGACTGGAATAGATTTAAAAGTTCAGGTATGGATGAAATTTATGATGTAATGATATTAGGTGCCGGCGCTGCAGGATTAGCTGCCGGCATCTATTCCTCCCGGGCAAAGCTTAATACGCTGATCCTGAACGAGGGAGCTATTGGTGGACAGATGGTGCTCACCAATGAGATCGCCAATTATCCAGGAGTCGAAACCACGAATGGATTTGTTGTTGCAAATACAATGAAAAAACAAGCCAAAGACTTTGGTTGCAAAATAAAGTCGAACCTTAAAATCATTGATTATAATCTGGATGGCAGTGTTAAAAATGTAAAGCTTGAAGATGGTCGTGAGTTTAATGCTTATAGTGTAATACTAGCTCCCGGTGGCCGACCCCGTTCATTGAATATACCGGGTGAAAACGATTTTAAAGGCACTGGAATTTCCTATTGCGCCACCTGCGATGGCGAATTTTTTACTGATAAGGAGTTGATCGTAGTTGGTGGCGGTAATTCCGCATTGGAGGAAGCTGTTTCATTAACTAAATATGCAACTAAAGTAACCATTGTCCATCAGTTCGACCGTTTTCAGGCTTTTGAGCATGCTATTCAGGAAGCTAAATCCAATCCTAAAATAAATTTCATCATGGAGTCAGAGCTACGTGGGTTTCATGGCAATGGGAAATTAAACCAGGTAAGTATTGAGCATTTACCCAGTGAGAAAAGGAACGAAATGAAGGTCGATGGTGTTTTTATATTTGCTGGATACCTGCCAAATACTGAATCACTTCATGGGCATATTCAACTCAACGACCGAAACGAAATCGTGGTTGATGCTGACATGAAAACGAATATTCCGGGAGTTTTTGCAGCTGGTGATTGTATCGCAAAAAGATACCGGCAAGTTACCACTGCTGTTGCCGAAGGAACAATTGCGGCATTAAGTGCTGCTGAATTTTTACGTTCTAATTAGGTCTTGTTAAATAAAAAGGAAAAGTGTACAAAGAAAATCAAATTATAAAAATCAGCGGTGGTTTTGAAGGTGTGGGTGAAGCAATTTTATATTGAAAAAGGAATAAAAATATGATAAAACCATGATCCATCATTGGTCTTTGCCTAAAAAAGATGTGAAGTATCCATTTTAAATCTACTTGGATATAAATTTTACTTTAGGTATAAGTTGATAGCCCGATTAATAAAAAGATGAGTTGAAAAGTATTTTTAAACGCAATAAATGTCAAAAATCATGGCAAATAAACAATCAGTGACAACGAGTTGGATTAACAATATGGCCTTTGAAAGTGAGATTAATGGTCATAAAATAATTATTGATGCGGAACCAGCCGTGGGTGGTGAAAATCGAGGACCACGTCCAAAGCCTTTTATGTTGGCAGCACTAGGAGGTTGCACAGCAATGGATGTAATATCTATTTTGAAAAAAATGCGTATTGAACCCGATGATTTTAAGGTAAATGTGGAGGGTGACCTGACAGATGAACATCCAAAACAATTTTATAGAATACATGTAGTGTATGAGTTTAAAGGTAAAGACTTGCCTTATGATAAACTTAAAAAGGCAGTTGAATTATCTGAAGAAAGGTATTGTGGAGTAAGTGCAGTTTATAAAAAAGTGATGGAATTGACATCTGAAATTAAAATTATTGACGCTAAAGAGGAATTGGTCAATTCTGAAGAGTTATATGGCAATCAGGAATAATATCCTGGAAGGAAAAATGCGATCAGGATAGAAAATCCGATAAGCTATTTTATATGTCAGGGTTAGCTGTTATGCTGAAGCCAAATAAGAACCTCTCTAAATTTTTGTGTGTGGGTTGTCATCACTCCATAAATTTCGAGGTTATAGTTTAGTTCTCTGCTCATATTTTATTTTTGAATCCGGCGTTAATCATAATGATCAGGACATTGTTGCTTTCCTCTTCAATTCAATTATAGTTTTTCCTCTCAGCGCTGTCGAGCCACACATTGACGGTATAATTTCTCGCAGCATGAGAAAGTTGCAAAGAAGCCTGCATTAATGATTCTTCATTGATCTCGTTGGGATTATTTTCGTATTGGATTAATAGGTTTTTAAAGTGGACCATACCACTCTCTACTGATACTTCTTCTACAATTGCCAGTCTGCCCCAGAACAACCGAAAGAATTTCTTCCGGGCTTCAATATAATCCGGTGAGCCAATTTCTTCTGTCGCCAAAATGGAAGTCACCTCACAGGCTTCTGCATACAAACTAAATTGAACATCGTAGAAATGTTTCCTGAATTCTCGGGCAGTTTGTTCATGTCTTTCAATTTCACGCAGATTTTTTTCATCATTTTGTTTTTTGTATTCATTATATGTCGCCCATATACCAATTATAATTGCAAAACCCTGAAGGATTTTCATGGATTTTTCAATGATGTCTATTTTTGGTCGCGAAGTTATTGGGCCATTACTTTCTTTGCTTTTACTCATTTTAGATCTGGTTAAAATAATTGTTCAGTTGTCACTCTACTGTTTGTCAAAAATCCCTGGTTTTTCCAACTTCAAGCCAGATCATGGCTGAAGTTTTACCCATTCCAGGTCAGCTTCAACGTCGGGCAGGAAGTTTTTCCAGTGAAATTCTTTGAAATCAGGCCATTTTTGATCAGGATGGCCCATACTTACATATGGCATCGGTTTATAACGATTTTCTGTTAAGCGGATCACCTGTTTCCAATAATGAATCCCTTTTTCCAGGTTTTTAACGGCTTTGGCTCTTTCATCTTCATTATCTGTGTAAGTATAATTTGTATAGGCGACGCCGGCTCGAAGCTTGCTGGCAAAATAATTACCCAGATATCCCCAGGTTTCCAGGTCTTTCAGTTCAGACTCCAGGGTGATATTTGTATTGTCTGATCTGATCATTTGCAGATTTTCCATGAGTTCTTTACAGTTATTTTCAATGGAGATCGCCAACTCAAGCGGTGTGATTTGATTTGGATCAAGTGGAATATTTTCATACTTCATCTCGCAGAAATCGCAGATATTCAAATAGCTGGCATCAAGTGTTTCGTGTTCGATCAATTCTTCAAGGGATATAAAGGGTGATTTTCTATCATCAAATCCGATTTGCCAGGGTGATAGAAAACCTTCACTATATAGGGTAAAATCCCAGGTACCTTTATAAAAGGAAGCGATCCATAGTGGTATCTTTGATGCTAGGGAATACGATTTTAGCAAGTCAATGGAATTTACATCCGAATACCTGGTAGCGAAACCGTTGGCCAGAATACTATCAGACTCATCTGGACTATACAATAACCTTCCCCAGAGTCGATAAAACATCCACTGTTTTTCAAATGCATACGTCCAGGTTTTTTCAGGGCCGTCTATTTGTGAATAATCAACCGCAGGAATGTATCCCTCCGAACCTATAAAATACCCATCTACATAGTCATAGTGGTTGGTAGACAGATGATTGCGGATAAACTCCGGGTCTCCCCAGCGCAGAACAAAGAAATCTTCGTTTCGAATCATCCAGGAGATAAAATAATTCTCTGGCGCCGGATCCCAGAAGTCACGCATTATGCTGCCCTCATCGTTGGCGTGAGTGATGGATAATACAGGAGTGGAATGTCCATGTGACCAGTTAAATTTTACTTCGACAATCGTTTTGTCAGGAAGATCAGCGTAATCGATTACACGCCGCATTTCCTTGGGATCTCCTGCCAATACGGCTCGATGAATAAATTTCACCTGACGATCAGCAGCTTTCATGCCTTCTACAAAGGTGTCCTGGATCCAGTCTTCCCGTTCCTTTGGAGTCATCCGATCATTTCCCCAATTTCCCATCCAATCGGCAAGCGTTACACCCAATCCAGAAAGATCTTCGTATTCATTGATTATTTGAGTTACGGACTCTCGTGTATATTTTATTACAAGTTCGGAGCGGTCATCCTCGATTTTTGCACCATAAGCTTCAGCGAATTCTGGTGATACAACAATATTCCAGTTTACCAGGTAGGTATCGATTCCACGCGTTTTGGCCATGGCAAAAAGTGATTTCCAGAAGGTTTTCCATTCGTTGAGTTCGGTATCACTAAAAGGTGTGGCTTTTGGGTAATTGGTTGCCCGTATCAAATAGGGGAAAGGGTGGGTATTCCATAGGGTAAGCGCATTAAACCTGTTTTCCACCATCATGTCCAGGAATGCTTCCCAGTACTTCAGATCCCGACAGGTTTCCATATGTAGTGCTGTTGCAGGTCCTGGACGGTAAGGGGACCATGGCAGGTTGAACTTAATGGCCCGGAAGGATAATCCGGGATTTATCCGTTTAGGCAATATTTTGGATAGATCATTATTTTGCTCTAATTGTTCCCTTACATCCATTATCCCATAGAGGCTTCCTATTTCATCAATGGCAAGAATATAAACCTTATCCTTTTCTGTGATGATGGAATAGCCTTCTTTCTTTATTCCCGGGCTATATTTGGCGTACAACTGTACCGAATGAACATTCGGTTGGTAATTATTCGTGAGTATAAATATTCCTGATTCATGGTTCTGATGATTTTTACAGTGTTTTGTTTTATAGCCAGCCTTGCTCAACGAGGACTCCAATCGCAAAATACCATAATTAATCGAATTGGAATCTTCGTCAATACAGACATGTACAATATCAGATTCTGCGCATGAGCTAAATAAGGATATTAACAGGAGTGTTCCTATGTAGAAGGAATGTTTCATGATATTTTGATTAGAAAGTCATCTTTAGCCGGACTTATTTGATTGTCTTTTTTAAGAAAAACTCGTGTTTGGAAGCACAAGTAAAATTACGATAATTAATTAAAAACTTCCTTCCAGGTAAAAATTATTGGTATTGCAAAAGATCGATGAATAAAAATAAAAATCCAGTCGGTTGGTTTCAATCTTTCGTTCGAGTTTTAAGACAGGATCACCAGGATTAATCTTGAGGTAGTTTCCAATTTCTTGATTTGCTTTAATGGCCATCAATTTTTGCTGGCCACCAAGAACTTCGATCCCATAATTTGTTCTCATGACATCAAACAGAGACCTGTTTTCAAATTTCTTCTGCGTAAATCTTGGGATATTGATGTTTGGGATATAGCTGACTTCATAAAGTACGGCTGAGCCATCAACAATCCGTGTTCTTTCCAGAATGATGCACCCGGATTCCTGTTCAAGATCACTCAATTCAAACATAAAATTATCTGGCCATTTGCTCACATAAGGCTTTCCTATTGGTTTTGTCTCCAGGTTATGCTTTCCAACACCGGAGGTAGTGCCCTGTATGGATAGAATGCCAATTCCTTTGGGCAAAGATCGTACAATGCTTCCTTTTCCCTGGTGTTTTGAAATAACTATTAAATCACTAAAAATCGGAATTCAAATCTGTGAAATATGAATTTTCGAACTAATAATGATGTTCAAAGCTTTATTTTCAAGATCATGAGGCTTACTTATTCAAAAGTAAGTGTTAAAGTCATTTGGATGCACT
>Ga0209536_100002348_pt1 | contig 30828 bp, 26 predicted proteins | sample DeeMarSeWOR28_12_FD_187461 | JGI IMG/M metagenome (GOLD analysis project Ga0209536, IMG submission 187461) | Marine sediment microbial communities from White Oak River estuary, North Carolina - WOR-2-8_12 (SPAdes) (version 2) | ecosystem: Environmental > Aquatic > Marine > Intertidal zone >...
TCAAACTGGGAGATTTCATTTGATGCTCCGAACTACATTGAGGAATTTAATATATTGGAGGAGGGAATCAGCTTAGAGTTTCCTCAGAAAGCAAATGTTACAGACTTACTAGAACTAGAATTCCAAACAACCTTTAATGGAAATCTGACATATTGGATTAATTCCCCAGATAATTCAGAACTCCTTAAAGCAGTTGATATTAATTCTACCCACACGGTATTCTCTGAACTATGGGACATCAATTCTACAGTAAGTCAAACAACAAACGTCAATGGAACTTATACACTACAATCAGTGTGGATAAATTCGGATAAAACACGGGTAGGAATATATTCGAGAAAAGTTGTTGTAATCATCGCTACTAGTTTCTCAGTACAAGCAGAAACAGAAGTAATTATTGGAGACTTATTTAATGTAACCGCTACCTATAAATCAATTCACAATGATTCCAATATTCTCAATGCACCAATTTATTGTGAAGCAAATTGGACTTCAAATGTCTTCATGAATCAGTTGATTGATAAAACGTATAATGCTTCATTTGACACTAGTCTTCGTAGTGCTGGCGAAACTGGCCATATAAATATAACAACTCAGCTAGGATGGTTTGTTAATTGGACAATTCAAATTTCAGTCTTTTTCGTTCAGAATTCTATCCTTTATACAAACATAACAAATCTTGTTCTAGAATGGCAAGAAAATACCACCATAAAGATAAATTATAATTATACTGATTTTGATGTAATTACTGGGGCTGATATTATTGTAAATGGCGATAGCTTCAATATTATTGAACTTTCCGGTATTTACTACTATAAATTCAACTCATCACTTCTTGGAAGCACCGGTACATATCTGAATCTCGAAATCATTGCAAATCATCCTAAATACTTATCTAAAAATTGGGAGTTCAATGTTACAATAACACCTGGGAGGGCTGGTATTGATGCAGGTATTGGAGGTTCATCTATCATAAATGATACGACAATAATAACAAAAAGTTATTCAGATAGCTCTCAAGATAGTATTAAATTGAATTTAGAATATTATTCAGTATTATTAGGTGTACCTTTAGACCCATTACTACCATCTATCAGTTCCCCAGTTCCTATAGATAGTTCTATTCAGGAATTAAATAACTCTTGGACTATCACAATAAATCCTAATCAAACTGGTTCTATGGTTCTTGAATTCACATTTTCTTTGTTAAATTACCAATCTGCTTTATTTATTTTACATATTAACATCACTCCTGCAAATACAAATATTATTACTTCGATTATTTCACCTGCATCTGTATACTATAATGATACTTTAGAGTTCTATTTATTCTTTGAAAACATAGATTATTCTGAGAATGTATCAGGTATTACTCCAGTACCATTAGATACTAAAGTTAGATTTATCAATCAGACAGGTGTCTTCTACTGGTTCAATTTTACTTCTAAAATGCTTTTGACAGGAATACATGAAATTAATATTTCTTTTTCAGACCCTTACTTTACAGATAATTCGATTGTGATACAATTCGATGTCTTAAAGGTTCCGAGCCATATAACCAATTTAATGCCTTCTAATATGACAACAATCGGTGAAACATCGTTTTTCAACTATACAAATACGCAAAAAATTTCTATAACTTGGATCGATGACTTTAGTGGATTGGGGATAATTGATTATAACATTATTACTTCAGGAAATGGTTCTTCCTTATTGACTATCGATTCAACGCATATTAATGGAACTCATTTCTTTACGTTTCTAGGTAATGATATTGGAAAATATCAAGTCATAATTATGTTAGAAACTGCATATTATTCTAGCAGTAATTATGTTATTTACTTTATTATAACTGAAATGGAAACAAGAACTATAGATATAGCCAGTTTAGAATATAATGAAACATTAATGGCTGAAGACTTGTTCATCTTAGTAATCCCCTCATATCAAACATATAATGACATTAATATTCTCCAAATTGATCATTTCTCCTTTTGGATTAATGGAACAGAAGTTTCTAGTACTGATTTAGAATTAGACCTTATTTCCATGCCTTTTTCGGCTAATCTATCGACTATTGGTTATCATTATGGAGTTTACAATTATACATTTGTGATTTCAACATTTGGATACCAATCCCAACGATTTTCCCTAAATGTCACAATAAATGGTTGGGAAACTACCATGGAGGTTAATGTTGAACCTGGTAATATTATTGAAAGAGGGCAAGAAATCAGTTTCATCATCACTCTTTCGTATAAAAATCCATTACTCGCTGGTTTTGGGTCAACAATAAATCTCATTAATCTTGAGGGGGTGGAAATAATCTTTTCAATTGAACTGAAATATCTCAACGGTAGTTCTCAATTATTTCAGGAAATTAAAGCAACTGACTCCCTTGGAAGAGCTTCATATACTATTCCAGGAGTGTATACTAAATCTGCAACAGGATTCACGCAGATTAGAATTTCAGCAGGTTCATCAATGTCTGGTTTACCATTCATCTATAACTTAACGGCTGAAGAGCTAGCAGAGTTTAAAATTACTGAAATAATTAATCCGCTTGAAGTTTTACTACAAGGTGCATTAATTTTAGCAGTGTTAGCTATTCTCTTTTTAAGTGTGTATTCAGTCAATAGAAGACGTGTACATAAAAAATCGATTAAAAAACTAGCTGAAATGAACATTGAACAATCCTTTGAAGATATTAAATCTATACGTTTGATTATTGCCCGTCATGAATCAGGACTTCAGTTTTATTCTGAAAAAACAATTACAGATTTAGCAACTGATACTGATGCGCTTTCTGGTATGTCTGCAGCTATTTCTACTTTCATGGAAGAATTATCTGATACAATGACTCATGGCACTGAGGAACATGAAACAGATAAGATCGAAGTAATGTCGCGTGAAGGATTACACCTCCTAGTTTGGCATGGAAACCAATCTAGCTTAATAATTATTTCTGAAATCAGATTACCAGATTATTTCCAAAGTCGATTGAAAAAATTAGGTAGAGAATTAGAGAATCGATTCTCAGAAGATCTCAAAGATTTTTATGCTACAGATCAAATTCCCAGCCATATAGTTAAGAAAATGGTTCGAAAATATATTCCATTACATTATTTCTGTGCTTTTGTCTTGAACGAAGGTGTTCTAACCTTAGACAGCATAAAACTTCCAAAGAAGTATAAAGCGATGTTTGAACAAATAAAAGAGATTCGATTTGAAAAACAGGGTGTCCAATATTTATTTTCAGAACAAATAATTTCCCATCTATCGAATCGATATAAACGAAGTGAAGCTATAAAGTTCTTAGACTATGCAATTGATGTTAATCTCTTAATTGAAACAAGTCAAGAAGATATAGTTAATCTTGATAAAAATTAAGGTTTGGAGTACAGTTATCGTGCAAGATCAAATTTACCGATTCTGGCTTTTAAATCACCAAGGTCTCTATATCATTGATAAGAAATTACCTGCAATGAAAAAAAGAATTGTTTTAACCAAACTTGAGGAAGATAATTTAATAGCAGAGATAGTCAATTCCGATCTGCCAGAGAATACCTCTATTTTCTCTAAAGAAGTAGAATCTACCTTTACACGACTATATTACCAGAGGAGACATAGTGATCTATTTATTATGCTCGCAGATGAATTAGCAGATATTACCGAAATTGGTAGAGAATTTAATACATGGGTAGAAAAGAGACAACAGCAACGTGTACAATTAAAAGGAATAGTCCTAGTTGTATTTGATGATCTTGAAGGACCAAAAGTTGAATATAACAATTACTTAGAGGAAGAATCTGCATTATTATTAGCTGTCCAAGGACAAACTGTTTCATCGATGGGGAGATTCGAAGAATATCCTACAGGATTTAAAGAACCACTTAATGTCCCCAATAGAGATGATCTTCAACATTTGAGTTATGACTTTATACAACCAGCTCCAAGTTCACGTGATCCTCGTATAGCAAAAATGGGCCGTGTTTCTAATCTTTACTTAATTTTCCCAAAGAATTTTCCATATATCAAGGAAAGTCACTTTAGAGGTTATATTGAGGCGTTCTTGGATGAATGGGTACTTAATTGGAATATGTTACCCGAAGGAGAAAGGAAAGTATTTGATCCCACAGTAATGGTTGAATTATTGGAGAATCTTCGAACTACAGTATCTACTGCTATTGATATGGCCACACATGATGAACGAGAGGTTGCAAAACTTAAAGTGTATATAATGGAATTACTCACGGAAAATAATGTTCTTAATTCACAAATAAGACGATTGAAAGACCATATTACTAGATTAGAGGGTGAATTAAGCAAAAAAAAGAATTAGATAGGGATTTCTACTATATATATTAACAAGTTAATGGAAAATTTTAAGTTAATTCGATATTTTAAAAAGAGAGGATTATCTGAAGAAAGTAAGAAGTATCATTTATTCTGTATTGATAGATTAATTTTTATAAAAAATGTAAAGAACTAATGAAATTAAGAGGAATGTTCAGAATGAAAGTATATCATATTCAGGGTAAAAATCTAATTGAAGTTAAACCACCGTATGAATTCTTAAACGGAGACGTTTATCTGATTGATAATTCAGATGTGAGTCCAGGTCTAACAAAAAAGGTCTATATATGGTTAGGTTCTCAAGCTTATGCAGATGACCGAGCTGTTGGAGCTTGGGCGGCAAAACAGCTGGATTTTAAAGACAAGGAAATCGATATAGACACAGAAGTTGAGGGCCAAGAATCTACTGAGTTCAAAGGATTGATTGATTTTACCGTTGTCACAGGGGATACTCCAGGATTTTTAAAGCATATTGAAGTAAAAGAAGATATATCTTATGCATTATATCGAGTTCGAGATGTTGATCTCTCTGATGGATCCTCTTCTGATGATATTGTTATCGAAAATGTTCCATTAAAGAAAGAAAGTCTTATTAGTGATGATGTTTTCGTTCTTGACGCATATCATGATTTATATGTATGGGTTGGTTCAAATTCTCAAGTTGGTGAGAAAGCTGCAGGAAATCGTTTGGTAAGAAAACTTGATGTAGATCGAGCACGTAATCCAATGGTTTATGCAATCAATGAGAACTATGAACCCAAAGGCTTTTTCCAATTAATGGAGAAATTAGCGAAAAGCAAGGATTTAAGGAAAGATGATGCCGAAGAAGTTAGCAAAGGGATTGTAGGAGGTATTGCTGATCTCAAAGCTGTTACTCCTCCAAAAGAAATGCCTGTAACACCTTCTTCGGTAAGCCAAGCACCATCTACTACTCCTCCAGAGGTAAAACGGCCTGAAGAATTATCCGAACCCCCCTCACATGTTGATTTTCCAACTGCTCCTGAACCTTCTCCAGTAAAAGCGAAAGCAAGTGGTCCAAGTCATATTATTAAATTATACTATATAAATGGAGCTTTTTCAGAAAAGGGAGGAAATGAGGAGGCAGTATTAGAAATAAATGAAGCAAATAAGACTGCTACATTGGTTTTTAACGAAGGAACTAGCCTGATTGCCCAAAGGACTGCAGGAAGACAGGCTCGTGGTATTTGTAAAGCAGGCTTTTTATTAAGTGCTGGATACAGAGTAGGAACCGAGTGTTCATTAAGTGAAGTCAAAGGTGAACGTGAAATCCATGATAGACTTCTCCAGCAAGGTCATCATTATAGATAGACATTTTCATCCTATTACCTTCCCTAATTCTTTTTTTTACCATTATCATTGAATTTCTTTTTAAGAGAAAGCGAAATCTTTTTCTTAATTTGCAGACATTTCTCAAGAATAATAAAAAAACTAATCAATAATAATTTATTTTTTTTAAGACTATCCTATTATCAATTGATGTGTTCATCATGCTATCTTTTAAAGAAAAATTGAGTTATGGCATTGGAAGACTTGGTTCTTCAATTACTATGGATTTAGCTGACCTTTTTACTGGGTATGTTTATTTTGCATTTTTCGGATTAGAAGATAATCCTTTTTTAGCTTTCCTCGGTGTTGCTATAGGAAAGATTGTTATAGCTTTTTCTAGTTATTTCGCTGGATATATGTCTGATCGAACAAAATCTCGATGGGGGAGAAGAAAACCATTTATATTCATCGGAGCTCCTCTGCTTGCCCTTATGTTTTTCTTTTTGTACTCCCCACACTTAATACTTCCTTATGGGAGTGATGATTCATTAATATTTGCATATCTTCTTCTGTTTAATTCCCTTTATCAAGCATTATACGGATTTTTACTTACTCCATTTCAAGCATGGATGCCGGAAATTACTTCCGAAGAGGAACGGCTAGAAATTAGTGGTTATCAAAATACTGTAAACTTAATAGCATTTATAATTGGAGCAGGATCAGCCTTTCTTTTACCTGCACTTCTAGGGGGAGAATCAGAGCAAGTTGATCTCAATGCGATGAATTCATTTTTCCCCTTTTTAACAAATGGATTAACAATAACTTTGATAGTAATTCTATTTTCTCTTGCCGTAATGATATTCTTTTTACCTTCTATTGTTAATATAAAATCAAAAGAAATATTCATTCCTCAACCTACTTTTTTTGAAGAGCTAAGAGTAGTTTCAAAGAACCAAAATTACATTATGTGGACTCTATCACGAGGGTTTCTTTCAGTAGCTTTAAGTATGATAATGGGTATTGTTCTTGCATGGATCGATAAAGCGCTTCGTTTTGGAACGATAGAATATGTAATTTTTGGATTAACCCTACTAGCTACAATTTTCTCTGGTTTTCTCTGGTGGATCCGATTTGGAAATAGATCAGGAAAGACAATGAGTTTTGTCATTATAATGATTTGGATGGCACTTTTTATGCCCCTTACATTTCTTATAGGACAGATAAGTATATTTTCAGCTATACTACCAATCTCTCCAAACCTAGATGTGCTCCTACAAGCGGTTTTCTTTGTAATATTAGTTGGAATCGGTGTTTCTGGTTTTTACTTATTACCTTATGCAATTGTTGCTGATATAGCGGAGGCAGATGAAAGAATATCAGGAGAATCACGAGCTGGAATTTATTATGGATTTGAATCGATTCCTCTGAACTTTTTTCAAGTTATTGGATATATAATTGTAGGTATTTTATTAAGTGATTGGATCTCTTATACTGACTGGCGAGGATTCGAATATTCCCTTGGCTATCTATTATGGGGGCCAATTTCAGCTTGTTTCGTTGTGATTTCTGTTTTAATTTTTTGGCGATATGTTGATGCCGACCCCTTAAAAGAGAAATCTGCCAAAAACTAAAATATTTAATCTTTTCCTCTACTTCTTATCAAGTCAAGTAAGAGAGATTTTCATTATCACTTAAGAAGAAAACATCAAAAAGTATCGAATTGAAAGCTTTTTCCAGCCTGTTTATTTGGTTGACGAGTTTAAGTGGGGTAAAAATGTAAATGATTGATATCAAAGTCTTTCGTGAAAATCCTGATCTAATACGTGAGAGTGAAAAAAAAAGATTCAAAGATCCAGCCCGTATTGACAAAGTTATTGATTTAGATTTGAGATGGCGGACACTTCTTCAGCAGATTAATGATCTCCGAAAGGAACGCAACCAAATTTCACGGGATATTGGGATTAAGAAGAAGAAGAAGGAAGAAACCTCAGCTCTCCAAGAGAAAGTAAAAGAAATTAATATAAAGATAGAGGAATTAGAAACTGGTGCAAACGAAAAACTGATTGCCAGAGACAAAATTCGATATTCCATTGGTAATATAATACTTTCAGGAGTTCCAATCGCCAGAACAGAGGATGGAGATGAAACCATCAGGACTTGGGGAAGAAAAAATAAGTTTAGTTTTCCACCAAAAGGTCACACAGAATTAATAGAATTATTAAAACTGGCTGAACTAGAAAAATCCTCAGAAATTAGCGGAGCACGAACTTTTTATTTAATGAAGGATCTTGTTTATTTAAATCTAGCATTAATTAGATATGCTTTGGATTTTCTAACCTCGCAACGTGATTTTCTCCCGTACTGGACTCCTCCTTTTATGCGAAGAAAAGCAATGGAGGGGGCCAGTGAATTATCAGATTTTGAGGAAACTTTATATTCAGATACTAAGGAGGATGTCTTCTTTATTGCAACCTCGGAACAGACATTGGCTGCACTTCATATGAATGAGCTTATAGATGTTGATACTTTGCCTAGAAAATACTGTGGAATCTCTCAATGTTATCGACGGGAAGCAGGTTCCCATGGTAAAGACACTAAAGGGATTTTTCGTGTCCATCACTTTCATAAGGTTGAACAATTTATATTCTGTAAACCTGATGAATCAGAAATATTTCACGAAGAATTAATTGCAAATGCAGAAGAATTGTTTAAAGGGATGAAAATCCCTTATCGAATAGTTAACATTGCAAGTGGAGAATTAAATGATAATGCTGCAAAAAAGTATGATTTAGAAGCATGGTTCCCAGCTCAAGGTACATATAGGGAGGTTGTATCTTGTTCGAATGTTACAGAATACCAAGCTCAAAAACTAAATATTACTTTTGGTAAAGAAGGAGGAAGTAAGAAATTCGTTCATACTCTCAATTCCACAGCAATTGCTTCAGAAAGAACAATTTGTGCGATTTTAGAAAACTTTCAACAAGAAAATGGTTCAGTTATTATTCCTAAAATTCTTAGACCCTATTTAAATGGACAAGAAAAGATAATTCCTCCTTGAAAGGTCAATTTAAAGTAATTAATGATAAATTACTAGTTAAAGCGGAAATTTGTATCTGAATATGTTTTAAAAGAATGAATAGCTGTTAGCTTTTGTGCTATTATAATGCATTCAAAAAATTCGACTGATGGTTTAGCAAGATTAGGTATTAATTTTCCTATAAAAGATTGTGAATTAAGTGCAACTGAACAAAAGGTTTACTTAGCCCTTTCACTTGAATTTCAACTAATTCTTGATAAAGCTCCCAGCTTTCAAATGGGGGCATATCATTGGAATCAAATCCTTCCAGATCGTCTACAGAAATATGGTTTAACAGAGGAAGCATGGGAAAAGATTTCAAACATAGGTGATAATTGTGAACCTCTTCAGGAAGAACTTGCGAAACTAGTAGATGAGCTTGAGAAATCACAATAGTTTTTTACAAGAGTATCTAGTCCCAAACTTTGATTCATATAATGAATGCTCTAAATAAATAAGCTACTGACAAATAGTAATCCTGTTGACCACCATAAAGACCATCTCGAATATTTTCTTCCTTTAGTTGCTGTTTCAAGGTTTGGATTAGGGATTAATACATATAGAGTGTATAATATTAGAATAATCAAGAATGAATATCCAACCAAAAAAACTCCATTATTTTTGAAACCATAAAATAGGAGAAAACCTCCAGAAATTATGGCACAAGTATAAAACAAACCAGATAGATATGCTGCAAATTTTGCACCTTTTATAATTGGAACTGAACGTTTTCCTGTCTCTTTATCTCCAGAAATATCCATAATATCTTTGAGTACTTCCCTTGCCAATGCTAAGAAGAAAATAAATACACTCAAGATTAATACATTCAATAATACCCAGTTATTATTTGCTCCAACTAGGAGTGCTCCCATCAAAAATGGAAATATATACCCTACACTCACCCAGATATTTCCAATTAGCCCATAAGACTTGATCTTGATATTATAACCAATTCCAATACCAATGAAAATGATTGTTGCTGGGATTAATAAAGGAGATAAATGAAAAATCAAAACTTCTATAAGTACAATTAGAAAAGCTAGACTATAACACAGAATAGCTAGGTTTCTTGCTTGTTGAGGAGATACAACGCCTCTAACTAACGGACGATCAATTCGATTGTTGATTCTATCATTTTCATAATCAAAAAAATCATTTATTACATGATTTCCCCCTATTAGGAGAAAAGGTATCATTAAACCGATGACTAGACCTTCAAAAGGTACTACATCATTATTAAACAAAAAATTTATTATATCTGACGGTTCAATTTCCGGTTGAAGGAATCCATTTAATCGATAGCTTAAATAACCAGCAATTATGACAACTAAACTAGCTAAAATGCAGAGACTTACCCTTAATAAGTCAGAAAAATCTTTTAATAATGACATATAAATAAACCATGAAGAATTATTCATAACAATTGATAAACTTCACGGTTCTATAGAAAAGGAAGAAAAAAGAAATAGGAGATATCAAGTTTTTAAAGGAAAGAGAGTTTATCTACTTGATCCTGCATCGCAGAAAGTTTATCTCCAGGACGTATTATTCCAACTTTTCGTGAAGATTTAACCTTGGTCAGTGCTTCGTCGAAATTATCCTTTGTCACATAATAATTATTGAATTCTACTTGATTCTCCTTAATTGCGGGGATATTTCTTTGAATTGCCACCATGACAGCTTCTTGACATATTGAAGCTATATCTGCACCTGTAAAATTCTCTGTTTGCTTAACATAATCTTCTAGATTAATATCAGAGGCTAGGGGTACTCCTTTGGTATGAATTTTTAAAATTTCAAGTCGTGCAGGATCATCAGGCAATCCAATTTCAATAATCTTATCAAACCGTCCTGGTCGTAAAAGAGCGGGATCAATCATATCTGGACGATTCGTTGCTGCTATTACAACTACTCCCTTTAATTCCTCTAAACCGTCTAATTCAGTGAGAAATTGACTGATCATCCGTTCTGTCACACCACTATCGAATGATTTCCCTCGTACTGGAGCAATAGAGTCAATCTCATCGAAAAAGATAATGGCAGGAGCTGCTTGTCTAGCTTTACGGAAAACTTCTCTTATTCCTTTTTCTGATTCACCAACCCACTTGGATAAGAGTTCAGGACCTTTCACACTTATAAAATTCGCTTGGGTTTCATTAGCAACAGCTTTTGCTAACAAAGTTTTTCCAGTACCTGGAGGTCCATAAAGTAGGATTCCTTTGGGTTGCTTAGCACCCATGTGAGTGAAAAATTTTGGGAACATTAATGGTAATTCAATTGAATTCTGAATTTCGCTTTTTTCAGCAATAAGACCTCCCACATCACTCCAGCTGACATTAGGAATCTCTACAAAAACCTCACGCAAAGCAGAAGGCTGAATACCAAGTAGTGCTTCATCAAAATTAAATTGGGTGACTTCTAGTTCATTTAATATTTCCGTGGGTATTGTATCTTCCTCTAAATTCAATTTAGGAATTATTTTCCTTAGAGCATTCATAGCAGCTTCTTTCGTTAATTGTTCAAGATCTGCTCCTACAAAGCCATGAGTTACCTCTGCAAGTTTAACTAATTGAACATCTTTTGCTAATGGCATACCTCGAGTATGAATCAGTAGAATTTCCTCTCGTCCATTTTTGTCAGGTATTCCAATCTCAATTTCACGATCAAACCTGCCACCCCTTCGTATGGCTGGGTCTAAAGCAATTTCACGGTTTGTTGCCCCAATAACAACCACATCACCCCTTTCACTTAGTCCATCCATGTTGGATAACAACTGAGCAACTACTCTTCTCTCTACTTCACCAGTTACTTCGGAACGTTTGGGAGCTATTGAATCTATCTCATCTAAAAAGATTATACTTGGAGCATTCTGTTTAGCTTCCTCAAATATTTCACGAATTCGTTGTTCACTTTCACCATAAAATTTTGACATAAATTCAGGGCCAGAAACAGAAATAAAATGAGAGTCAGTTTCAGTAGCCACTGCTTTTGCCAATAATGTCTTACCTGTTCCTGGTGGTCCATATAAAAGGACACCACGAGGTGGAGTGATACCTAATCGTTTAAATAATTCAGGGTGACGCATTGGAAGCTCAATCATTTCCCTAATCTTTTGAATTTCGTCAGAAAGTCCCCCGATGTCTTCATATCGTATTCTTTGAAAACTATCTTGCTGAACATCTTTCACGGGTTTTGAAGAAACAGTAACTTGAGTATTTTCTTGCATAATAACAGCATCAGAATTGGGAGAAATCTTAGAAACAGTTAGAAATATACGGCGTGACCCCATTATTGGAAGCTCGATGAAGTCCCCTTGTGTTAACACACGACCTAGGAGATTTCTCTTTAACCATTCTTCAGCTCCTTGTAATCGAAGATTTTCAACAGGAGCAAATTCAATACGATTTGCATTAGCTGCTTCTACGATCCGTAATTCGATAGTATCATCTATTCCTACACCTGCATTTCGCCGAGTGCTACCATCAATCCTTGCAATACCTATTCCACGATCCTGTGGATAAGCAGGGATGTATATAGCTGTAGTTCGTCTTTTTCCAATAATTTGAATTGCGGTACCAGATGTAACGTCCATTTGTTCTGCAATCAATGGATCAATCCGGATAATACCTCTTCCAACATCTCGGGGGGCTGCTTCGCCAACTTTACAAATAAATTCGTTCATTTCATTTTAACCTCATTTATGAACTAGTTAATATTTTTAATAAATTTAACAAAAGATTCATTATGATTATATTATTACTCGATATCTACCTTTACTTTAGATTCACCTTCTTTTAATGGAAGGTGAAGAGTAAGAATACCCATTTTTAACTTAGCTTGAGCTTGCTCTGGTATTATAGGCCTTTCGAAAAAATTCCTATAGATATAATGCTTCTCATATTCCTCATTTTTTGCTTCTAACCATATTTCTTCACTGGTTAATTCAAGATTAATATCATCTTTAGTGATTCCTGGTAATTCAACGATCAAGGTATATTTTTCATGATTCTTTTCTATAGAGGTTCTTGGATACTGTTTACCTCCTGGAAAATGACCGAAAAAAGGTCTACATTGAATATCTTTACCACTTTTTCTCCAAAATTGGGGATGCATTTTAAAAAATTCATTAAAGGGTGAAAAGTCAAAATAAAATCCGAAATCTCTATCTTTATCTTTAAATCGTTCTTTATCTCTCATAAGATCACTTCTTTATTAGTTTGTATTCAGGTTAATTAATTTCTTTTAATAATAATTCGAGATATAATTTATTCACATATAGTTATAAATATTTCTAATTGTGAATAAAACCAAATCATTGAATTCTAGATGAAAAAAATCTTTTTATGAACTAATTCTTAAATATATATTATTTGTGAAAAAATACATGCAACATAAAATTCGAGAAATAGATACTCTCCCCATTCTTTTGACCTAAACCTCAGATTCATATGAGACATGAGTAGTTTTTGAATCTTGAGAATCAGTCATGGTTAATTCCTTATTTGCTATTTTCTCAAAGAGTGTAAAAAATGCTTTTTCGACATTTTGGTTAGTTTTCGCACTTGTTGTAAGATGTGAATGTTCTAGAGTTGGTGGACGACTATGTTTAATTTGTAGCTCGCTAATATCGGCTTTATTTCCAGCTATAACAATAGGTACATCCTTACATTTAGAATAAAGTTCGTTAATCCATCTTTCAACATTTCGATAGGAATTAGCACTTGTTAAATCATATACAACAAGCGCACCACTCGTACCAGCATAAAATCGTGTTCGAAATCGCTCAAAATGTGATTGACCTGACATATCCCAAAGGACAAATCGAATAGTCTTTTTAGGATCTTTTGTTTCTGCTACTAAATAAGGAGTAATATCAACTCCAATAGTTGTTTTATATATTGTATTAAAAGATTTGTGAACGAATTGATTGACAAGGCTCGTTTTACCTGTTCCTCCATCTCCAATAAGAACTACTTTCAAAGCACGACTGTATTTGTCCTTTATTACTTCCATATTCATTTCACTTTCCGATTAATAAACGTTCCGCAAGATTAAGAGGAAAATTATGTTGTTTTATTCCATTAATTGTTGAGGATGGGTCATAATCGACTCTAACAAAATTAATCCCATTGGTATGGTCATAAATTAAATAAGCTGCTCTTGAATCGCCATCCCTTGGCTGTCCAACACTTCCAGGATTAACTATTTTTCTACCATTTGATTCTTCTGTAAAAGGAACATGGGTATGACCTAAAAACAGAACATCAACATTTACTAGTTCCATAAACTCAAAAGTTGTTTCTAACTCATCCTTATCTTCAGGAAAAATATATTGATCGTAAGGATATTCAGGTCCTCCATGAATGAACATTAGATTTTTCTTCTGAATACCAAATTGCTTCATATAATGGACAGTTGGAAGATCATGTAATATTCTCCTCTCTCTTAGAGTTAAAGTACTATTAGTCCAGTCTAAAGGCTTGGTCGAATCATCACGGTAATATTCAGGGATAGTGCCTAATGCAGCGATGTGATCATTATTGCCCTTTAAAACAACTGAACACTTTGCTAAAATTAAATGAATGACTTCTATTGGATGGGTATAATAACCTACTAGATCTCCAAGGCAAATAATCTGATGAATCCCACGGGTACTAATATCAGATAAGACTGCTCTTAAAGCACTCAAATTTGCATGGATATCAGATATTATTGCCAAATCGGAGGTCATAATGATACCGCGAAATTTAATTTGTTTACTTATTAACAAGAAAATCATAATTTATAGTATAAATTTATAATTAAGTAATTTAATGATAATTTCTGTTAATTCATAACTTTTCTCTTCATCCAGAGTTTTTTAGATCTTTGTTAATTTTCCTTATGGTGTATAATATTTTTAAGAATTTGTTCACGATTATCAAGGAAATCAGTAAATTGTTCTGAAAAGGACGTTTCTTCAAAACTATGAAATTGTAAAGCAACTTCACGATCAATTGGTTTTGTTAAATGTCTCTGTGCACAAACAGGAGAGATATACCTTATATTAGGTTTAAGAACTCTAGGAATCTGTAATTTTATGTAGTATTTCGCGTTAGTTGTAAAAGAACATCGTTTACATTTAAATCCAGAGTTTTTACCTGCAGACTTCAATGTAGTTTTACAATGGGGACATTTAGGAGTTAAATATTTAAATTGTGGTTTCAAATATAGTACTGTAAACTCTTCTAGATTCAAAGTCAAATTTTTCCCCTGTTCATGAGCCCTAATTCCTCCACACACCCTGAGAACGTCTCCTTTATGGAGCCCCATTACTTGGTTACGAAATTTTTTAGTTGGTTCGTAAGCTGCACAATCAATAACAAACCCGTCAAGCTTGAGGGAAAATATTACATGAGCACCTTCAATATATCTCGGTGGTTCGATAATTTCCCCCTTTGACATTACAGATTGAAAAGAATGAATATTGTTTGAATCTGACTCCGTTAAGAAATGAACTCGTGTATGTTGATTCGTACGATAAATCATAAAGGTTTCAATGGGTTCTAATACTCTTAATAATTTCCACATATTAATCACCGAATTTACAGTTTCACCTCTTATTCCACAATAAACAGGATCTGGACCATGAGGTAAGATCATTATATCACCGTGATCGTGATCAATATTACTAATAGTAAGAGATTCTTCCCGATCCGCTACAAATACTGTTTTTTCGTCAATACTTCTTTTTTTATTGCCCCAGTTAGCTTTAATTCGATATGCGATTAACTCAAATGTATAATCTTGGTCAAGGGTGGAGCCTATTGCAGCTGAAGCACCTATTAATCCTCGACCTTTTTTTAAAAAGAAAAATCGAGCATTCTTAGTTTCTTTTAAATCTTTTTTCACATCCTCCAAGGAAATCAAATCTTTTAATGCTTTAGAATATAAGGTCTTCATGAAATCTGGAATGTCTCCTTTAATTAGTACCATTCCAGGATGAGTCTCTGCTGCTTTTATATCTGAGAATTCTTTCATTATTTTTATAATATCAGACCAAAGAGAATCAACTTTAGATTGATCTAATATAAACCTAAAAGCTATAGCTCCATTTCCCCTTGTTTTAAATGGAATGTTTGGATTAAGTCGAATTAAAAGAGGAAAATCCAAGAATAAAACTTGATAATTACGAAGAAGGTTTACAATTTGAGTTCCTAAATAGGTTGTACATAACCCTTCATTCGAGTCTGTATCATCAATCCCGAGATGAAAAATATTGGATTCTATATTATATATCAATGTTCTTCATCATTTTAGTTTTTGAATTCTTTGGAATTTACTGGCTGCTACTTAGTAATTATATTTCCGTTTTATAACATATAACATTCCATGTAGATTAAAGGTTAATATTCTTTTTTTATGCCCAAATTATCCTTTTTTTCTCTATAATAAATAAGTGTGTACATCCCAAGCTTAATAAAGAATTTAGCAATAAAAAAGTTTGAGACTAGATGAAAACCTTTCCTAAGATGATTTTGCTACTAGGCTTAATAATTTTTACATCAATCAGTGGAATCTCAAATGCTCAACATTTGAATGCACCAATTCTTGAATTCACCACTTCATTAAAATCTTTTAAATTGAATAAGGGTGAAGAAATTCTTACTCAATTTAATCAGTATATCCCTGACGGTAATTCTTCAGTAATTATAATAATTGATTCTAGTCTTATAGGGGAAGGGAGATATTTTACAAATTATACTACTGCTAAAAATAGATTTGAAATGTGGTTAGAACCGTTTGAAAATACCTTTAAGATTAAATTTAATGTCAGAAATATATCAGAATATACTCCAGGTGCTGGAGATTCGCTTTATAGTACTTTAGAAAATGTAACTAGAATATTTAACTGGAAAGCGGGATCAAGTATTGATGACAGCAATAATGAAGGAAATAATTATGATTGGATGATAATATATCAAGAAAATTATAATGGTGGGCGAAATCATGCTAATTCAATTTGGGGGAATGTTCTGATAATTTCACATATTCAACCTACTTTTTGGTCCCAGCAGCTTATTCTATTACATGAAGTTGGTCATATCTTCGGAGCAGTACATCAAGAAGAAGGAGAAATACCTCTAGATTGGTATGGGGGGGCAAATTATAGTATAATGAGTTACTTAGATTTAGTATCATTACATTATCTAGGATGGGACAAAAACCAAATCCCTATTGATAAGCATAATTTTGACATTATTAATTCTTCAAGATTTCGTTTTGACCAAATCGATGCTGATCTAGATGGTTTACCTAATTGGTACGAATATAAATATAATTTTAATCCAACTATCCCAGATTCAATATATGATTCAGATGATGATGGATTATCCAATTTAGAAGAATATGAGTTTGGTTCAAATCCAGTAGTATCAGATACTGATGTAGATGGATATTCTGATTGGGCTGAATCACTCTTTGGAACCTCACCTGTAAATTCAACCGATCTTCCTCTAATTGATATACCCATTATATTTCCATGGGATTATTCGGCTAGAATCACTACTAATGACTCCGTTTATATCAAATGGCGTGCTGTGTCTTCTTCTCCTTCACATTACATAATTTACCGAAATAGTACTCAAATAATACAAAATTCATGGAATTCGGAAATAATTGAATATAAGGAAATCAATAAAGCTGGTAATTGGAATTTTACCTGCGTTGTTTTTAATTCAAATCAACAATTTTCTGTATCAACTGTAATTATTCAAATAACAAAACCAGATTCGACCATTAACCCCTCGTTGGTCTTTTACATATTTATCCTCGCATTTTTAAAATATAGAAGGAGAAAGAAGAAATTAGACTAATTTTAGAACACGAATATTTCCTTCTAATTCCATACTATATTTTTTCCATTCATTTCCTATTCCAAGTATCGCAATAAGGAATTCAATAGTTGCATTACCTACATAATCAACCAAATTGAATAAAATATCTAATAATCCTCCACGTCTAATATAGTCACTTATGATTAGGATTTTCTTATTTTTAATAGCAGATAATTTGTGAAAATATATGGTTTCTACTACCTGTTGATCAAGGAGGTAGGGAAATTGAAGGATTTGATCCTCATTCACTGAAGGACGACGAAAAGATACACTGTACCAGGGAACTGTTAAGAGCTGGGAAAAAGAAATAGCCATGGGAATTGCTTCTGTATGGGTTAGTATTGCATCAAAAGATCCTGTTAGATCATGATTTATCACATGATATGCGATAAGATTTAGATTCTCCGGGGAAGAATATAAATTACTTATATCAATTTGAATCGGAGCGGTTTTTAAATTGAGTAGAAGTTTAGAATCAATAAGATCAAAAATCATATTATATTCATTATATAAAAACCGAGTAATGATATTCTCGTTTGTTTCTGGAATCTTTGATTGACCTTTAAGATATCGAATAAATTGGTCATATGAAAATCCTTTCTCACGTTCTAAGCAATGATCTGAAATAATTTTAGAATGTAGAGCTTTAACAGAAGGATATTTCCCAAGTAAATACCTCAAACTATTCATTATTGCCATTCTTCGATAAGCTTCGACTTGATTCTTCATTTGCATTTAGTTGCACTTTTCTTCAAAAACAATATATTATGGAAGATATTTTAATTTTTATTTTTATATATTATTTGGTATTTAAAATAAATATGCAAGAAATATAGTAAATTAGTCATATTTTCAAAGGAAAATTACTTAAATCTTTTTTTAATGAATGATACTGGGTTGGAAAGATTGAACTCAAGTGAGCTTAGTGAAATTCAAGAAATTGATTTTTTTCGTGAAATTGCACTTATTGCAGTTTTTACTGCGCTAGTTTTTCTTTCAACATCGCTTTTTCAAGTTTCATTGATCTCTTCAAGTGGGTATTTTAATCTTGGAGAAGCTTTTGTATATTTGGGAGCATTGATAGGAGGTCCTATTGTAGGAGCAGTTGCAGGAGGATTTGGTTCTGCATTAGCTGACATATTTTCTGGATTTGGATTATATGCCCCTGGAACTTTTATCATTAAAGGTTTAGAGGGGTTTTTTGTTGGCTACTTATTTCATAAGACAGCTTTTGGACAGAGAAATACGAGAAGAATTCTTTTAGGAGGAGTTACTCTGTTCATAATTTCCTTTAGCTTCTTTGTAATTACCCCACAACTGACTGGAGACCCCAATTCAAGAATAATTAGTGGAAGTTTTTTTCTATTAGATCGAGTTATAAATTATCAAATTCCAGGCATCATTCTATTGATAATTGCTATTCTGTTGTCTTGCATGATTTGGTTTATTGAAATCAAAATGGGAGATCGAGGAAGAATGGCTTTAGCTTGTCTATTGGCAGGTCCTATCATCATCCTGGGATATTATCTCTATGAAATAGTAATAATAAATTTACCAAGCAGTGTTGCTTTATTTGAAATGCCTTTTAATATTGCACAAGTTGTTTTTGGAACTTTTATTGCAGTTCCAGTTGTAGCTTATTTAGAGGAGCTTGGCATTCTTGATCATATTCAAGAACCGACGAAAGTAAAAAAGTTAATCAAATAATTTTTTAAAATGAATTCAGGAGGAATATTGTGCTCCTAATTCAAGATCTTAAAATAAAATACTCAAATTCCCCTAAATGGTGCATTGATGGCTTTTCTCTTAATGCGCGCCCTGGAGAACTTATTATTATTGCAGGAGGAAGTGGGAGTGGTAAATCAACTCTAGCAAATACAATTATTCGTTTGATACCCATATTTATTAGGGCAACGATTGAAGGAAAAATATTCATTAAGAATAAGAACCTAAATGAGCTTTCTCGGTTGGAATTGTTATCACACATGGGATATGTCCCCCAATATCCTGGAGATTTTACAACATCTATTGTAGTAGAAGATGAGATTGTTTTTCCCTTAGAAAATTTGCAATATAAGCCTGAAAAAATTAAATCATGCCTTAAAGATATTCTTAATCAATTGGAGATAAATCATCTTAGAAACAGATTGATTACAGAATTAAGTTCTGGTGAAATTCAAAAAGTTGCAATTGCAACTGCTCTAATTCATTCACCTGACTTATTAATTCTTGATGAACCTATGGCAAGAATTGATTCGCTATCTGAAATACGAATTGCTGAGATTCTGAGAAGTATAGCAGATAAAGGGAAAACGCTTCTAATTTTTGAACATCGATTAGATTATCTTTTTCCCTTTGCTGATCAAGTAATCTATCTTTCAGATGGAAAGATTACCTTTAAAGGAAAACCAAAAGAAATTCCAGTCCATGATTTAGAATTTGACCTCCCAGAGGTATCAGAGATAATCATACCAAAAAATAAGCAAAAAATAGTGAATTTAAATGAAGCAAAATCTTTCTTGGAAAATATTTTTGAGGTGAGCTAGATCAATACAATACAACTCGAAGATGTATCCTTTAGGTACCCCAGAAGTCAAAATATTGTTTTAAAAGGGCTTAATTGGTCAATCTTAGGAGCTCAATCCATTGGTGTAATAGGAGCTAATGGATCTGGTAAAACGACCTTCATCAAATTACTTTTGGGATTGCTAAAACCCACAAAAGGGTTTATTCATTTAAATGGTACAAATACCAAAAATTTTTCTGTATTGAAAGATTTTGTGGCTTATCTTCCTGAAAATGCCAAATTAATTCTTCTTGGTCCTACAGTTCGTAAAGATTTCCAACGTATGGGGCTAGAAGAAAATATAATTGAAATGATTATGGAAAAATATGAGATTGGATCTCTTTCAGACCAAAAGCTATATCACCTGAGTGAAGGTCAAAGACGGTTATGTGCGATAATTCTTTTATTTAATCTCCCTGGAAAAAAGATTTTGTTTATAGATGAACCTACAATAGGATTAGATCGTTTAAATCGTAAAAAATTTCTTAAAGCTGTCAATGAAGCATTAAGTAAAGATCAAATGGTTTTTATCTCAACCAATGATCCTCGAATTCTACCACATTTAGATCATCTCCTTGTAATTGGTAATAATTCTATTCTTATTGAAGGATCTCCTAAAACTGTATTATATCGTTTAGAAAATGAGACTTCCATAATACCAAATCAGATTGTACGAGTATTAAAATCATTAAATGTTCATAAAGAGTTCTCTTTCACGACTGTTGAAGAGTTAAACGATTTTATAAAAAGGAAGTTCCAATAGTGTCTTTTTTTCTTAGAAGAATTTACCAAGGAGTGATATATCAACCTAATATAACACCATTTCACCCTATGACAAATCTGTTCCTTATTTCCATAATATTTCTTATTTTAATACTAGGGAATTTGCCAACACTCTTTATATTAAGTATAGTGATCATTGTGGAAAATATTCTTCTTGGAAATGGATTTGGAAGTTTTAGTTTACTGAAAGCGGTTATTCCTTTCCTGATTTTTTTAGGGATAATGACATTTTTATTTTCAGGAGTTGAATTAGCCATCGTTATTGTTTTAAGATTTTTCTGTGGATCTTTGTCTTTTTCACTATTCTTTGCTATCACAAATCCTTCAGATTTATCACGAGCATTAGAAAAAATCTATATCCCCTCCAGATGGGCATTAATCCCTTCCCTATCTCTCACATTAGTTCCTCGTATTGCAAAGGATGCAGAAGAGACATTCGAAGCGTTGTATTTACGCGGGGAGATAAAAGGATTCTTCTTAAGATGGCTTCCGAAAACAATTGCTATAATTTTAGCCTCTGTGATTTATCGATCAGAGTTTTTAGCTCAATCGTTATATTATAAAGGATTCAATCTTGGTCCTAGAAGTCATTATCGAAAATTAAAGTTTCATCATAATGATTTTTACAGGATTTTTTTCTGGTTGGTTTTTTTTATTCTTACAACTTTTGTGGTATAGGTCTAATCACATTAGATTCCATAATAAATGTTTTTCCTGATAAAAGTCGTATATGAGTATAAGAAGATTTATTAAAAACAAAAACGGGAAAATTAGAACTTTTTATATCAATATTGAGGAGGGTAAGTAATATAATAGTTAGTGACCCACCATGAGCAACAATCCCTACAGTTTTCCCTGATTTTATCGTTGCCAACCATTTTTTGAAGGGAATAACAACCCTTTCACAAAATTCTTGGACATTTTCACCACTTGGAAATTTAAATGTTGGATTTTCAATTAATAATTTTGCGACTAATGGACCAGGGAATTTCTGTTTAAAATCTAAAAGCAATTCAGGAAATTCTTTAATAAGCTCAGAACTTGTTTTGCCTCCAAATTCACCTAGATCAATTTCTCTTAACCAAGAGTATTGGTTTACAATTAGTTTTTTACGAAGATATCTGACTAAAATTTCTGTAGTTTGAACCGAACGGGGTAGAGTACTTGAAATTATCTCGTCAAAAGTAACAGGTCTTAATATTTGACCTAATTTAGTAGCCTGATCAATTCCACTTTTACTAAGAGGTGCTAAAGGATGAGTCCATGTTCCAAGAGGCTTTTCTGGATCTGCATGACGGATTAGATAAATATCTAAATCAGGAGACATCAAAGCTTTTCAGCCTCAAATAAAAAAAAAGGGATTGGATGGATCTATTTTTTATAGATATCCATAATTTCTCTTAGTAATTCAAGAGCTTCTACTTTAGGTCGTTGAAATGAATTTCTGCCAATAATAGACCCGAATCCTCCACCAGCATGAATTCCACGGGTTTCTGCATAGATTTCTTCAGTGCTTTTTGCAGGACCCCCAGAAAAAATCACAATTCTTCGACCATCAAATGTTGCCTGAACGACATGTCTTACTCTTTCTTCTAATGTCGCAATTGGAATCTTTTCTTTTTCATATACTTTCCGTGCTGCTTCTTGATAAATTTCAGTACTTGGGGGTTTTACTTTTATCATATGTGCACCTAATTGAGCAGCAATATGAGCAGCGTACGCAACTACATCAATAGCTGTCTCTCCGTCTTTAGTAGTAATACCACTTCCACGAGGGTAACTCCAAACAACTACAACTAATCCTGCTTCTTTTGCAGCTTGAGTAAGATACTGCAATTTTTCATACATTTCATTTCTCATTGAAGACCCAGGATATATTGTATAACCTATAGCTCCAGCACCTAGACGAAGAGCATCCTCTATTGCACCAGTTACGGCAGGAGCAGGATCTTTTTCACTAATTAATGAATCAGAATTGTTTAATTTAAGGATTAAAGGAAGGTCGGGGTATTCTTTTGCAACGGCTTCAATGAATCCTAGAGGAGCAGCATATGCATTACATCCTGATTCAAGGGCTAATTCAGCGTGGTACAATGGATTATATCCATGAGGATTGGGAGCAAAGCTACGGGCCGGACCGTGTTCAAATCCTTGGTCTACAGGTAAAATTACCAATTTACCAGTTCCAGCTAAAGTACCAAAATTTAACATTCGGGCTAGGTTTCTGACTGTACCTGGATTATCAGAGCTATACCAGCTCAGAATTTCTTTAACACGAGGGGTCGAGGACATTTTCTTCACCAAGATTTAGAATTTGTTTATGCTTTAAACTAACCAACTCTTTGGATTATATAAATCTACCACTAAAATAAAGATTCTATAAACCCATTTGATTCATACATATTATTTTAATTCCTGATATTTTCTACTCTATCTATACCTAAGTAACCACTACATCACTTTTTTGAGAATAAACAAAGAGAAATTTAAATAAGGTAAAGTTTAGTCAATGCACCACGTTTAATTCAATTCGCAGAAAAGGTAATTGAAAATGAGTTTCAAACTTCTTGGAATAAATGGGTCACCAAAAAAACCAGTCGAAAAATCTAATTCATATCATTTATTAAATATCCTACTTAAAAGTGCAGAAAAACACGGAGCGACTGTGACTTTAATAAACCTAAATGAACTAGAGATTCAACAATGCACTGGTTGTGAAATCTGTACTACCAAACCATGCCCATTGGATGCAAAAGATGATTATCCGAAAATAGAGAAGCTATTTCTTGAAAACCATGGTATCATAATTGCGAGTCCCTCCTATTGGACAGGTCCTCCAGCTTTATTGAAAAATGTACTAGATCGATCACGTGATAATAAGATGCCACAGCAATTATGGAATGGAAAAATATTTAGTGCATTAGCTGTAGCAGGTTTAAGGGTAGGAGGACAGGAATCCGTGATCAGCTCACTTATTAATTTTGCACTGGGGCATGGTATGATCATAGTAGGATCCATAGGCCATCCATGGTTTAACGCTCCATTTCCAATGGGATCGATGATGCATGATATTGAGCTAGAAGGTGAATCTAAGATTCTGTTCAGACCAGTTAAGAAAGATCCAATTGCTACAAAAGATGCTGAACTTCTAGGCCAAAGAATAGTAGAAATTGGACAACGATTATTCCCATAAATGTAGAAGTGGAAAACTTATGACAAAACATTTCAGGAGAAACAGATCTTTTTCTAACTCCAGCTGAAATAGAGGCAATTCATCTTATTGATCATGAAAATTTAATGTAAGAGGAAGCTGCAAATCACATGAAAATTTGTTGTGGTTCTTTTTTGCGCATTTTAATAAATATAGGAATGAAAATTACGTCAAAATTACTTTCTGGGAATCAAATTAGTGTAATAGTTAATGATGAGTCGGGTGATGACTTTGATAGATGAAAATTTCCTTGGAATCTTTCTTGCATTCGTTGCTGCTTGCTCTTGGGGATTTGCAGCGATTTTATATCGGATTGTCTTAAAAGAAAAGAAGAATTCTATCCTTTTTTCTATTACAATTAGAGGTATTTTCGCAGTTCCTTTTATCGCTTTAGCTACTCTCTTTTTTTCTAATTTTCAGTCTTCTGAATTTCTATTTAGTCCTGGAATTTTTCCAATCCTAGTTATTTCTGCTATCTGTGTTGGTCTAGGTGATTTAGGGTTTTTTATTGCTCTACAAAGATTAGAAGTGTCAATAGCGCAGCCAATAGCTTCTATTTATCCCCTATTTACATCAATTCTCACAATTGGATTAGGATATGAAGTTTTGACTTCAGAAATATTCTTAGGTACTGCTATCCTAATTCTTGGAGTCGGACTTATATCACAACAAACCAGAAAGATTGAGGATGTAACACTAAGTAATCCACGAAGTATAACGATAGGTATAATTTCTGCGATATTAGGAGCTATTGCTTGGTCGTTTGGTATATTAACGTTAACTATTTTACTTGATTATCCTGCAGTTAATTCTCTTTCACTTGCTACTGTACGATTTACCATTCTAACCATTATTGTAGGAATAATTTGGATATGTTCACTAATTTATCAAAAATACATATTAAAAATTAAAATAATAAATATCAGGGATCAAATCCAACCTCAGAAAGTATTTATTCTTGGGATAGGGGGAATAATTTCTTGGGGGATTGGAGGGGTTAGTTTTTTCACAGCTATAGAGCTTATTGACTCAGGACGGGCAACTCCTATTTCTTCTATTAATCCATTAATTGCTGTTCTTTTAGGAGTCATTCTTCTTAAAGAGAAACTAAATAAAACACAAATTGAGGGAATAATCCTAGTTACTTTAGGATCAATCTTAATTGGAGTCTCCTAAGTAAATTTGGGAATAATATAATTCATTGATCTTATTTATTAGGGATAATATTTGGATCAGGATCTTTATATCCGTAATAATTACCCATTTCAAGATCAATCCCATTCTGTTTGAGATAAACATATAGCTGACCTAAATGGAACCATTCATGGCCGATTTCTTCAAGAACTTCATTATAAACAGTACTAGGTATGCTTTGATAAAAAAATTGAACTTTAATATCTTTTGAATCCTCAAGATGATTATTACAGAACTCTATTAATCTTTTTAACCCATTTTCATAATTTTTAATCAATCCAGATGCATTTAATGGCATATTATTTTTTTCTAGAATATTCAAAGCATCTTCATCTTTGAGATTGCCTTGAAGTAATTCATATATACTAAGTGGAGAACAAGCAAGATGATTCGCTAAATCAGCTGTATTTCGCATGGTTTTATTTGGTGCCCAATCCCAGATCTCCATGGGAACCATTTTTAGAATATATAAGATTCCTAAACGTCTTTCTTTCAATGTATGAATTAGCTCTTGCATCAATTTTACCTCTTAATTTTCTCTATATAATAATTTGAACAGCATTTAAATATCCTTATTCGACTAACACCTAATGGATGAAATCATATGGATGATCTCGATAATTTATTCACTGGCCTTACAGTCGAAAAGCGGGATTATCAATTAACTGCCACGCAGGAGATCCTTGAGCATGTTCTATCAAATAATTCGGTCTTACTAAATTATCCATATGGAACAGGAAAAACTATAATCGCTCTACTTACGTTTTTAGCAATTAAAACTAAAAATCCAAAAGAACATGTAAAGTTTGTTTTTACATCTGCACGTGAAGCTGCAGCATTACGTTGTAGGCAAGCACTTGAAATGGCAAAAAATTTTGGATTTGTTGACAAATTAGGTTATTTATTTGACCCAAAAACAGGAGGAAAAGGATTAAGCTTAGCTCAGAAAGCAAAGATGTATAACGCATCGAATGTGGTTTTTTGTCCTATAACAACATTGATGAATGATAGATTTCAGATTAAAAGTAGGTTGAATATCGACATTCTTAATTCTACTCAGTTGATTGTAATTGATGAAGCAACAGACATAATAGCACGGTCAATGACGGGTTTTCGTCTTTCTAAATATTTTGAGGAGCTTTTTAAAGTAAGAAAATCTAAAAATAACATCCCTCTATTAACTATGACAGGAACTCGTGATCAAACCCGAGCAAAAGCAATTCTTAGCACATTAGAAGAAGAGGTACATCTAATGCAGCGCCCAGAATTATCTCCTTACGAAACAATAACCCAAAGATGCAGTATTGTGCGAGAAGATTATATTACCTCTGATCAACAGATATCAGCACTTATGACGAAACCTATTGGGATTGTCCAAGAAATTCTTGATCCCAATTTAAATCGACTTGATATAATCAAGATGTCATATGGTGGAATTTTAGAACGTTTAAGCGATTTAAATGCTTCTTTACCTTTACGTATAGGAAAATTCGCAATAGAAACTGAAGAAGATCGACAACAACTGATAAATGCTTTTGTAACGCTCTTCAAACTAGCTCATGCAAGATTATTACTTTTAGAATCTACTCCAGGTGAATATCTAAAATATATTTCCTTAGAAGAGAATGTGGAAATTTTTAATCCGCTTCTCGAACTAAAATCTGAACTTATTTCTCATCGTGTCGACCTACCTCAATTTGAAAATCCAGAAGAAAAAACCACAAGGGGCTTAATTCATCCAAAAGTTGAACTAGCTATTAATTTAGTTCACGAGCATTTGGTTAGAGGTGCTAAAATCTTAATATTCACACGATATTTAGCTTTGGGAGAACAGATGAATATGATATTAAAAATACTTAAATTTCCTGGTATTCAATATTTATCTGGCCAAACTCCTGAAGATACACGTAGAATCATTTTAGATCGATTTCGTGAAGTAGATGTAGATGTTTTAATTTTTACACCAGTTGGTGGCCGAGGGTTAAATTTAGGGGAAGCAGATATTGTCATTCATCTGGATATTACTAGTAATCTTGATGAAATGACACAAAGGCGAGAGCGAGCACGTGGTTGTCTTGAATATGTATTAGTTTTAGAAAGGACTAGTGAGGAAGGAAAAATAAAGGAGTATTTTGACACGATTGTATCCCCTGATACAAAAGTTAATTCAGAGGAAAATCAAGCTGAATAATTCTACTTATTATAATATTCTTGTCGCTTAGCCTCAGTAAGATCTTCAAGATGAAATTTATGCATTAAGTAATAACCTAATAAGGAAAATAACAGAAGTACAACTCCATTGAGTAATAGACTTCCCCTAATCTTTAAAAAGGAGCTAGCAAATATACTCACTACACCCATTCCGATAATTTGTGAAAAAGTGATTGATAAATTAATAAATGAGAAAATTTTGCCACGAAGTCTATCAGGAACAGTCTCTTGAGTTATTGTTTGGAGAGGAACGGAAATAGAGACTTCAATAGTCCCAAAACCTATCCAAAAGACAGCTAAAATAAAAATGTTCGGTGAAAGGCTGAATCCTAGCAACATTATTCCTGCTAATACAGCTGAAAACGTAATCATTTGGATAGGTCGTGAAATACGTTTTTTTCGTGAAAGATAGAGGGCAAACAACATGCCAACAGCAGCTGAAAGTGCAATCATTAATCCATATACAAAGGCTCTTGGTTCAGATTCGACTAATCCCATCTCACTTTGAAGATATGGAATTATTAAAATCATTGAAGCTCCTCCAGCAAACATTAATATTGAGAATACAATCAATAAATAAAAGATAGGAGGGAAAGAAATGATAAATAATCCGCCTTCTCTCAAATCTGAAAAAGGTGTTTTTTGAGACTTTTGTTCGATATACAGAGAAGTTTTTATTCTTAGAATAAATAAAGCAGATATCAAAAAGCTTATGGCATCTATGAAAAATGGTAAATCATATCCTACTAATCCCACCACAATACCTGCTAAAAAAGGTCCAATTAATGCTGAAACTTGATAAGCACCAGCGCTTAATGCATTAGCAGCGAATAATTCATCTTTATCATCAATTAATTTAGGTATTGATGCTCCTCGTGCAGGGAAGAAGAATCTAGCAAAGGTTGAATTTAGAAATGAAAGGATTAAGATCAGCCAGATTTGAATTTCGATAATAAAATACCCTGTAAATGGAATTACTCCTATAACTATTGTTTGAGCAATATTCGCTCCTGCCATTGAATATTTCCGATTGATTCGATCAATAACAACCCCAGCCCAAGGTCCGATTATAATCATTGGAATAGCAGTAGATATCGCTAATAAAGCCATAGCTAGAGTTGCAGATTCTGTTGATTCGGTCAAATTAAAAACTAGTTCAAAGATTAATAAATTAAGAGCCATATAAGAAAACTGGGATCCAATATTTGAAATAAATTGACCATAAAACAGCTTACCAAATTCAGGATATTTGATTGGAATAAAGGCATGATATTGTCGTTTGAAACTAGAGCGCAGCGATGTCATTGACTTAAACCTAATTTTTTTTCAAGGAAAACGATGTTATTCATTAGATAAAAGCAAATAAGAGATATAAAATTGAAATATAAAATGACCTCGGAAATAAAGAAATTATCATCTCCTTACTTTTTTTCCAAGAAATGCAAAAATTGCTAATAAAAACAAGAAAAATTCAAATTCATTAAAAAATAAGTTATTTGAGCTCTTTAATTCAAAATTTATGCTTTTATTATTTATCAAGATGTCTAGTTTTTCCCATAGCTGAAATAAATTACTAGGAATTGGATTTCCTCGGTAAGCTCGTGTTTCTAGAATATGTGACCCATCATTTTTCCAAATTTTAATAGAAATAAAATATGTTGTTTCATTATTATAAGTAAATTGATCAAAATAAGTTTTTTTAAACAAGAAAAACTTTTTTGTTAAAAGAAGATCCATTACAGAGTTGTAATCACTTTTATTTAACCAAGTGTGATAATTATCTAATTTTCCTTTAGCATTAGGAATAAACTTTACAATAAAACCATCAGGATTGAAAATAATCTTAAAATCTCCTTGTTGCAAGCCTGAATAATAATAAGGGTTTTTTGTCTTCCCAAAATGGATTTCACTTCTTAAATAATCAAATTCCTCAATTTTAGGAATATCTACATAAATATTTATACTAGAACTTGTTATAATTTCTCCTAAACTATTTAATAATCGATATTCAAGATTCACAGGCGCATTTGTTCCATCAAATTCTGTTACATCCCATGAATGTCCGAATTTCCTTAATTGATCATGTGTGATATTTGCTGGACTTAGAATATTAGTATTATTGACTAATATTGTAGGAATGTATTCTGAAGCATTAAAAATTAGACCTTTTTCTGCATACCATTCAAAAGAAGGAAGCAATACAACAGGTGAATACCGAACTACCATTAAATTATCTACCAAAAAGAATGGAGATGTTTTTTCTGTTTTAACTTGGTTAGTGAGTCTAAGAGAAGATTTGTTATTTATTCCCTCCAGATTTTTGTTATCAAGAGTGGAATGATTAAGCTGAATAGTATGGTTAACAGAATTAAGGGTTAAAATTAGAAAAAAAAGTAGGAAAGAATAAAATAACTTATTCACCATATCTCTATCCTTTTAAAAATAACTTCTATGAAGCTAAAAAAACTAGTAGGTTGAATAGTCGTTGAAGAATATAGTATATGGAAATAAAATGGGGTAGTTAAATATGGTTGAATTAAAATCAATTGAAATACAAATCCCAGAAGGGCTTAATATGATCCTTGGCCAATCTCATTTCATAAAGACGGTCGAGGATGTTTACGAAACATTAATAGAATCATCGATTACCATTAAGTTCGGAGCTGCATTTTGTGAAGCATCAGGACCATGTCTAATTCGATTTACGGGGAATGATGAAAAGCTTGAGACATTAGCAAAAGAGGTCTCATTAAAAATTAGCGCTGGACACTCATTTGTAATATTTTTAGAAAAATCCTATCCAGTCGGGGTTTTAAAACGAATACAAGCAGTTTCTGAAGTTGTTTCGACTTTTTGTGCGACAGCTAATCCTGTCCAAGTAATTATTGCTCAAACCAACCAAGGCAGAGGGATTCTCGGAGTAATCGATGGATTTAGTCCAAAAGGGATAGAAAATCAAGAACAAATTCAAGAAAGGAGAAATTTTTTACGTAAAATCGGATATAAAAAATAACTTATTCACTCAATTTATTATAGAAGGGGGACTCCTGTGTTTTTTCTTCACTCTCAAGAGCTTTAGTTTCTTCTTGAATAAGTCTTGTCCCACAATAAACACAAAAAAAGGTATAGGGAATAATTCTTTTTCCACATTCTCCACAGAATTTCTGTATCATCTCAACATTATTAGATATGTACTTTTCCAAACTATAAATTCGAGAATCATCTTCTTCTACCCAATTAGCTTCTTTCAAAGGATTTAACTGTTTAT
>Ga0209536_100002349_pt1 | contig 30818 bp, 30 predicted proteins | sample DeeMarSeWOR28_12_FD_187461 | JGI IMG/M metagenome (GOLD analysis project Ga0209536, IMG submission 187461) | Marine sediment microbial communities from White Oak River estuary, North Carolina - WOR-2-8_12 (SPAdes) (version 2) | ecosystem: Environmental > Aquatic > Marine > Intertidal zone >...
GTCCTTCGTCGGACGACTCGGGCGCCGGATCGACGGTCGGAGTGGGAGGGCGACCCGATCCTGCAGTGAACCCGCCGGCAGTGACGGCGGCGCCTGGACGGTTGATGGTGAACTCCACTCCCTGGGGGCGCCTCGTGATCGACGGAGAGCTTATCGGAAACACGCCGCAGCTGGCAGTCGACTTGGCCCCCGGCGTCCACACGATTCGGGTTGAGCGCGACGGGTATGAGCCGTTCGAGCAGCAGATCCGTATCCAGTCGCGGGATACGGTGCGTCTCACGAGCATTACGCTCGGACCGACCCCGCAGTGATCGCGTTCCGCCTCACCGCGTTCGCGGCTGCGGTCCTGCTCGCTTGGCCCGGGCGCGTTTCCGGGCAAGCTGGGGCATTGTTGCTGGACAGCGGGATCGCTGCCTATCAGGAGCTGGATCTGGCGGCGGCAACGGGATTCCTGCAGCGCGCGCTGAGCGCCTCGGGAGATGCCGGGCTCACCGCCGATCAGCGCGCCAGCGCGCTGAGCTACCTTGGTGCTGCCGCGTACCTCCAGGGCAGCGCAGACTCTGCGGAAGCGGCGTACCGTCGCCTCGTCGTCATGGACCCGCGATATGCGCTAGACGAGCTGCTGTTCCCGCCCGAAATGACGGCGCTCTTTGCGCGCGTGAAGCGCGAGACCAAGGTCGTTCACGTAACGGTTCCGCCCGTCGTCCGGTTTGAGGCCGGGGAGCCGGCGTACGAACCTCATCTCGTCGCGAGCTCCTTCCACCGAATCGTGGTCACGATCGATGCCCGAGATGGCACAGCCGTTCGGCGCCTGTTCGAGGGGTTGATCGGTGACAGCCTCGACCTGGAGTGGGATGGTCTGACGACGCAGGGAGATGCAGTCGAAGCGGGGCGGTACCAGCTCCGCGTCGAGTCGCAGGGACCGGCACGGGAGCCGCTTCGCGTCGTGCGCGTGCCGCTCGACGTGAGCGTTGTCCTGCCCGATACGCTTCCGCACCCGGAGCCGCCGTCGGATTCCGTGTTGCTTCCGGAGCGTGCCGGACGCGGACCCGGCCTTGAGGCGCTCGTCGGGGGTCTCGCGGCCGGCGTTGGGATCATCGTGCTGCCGTCGCTGGTCGCATCTGACGCGCAGCTGTCTGGCACCCGGATCGTCGTCGGCAGCAGCGTCGCCATAGCCGGGGTCTTCGGATTCTTGAGAAACCGACCGGGCGCGCCAATCTCGGCGAACGTCGAGCACAACCAAGCCGTACGAGAATCTTGGCAAGTCGAAGTCGATCGCGCTGCAGACGAGAACCGTCGTCGGCTTGCACGTCCCCGACTGGTGGTCGAGGCCGGTGAGCCGTCGACAATCGGGCTCGGCGCACCATGAGGCGGACGAGCGGAGTGCTGCTGGTGATCGGGGTCATGCTGATCGTCGGCGAGGACGTGTCGGCGCAACCGCGATTCGTCGGCGACCTCCGGGGCCTCGTGTCCGTCACCGGCGTCGAGCGTGCGCAAGGCGAGAGCATCGTGCAGCTCGACGGTACGTTGATCGGCCTCACGGCCGCCTTCCGAGTCGGATTCCTCGAGTTGGGTCTGCGCTACGCCGAGGGCTCCATCGAGCAGGATGCCGGCGGGCAGGCGCAGGATCTCGTCATGGGAGAGCTCCAGCTCCGCGTCCAGCCCGTGAGCTTCTTGCAGGTCGGGTTTGGCCCACACGCACGGAGCTTCGTTTCGGATGGCACGGAGCGGTGGCTCGCGTGGGAAGCAGAGGCTCGGCTGGGGGCCTGGCTCATTCCGGACATCGTGCGCGGGACCCTCGATGTCGCGCTCGGGCTCGGAGGGAGCATCAACTCCGGTGCCGAATTCGGATCCGCATCCGGTGTTGCAGGAGGGCTCGAGGTCAAGGTGCCGAGCACGCCGTTGTACGTGGGGATGGGCTACAGTGTGGACCAGCTCTCGCAGGCCGAGGATGCCCGCACAGACACGATCGAGCAGTTCTTCCTCCGTGTCGGTATCTGGCCCTAGCGTGGCAGCAGGCTCCGTGCGACGAACCCCAGGTTGGCCGGACGTTCTGCCAGGCGACGCATGTACCACGGGAACCACTCGCTGCCGTAACTGATCAGCACGCGTACCCGGGCACCGGCCGCGGCAAGGCGTGCCTGATCCTGCCGTCGGATGCCGTACAGCATCTGAATCTCGTAGGCGGCCTTGTCGATGCCCGCCCCCTCGGCAAAGTCCTGGAGGCGCGCGATCAGCTGCAAGTCGTGGGTGCCAAGGCCGACACGCACGCCCCGCTTCCGAGCCTCGTCACCAAGCAAACGCTTGCCAAGTCGTGCATACGCCTCGTCGACGTCGCTCTTCCTCGGGTAGGCGACAGCGGGCGGTTCCGCGTAGGCGCCTTTGACGAGCCGCACGGCCGCACCGCGATCGATCAGTGTCGTGATGTCTTCAGCCGTGCGATACAGGTACGCCTGGACACAGATGCCGACAGATCGAAACTGCTCGCTGAGGGAGCGATACAGCTCCAGGGTCGCATCGGCGTACCGTGAGCTCTCCATGTCGATCCAGACGAAGGATCCGGCATGCTGGGCATGCTCGACGATTGCAGCGAGCTGCGTCTGACAGATCTCGAATCCCACGTCGAGCCCGAGATGTGTGGGCTTCACGGAGAGCTCACTCGCGAGTCCGGCAGCCCTGATGCCGTCGATCGCCTCGCAATAGTGTCGGGTCGCCTGTTCCGCCGCCGCCGGGTTGGCGGTTGCTTCGCCGAGATTCGCGAGCACGGTGAGCATACCACGGTCGCGAAGGGACTCGGCGGCCCGGAGAGCCGTGTCGACGGTCTCGCCTGGCATGAAGCGGCGAACGGCCCGCTGGGCGAACGGACGGCTTGCGACATTGGTTCTGAGCCAGCGGCTCTCCGACCCGCGCAACAGCAGACTGCGCATGACTCCCATGACGACCTCGGCAAGGCGATGTGATGACACTGACCTGGATCGACATCCGCTCTCACTCCCACTATCGTAATGGTCGCTGCTGCGCGCAGGAAGCCGGTGCGCTCGAGGGCGACCCGCGACTCGCGCAGGGGATCAGGCTCTGTCCGGAGGGAACATGGGACGCGTCACGATGGTCGGGCTGCATCTCGCGCTGGCAATGGTGCTGGCGTCACCCCTCTCGGGGCAGGAGCCGGCCAAGCACCGCGGCTTCTGGATCGGGTTCGGACTGGGGGGAGGGTGGAACCTCACCCGCAACGTCGGTGTCGACCAGCGGACGGCCGCTGGAGGAGCGGCGTACCTGAGGCTCGGGGGCACGCCGAGTCAGAGTATCCTGCTTGGCGGTGAGATCATGGGCTGGGGCCGGGAAGAGGACGGCAACACCCTGAGCCGGGGCAATGCCAACGTCACGGTGATGTTCTACCCGTCCGTTGCCGCCGGCGTCTATGTGAAGGGTGGGCTCGGCGGCGCGAGCATCTCGACCACCGTCGAGGAGGGCAACACGACGACCACCGTGCACGACGAAGGGTTCGGCGCGACGGTCGGCCTCGGATGGGATGTCCGCCTCGGACGCAACTTCTACCTGACCCCCGCAGTGGACTTCCTGTACCAGCGGGTCTCGGATTCGGACAATACGATCGTGCTCCTGACGCTGGGTGCGATGTGGCACTAGCGCCAGGCCACCGCGCCGGTGCGGACTCGAGTGGGGCAGTGGATCGACGGCACACGAAAGGTGAAACCGTCATGCGTGCAATCGTCACGGCCGTCATCCTGACGGCACTCGTCGCGGCAGCAGCATCTGCGCAGGGAGCGCGGTACCGGGGATACTGGGGCAGCCTCGGGCTCGGAGGGGGGGCCCGCATCGTGTCTTCCGAAGGGGAAACGGAGACTACGGGTGGGGGAGCGATGACCGTCCGCATGGGGGGCAAGCTCAGCGATTTCCTACTCGTGGGCGGCGAGATTGGGGGGTGGGGAAGGCAGGAGGACAACGTCTTCGTCGGCCGGGGCAACTGGACGCTCACGGCCGTCGCCTTCCCGGCCGGTCAGCTGGGACTCTTCGTCAAGGGTGGGGTCGGAGGGGCCACGGTGCGGGCGGTGGATTACGGCGCGGTCGGGGAACCCGTGGGCATCACCAAGATCGGCTTCGGGACGACCCTGGGCGTCGGATACGACATCCCGATCGCGGCAGGCGCCTCGCTCACTCCCGGCGTCGACTTCATGTATCAGTGGGTGGACGATCCCGACGTGCGGAACGGGGCGCTCCTGCTGCTCACGCTGGGCGTGACCTGGCACTAACGCCGATGGCATCGCAATGAACGACGGCCGGGTGCGGGCCACAGCCCCCGGCCGTCGTATCCTAGCGCGATCGACGTGACGGAGAGGGTGGGATTCGAACCCACGAGACCCTGACGGGCCTACCGGTTTTCGAGACCGGCTCCTTCAACCGCTCGGACACCTCTCCCGACGGCCCGTGCATAATAGGCGGGCCGGTGCTTACTTTCCACCCCGAGTACCGGCTTCCGATCGCACACCCGGCGCGCCTCGGTCACTGACCCTGCTATGCCACGCATTCTGATTGCCGCGGAGCTCCGCGAGCTGCTCGAGCCCGATCCCATCCCCGGGCACGCTGTGGAGTGGATACCCGCCGACGTGCCGACTCCCTCGGGCGATGTCGCCGCGTTCGTGCCGATCCTGTCCCGGCGCTTCGGCGAGGTCGAATTTGCCGGTTTGCCCGAGCTGCAAGTCGTTGCCAACTGTGCCGTCGGGTACGACAACATCGACGTCGAGGCGGCCGCACGACACCGGGTGGTGGTCACCAACACCCCGGACGTCCTCACGGATGCGACTGCCGACCTGACCTGGTTCCTCATCCTCGCCGTCGCCCGTCGCGCAAAGGAGGGGGAGGCGCTCGTTCGTGACGGACGGTGGACCGGGTGGCACCCGCAGCAGCTCCTCGGGTTGGAGCTACGCGGTGCCACGCTCGGCATTGTTGGAGCAGGCCGGATCGGGCAGGCGGTCGGTCGGCGGGCGGTCGGGTTCGGTCTGAACGTCCTCTACACGGACCGAGATCCGCAGCCTGAGTTCGAACGCGAAACGAACGCGCGCCGCGTCGACCTCCCCGAGCTCCTGGCGCGAGCGGCGATCGTCACCCTGCACGTTCCCTCCACGCAGGACACGCGCGGGATGGTGAATGGGGAGTGGTTCGGCCTTCAGCGCGACGGTGCCCTGCTCGTGAATACCGCTCGTGGAGACATCGTCGACGAGCCAGCGCTGCTCGCCGCGCTCGTCTCCGGGCGGCTGGCCGGTGCTGGGCTGGACGTCTTTCCAAGCGAGCCGGCGGTGCACCCGGCCTTGGTTGCACATCCCCGAGTCGTGACGCTTCCGCATCTCGGGAGCGCGACGGTCGCCACGCGGCGTGCGATGGCAATGCTGGCCGTCCGCAATGTGCGCGCGGTGCTCGCGGGTGAGCGGCCGCTCACGCCCGTCCCAAGCGGGTTGTAGACGGTGGGACCGAGCAGACCCCAGCGTGCGGCCAGGAGGCAAGGCCCGCGTTGACGCTCCCTGGGCGGCAGTCTAACTTGCCCCTCGACGATGAGCGCTTCCAGTCGCACGACCCTGCTCGATGCCTCCGGCGTCCGTGATGCGCTCGACCGCCTCTCGCGACGCATCGTCGAGTTGGCGGGTGGCACAGATGAGCTCGTGCTCGTCGGCATCCAGCGCCGCGGTTCTGACCTCGCCGAGCGTATTGCCGGCCTCATCGAGGCACGGGAAGGCCGCCCGATCCCCCTCGGCGTCATGGATATCACGCTGTATCGCGACGACCTCCAGACCATCGGCCCGCGGCCGGTGATCGGAGAGACGCGCCTGCCGGTCGAGCTGGACCACAAGTGGGTGATGATCGTCGACGACGTGTTGTATACGGGCCGGACCGTACGTGCGGCGCTGGACCAGTTGGCCGATTTCGGCCGCCCCGCCCGGATCGGCCTGACCGTGCTCGTGGACCGGGGTGGTCGCGAACTGCCCATCCAGGCCGACCTGACCGGGCTCAGTGTGGATGCGACGCCGGCGGATCGCGTCGAGGTGCTCGTGAGCGAAGTGGACGGCCGAGACGCGGTGGAGTTGGTGCAGGGAGGCACCAAGTGACGACGCCCTCGTTGGGCAAGGACCTCCTCGGGCTCGAGCCCCTCAGTCGCGAGCAGATCGAACTGATCCTCGATACGGCCGAGCCGTTCAAGGAGGTCAGCGAGCGAGCGATCAAGAAGGTCCCGGCGCTCCGCGGCAAGACCATCGTCAATCTCTTCTTCGAAGCCTCTACGCGCACCCGGATCTCGTTCGAGTTCGCGGAAAAGCGGCTCTCCGCCGACACGGTGAACGTCGTGGCGCAGGGATCGTCCGTACAGAAGGGTGAGAATCTCGTCGACACGGCGCGCAATCTCGAAGCCATGCGCATCGACATGGTGGTGGTTCGGCACCCCTCGTCCGGAGCGCCGAAGTTCCTCGCCGAACGCATCCGCTCGAACGTGATCAATGGTGGCGACGGCACGCACGAGCACCCGACCCAGGCACTGCTCGACATGCTGACGATTCGAGATCGCTGCGGCGTCATCGAAGGGCTCAAGGTGTGCATCTGCGGCGACATCGCGCACAGCCGGGTGGCCCGCAGCAACATTTGGGGACTCACGAAGCTCGGGGCGGAAGTCGCCGTGTGCGGTCCGCAGAGCCTGATGCCTGGCAGCATCGAAGAACTCGGCGTCACGGTGTTCCGGCGCATCGAGGAGGCGATCGAGTGGGCTAACGTGCTGAACGTGCTGCGGCTGCAGCTCGAGCGGATGAAAGCGGGGTATATCCCCTCGCTGCGCGAGTACTACCGTGTCTTCGGGGTCACGCTCGAGCGGCTGGAGCGGGCTCCGCGCGACCTCGTGATTCTCCATCCCGGGCCGATGAACCGCGGCGTGGAGATCGACAGCAGGGTGGCGGACGGTCCCCACAGCGTCATCCTGCACCAGGTCACCAACGGAGTGGCGGTGCGCATGGCCGTGCTGTATCTGCTGGCCGGCGGGCGACCGGAGCTGGCGGAGTCCGCAAAGGCATCCGAGCGGGGAGGTGGGGCGTGAGGCCGGTCCTAATCAAGGGCGGCAGGGTGATCGATCCGTCACAGGATCACGATGACAGTGCTGACCTGCTGCTCCTCGACGGGCGCGTGGAAGCGATGGGGGCCGCGGTGAGTGCTCCGGAGGGGGCCGAGGTCGTCGATGCGACCGGGATGATCGTGGCTCCTGGCCTGGTGGACATTCACGTGCATCTCCGGGAGCCGGGGCGCGAGGACGCCGAGACGGTCGCGTCCGGTGCTCGCGCCGCAGCGGCGGGCGGGTTCACCAGTGTCTGCGCGATGCCGAACACCGATCCGGTGACCGACAACCAGGCGGCCGTGGGCTTCATCGTCAAACAGGCCGCAGGAGCGGACGCGGCGCGGGTATACCCCATCGGCGCCATCTCGGTCGGACAGAGGGGTGAGCAGCTCGCGGAGTTTGGTGAGATGGTTGCAGCGGGGGCGGTGGCGGTGAGCGACGATGGACATCCCGTGGTCTCCAGCCATCTCATGCGCACGGCGCTCGAGTATGCGCGCTCGTTCGGCATCCCGGTCGCTGAGCACTGCGAGGACCCTGCGCTGGCGCAGAATGGCGTGATGCACGCCGGGAGTGTCTCCACGCGGCTTGGCCTCGCCGGGATCCCATCGGCGGCAGAGGAGATCATGGTGGCGCGCAATATCCTCCTGGCGCAGCTCACCGGCGGTCACGTCCATCTGTGCCACATTTCCACCGCGGGGTCGGTCGATCTGATCCGCTGGGGCAAGGAACGCGGAGCGAGCGTGACCGCGGAAGCTGCACCACATCACTTTGCCCTGACGCACGAGGCCTGCTTCGGCTACGACACCAACGCCAAGATGAACCCTCCGCTGCGTCGGGGCGAGGACGTCGATGCGGTCCGGCGAGGCTTGGCCGACGGGACGCTCGACGCCATCGCGACCGACCACGCGCCGCATCACTACGAGGCCAAGGAGCGGGAGTTCGACGACGCGCCGTTCGGGGTCGTGGGGCTCGAGACCGCGCTGGGGCTGGGGTTGTCGCTTCTGGTCGATGGCGGGTTCCTCACGCTTCCCGCGCTGATCGACCGCATGAGCACGACGCCAGCCAGGATCTTCCACCTGCCGGGAGGGACACTGAAGCGCGGTGCTCCGGCCGACGTCGTGATCTTCGACCCTCGGGCTACATGGGTGGTCGACCCGTCGCGATTCCTGTCCAAGAGCAGGAACACACCATTCACCGGATGGGAGCTTCGAGGCCGCGTGGAGCGCACGATGGTTGCGGGTCGCACCGTCCATCAGGCGACCTGAGGTGCGGATCCGCCGACGTGCGCAGCCTGGGCAGGCGGTGCTGCGTTTGCTTCCGGTCGTCTGCAAACCCTATCTTACCCCTGCGTAGTCGGAGGGCCGGTCCCCATGCGCCGACGAGAGTTGGGACTGCCACGTTGACGCGAGCGACGTGAGGATGATGACAAAAGCGAACAACGCGTCCACGACAGCCATCCAGAATCTCCTCGAGGAGAAGCGGCAGATCGAGCGCTGGTTGCGCCGTCTGGACATGGCGTCGGACAAGACACCGCAGGCTGTCCGCGACAGGGTCAGGTCGGATTATCGCGGGCGGCTGGAGGCCATCCTCACGGAGCTACAGGGCTACCGGGATGACCTGAATGCTTCGCTGCAGCAGCACCGGGATGTGCGAGACGATCTCGCGGGCCGGGAGCAGGAGGCATCCGAGCGGCTGGCCGAAGCCGAGCTGCGGCACACCGTGGGAGAGTACGACTCGAGCAAATGGTCCGAGATCAGAGCCGAGATTCTCGAAGAGTTGGTGAAATTGCGCGAGGAGCTGAAGGTCGAGCAGGCCGAGATCGGACAGTTGGAGGAGGTGCTCGACGCGATCGATAGCTCAGGCACTGCAGAAGAGGCCGAGGTGGAGGCTGAAGCAGAGACAGAGGTGCGTGCGGAGGAGGCTCCTGCGACCGGGGTGGCGACACCGGAAGCGGCGGACGATTCGGCTCCTGAGCTCGATTTGCAGACCGACAAGGAGCAGGAAGCCGCTCACCCAGAGCGGACGAGCGACGAGCTGGCGTTCCTGCGGTCGGTGATCAGCGGGGATCGCTCGGCGAGCGAGTTGACGCCGGCGCAGCAGAACGAGGGGGCCGAGGCGGAACCGGCCAAGCCCCGTCAAGTCGCTCGGCCGTCGAAGGGCACCGCCAAGAAGACGGTCAAGTGCACCGACTGTGGAACCTTGAACCTGCCGACGGAATGGTACTGCGAGAACTGCGGTGCGGAACTGACCGCCCTCTAGCTCAGCTCGCCGTCCCCCTCTGGGCGACCAACCTGCCGAGGCGGCTCTTGTGACGGGCCGCCTTGTTCTTGCTGATGAGTCCCTTTTGGGCTGCTCGATCCAACAACTGCTCGGCTGAGCGATACGCCGCTGCTGCCTCTTCGGGGCTGGCGGCCGTTCGGGTCTTCTTGAGAGCGGTGCGCAGGGCGGCTCGCTTGACCCGGTTGCGGGCCCGCCGCTTCGCGCTCTGCCGCATGCGCTTCTTGGCTGTCGAGGTGTTCGGCACTTCCACTCCTTACGGCGAATCTGGTGGGGCAGACGGCCCCGGAAACAGCACAGAACGCTAGTCCGCAAGTTCCAATGCGTCAAGGTGGTACGCCTTTGACACCCTTCCGGCCGTCGGTTAGCTTTCGCCGCCGATCCCGATCGGACCGTCCCCATCGTGCAAGAACTGCTGTTGGCACTGCCCGTGCTCCTCGCATCCATGGTTGCGCACGAATATGCTCACGGATATGCGGCACTCCGACAGGGGGATCCGACGGCGAGAGACCTCGGACGGCTGACCCTGAATCCGATCAAGCACATCGACCCGTTCCTGACCGTTCTGCTACCACTCATGCTGCTGTTCGGCACTGGTGGACGCGTCGTCTTCGGCGGCGCGAAGCCCGTTCCCGTCGACCCCCGGAACTACCGGGACTACCGGCGCGGCGACCTCATCGTGTCGTCTGCGGGGATCGTGGTCAACCTCGGGTTGTTCGGGCTCTGCGTTCTCCTCACCGTACTGCTCGGCATGGTGGGGCGCTCGCTGGACGGTGGCGTACTCACGCTGGCGCAGCGCCTCACGGCGTGGGGGATATGGCTCAACTTGTTACTCGCGTTCTTCAATCTGATCCCGATCCCGCCCCTTGACGGTTCCCATCTGCTCTACCACGCGCTCCCGGCTCGGGTCGCCAGCCGCTTTCGGGCAGTCGGCCGGTACGGTGGCTTGATCCTGTTGGTGGTCGTGCTCGTCGCTCCGGATGTGCTGTACACGCTCCTGAGTCCTGCGTTCGTCCTGCAAGGCGCGGCCTGTTCGCTGGTCGAGCCATGGGCGCTGGCACCCGTGCCTCTCTGCGACCTATGACGACGTCGCTCCCACACAGCGGCGATGCACCGTTCGTCGTGCGGCTCGAGACGTTCTCCGGCCCGCTGGACTTGCTCCTGCACCTGATTCGGGAGCAGGAGATCGCTATCACCGACATACCGATCTCGCGGGTTGCGGAGCAGTTCCTGCAGGCGGTGCATGCGCTTGGGCTGAATGAAGCGGCGGAGTACCTCGAGATGGCTGCGCAGCTGCTGCGGATCAAGATCCAGTTGCTGTTGCCGCGGCCGTTCGATGATGAGGAGTGGGAGGACCCTCGCGCCGAGCTGGTGCGGCGGCTCTTGGAATACGAGCAGATCCGCGAGGTTGCGGAGTGGCTTGCGGAGCAGGCGCGGCAGCACGGCGATCGGTTTGCACGGGGCTGGATTCCCGAGCCGCCCGAGCAACCGGACCGGCCGGTCATCGTCGGACTCGAGGAGCTCCTGCTCGCCGTCGAGCGCGTGATCGAAGCCATGCCGGAGCCGGTGCTGCATCGGGTCGTGCCGCGCCCCCTCGATGTGGAGGGGGCGACCCGGCGGATCCGGAGCATGTTCGCCGAGCGCGACGAGTGGACGCTCGGTGACCTGGTCGGCCAAAGCCCCAGCATTGTCGATCTGCTCTCCTCGCTGCTCGCCGTGCTCGAGCTGGCGCGGGTCGGATTCGTGCAGCTCGCCCAGCGACAACCTTTTGGATCGGTAGTGATTCGACGTGAACCGACTGACGCAGCTGCTTGAGGCGGCGCTGTTCGCGGCGGCCCACCCGCTGCCGCTCGCGGAGTTGGGTAAGCTCCAGCCCGACGTATCCCACGAGGAGTTGTTGGAGGGGCTCCATGCCCTCCGTGACCAGTATGATAGGGGCGGGCACGCGGTCGACGTCGTCGAGGTCGCCGAGGGGTATCAGATCGTCACTCGTCCCGAGTTTGCCGAAGCCATCGCCGAAGCACAGATCGTCAGGCGGCCTCGAAGACTCTCGCCGGCAGCCCTCGAAACGCTCGCGGTCATTGCCTACCGCCAGCCCGTGAGCCGAGCGGAGATCGAGGAGATCCGGGGCGTATCGGTCGACGGCGTGCTGCGCTCGCTGCAGGAGCGTGGGATCATCGAGGCCGTCGGGCGTGGCGAGGGCCTGGGCCGGCCGATGCTCTATGGGACGACGGCACTGTTCTTCGAGCTACTGGGCGTCCGGTCACGCGATGAACTGCCGCGGCTCGAGGATCTGTCCGTGGCGCTGAGACCCCCAAGTGATCTTGGAGAGTTGACCCGTTCGTGAGCACGATGCGGCTGCACCGCGCACTGGCGCGATCCGGTGTCGCGTCACGCCGCCGTGCGGAAGAGCTCATTCGGGCCGGTCTCGTTCGGGTGAACGGCACGGTCGGGTCGATCGGGCAGCAGGTCGACCCCGATTCGGACGTCATCACAGTGCGCGGCCGGCGGGTGAAGCCTGTCGCCGCAGTGTGGATCGCCCTGCACAAGCCGGTCGGATACGTCGTGACGCGGAAGGACCCCCGCGGTCGGCCGACGGTGTTCAGTCTCTTACCCGACACGCCGGGACTTACCTACGTTGGGCGACTCGATGTAATGACCTCAGGGTTGCTGCTCCTCACGACGGACGGAACCGCTGTCCATCGCCTGACGCATCCGCGCTACTCCGTGGAGCGCACGTATCGGGCCCTGGTGCACGGCAGGTCGCTTCACGACATTCGCAGGGAACTCGCCCGACCCGTGGTCATCGACGGGAGACCCGTGAACATCGTCAGGTTCGAGATGGCGGAGCGGCAGGGTTCGGTTGAGTTGACGCTGGTGCTGGTCGAAGGGCGCTACCGCATCGTGCGGCGCTTGTGTGAGCGGTGGCGACTCAAGGTGGAACGGTTGGTCCGGTTGAGCTATGGTCCAATACGGCTCGGCCGTTTGGCGCCTGGACAGTGGCGGCATCTACGGCCCGGCGAGTTGGATGCGCTGCGCGCGATGCGTGCTGCCTGATACGGGGAAGGGGAGTCATGGAACTGCAAGGGAAGACGGTACTGATTCTGGGTGGGAGCGGATTGGTGGGGCGTGCCGTGGCTCGGCGCCTGTTGGATCTGCAGCCCCGTAGGATCGTGCTGGTGGCCCTGTACGAAGACGAGGTGAGGGAAGGTGCGACCTGGCTTGCGTCGCGAGGCGGGAGTGCAGAAATCGTCGCCGAATGGGGTGACATCTTCCTCCCGGCCGAGGTGGCGCAGAAGAGCCGCCGAGAGCTGCTCGCAGATCCCAGTCTGCGTGACCGCATCCTGGCCGATTTGTTCGGTGACCTGCGTGCCGAGGTACTCGAGCGGAGCTTCCTGTATCAGTTGTTCGATCGCTACCAGCCGGACGCGGTGGTCGACTGCATCAACACGGCGACCGCCTTCGCGTACCGGGACGTGTTTCAGAGTGCGCGCGATTTGCTGGAGGCTGCCCGATCCGGCGCGGTGACGCGTGACCAGGTGGAGCAACACATCCTGTCGATCCCTTTGCCGCAGCTGATCAGGCATGTCCAGATCATGCTCGAGTGCCTGCGCCAGGGGAGCACGACGGCATACGTGAAGATTGGCACCAGCGGCACTGGCGGGATGGGGCTGAACATCCCCTACACCCATTCGGAGGAACGCCCGTCGCGTACGCTCCTGTCGAAGTCGGCGGTTGCGGGTGCTCACTCGCTGCTCCTCTATCTCGTCGCGCGAACGCCCGGGGCTCCGGCGACGATCGAGATCAAGCCGACCGCCGCGATCGCGTGGAGCGAGCTCGGCTACGGTCCCATCCGGCGCCGCGGGCAGCCTATTCGCACCGTTGACTGCCCAGAACCGCTCCAACTCGCCACGGCCTTCGCCGACGAGGCCGCGGGCTGGACTGAACCGGGAGCCGTGCTCCAGTCGGTGTTCGCCGATCTCGGCGAGAACGGCCAGCTCGCCAAGGAGGAGTTCGAGACGTTGACCGCCCTCCGACAGATGGAGTTCATCACTCCGGAGGAAGTGGCGGCGTACGTCGTCTCGGAGCTGCAGGGGCATCCGACCGGGCGAGACGTCATGACCGCGCTGGATGCGTCGACCTCCGGACCGACCTATCAGGCTGGCGTGCTCCGATCGGTCGCGCTCGACCGCCTGGCTGCGCTGGAGAAGGAACACGGGGTGCGCTCTGTTGCATTCGAGTGCCTCGGCCCCCCGAGGTTGTCCAAGCTGCTGTTCGAGTCCTTTGTCCTCTCGCATATCCGGCCGTCGGTCTTGGCGCTGGCCGAGAGCGATCCGGGCTCGGTCTCCGAGGAGGCGGTGCGCCTGATCGCGGAGGACCGCGGGCTCCGCTCGACGATCGTGTCGATTGGGCTGCCGATACTCGTGCCGGGCGGTCGGGTCTACCGCGGGGACACGGTCATCGTGCCGCCGGAGGATGGGAACGTCGAGAACGCGGTGCTCCGGGGATGGATCGACCTACGATCGGAGAACTGTCGTACGTGGGTCGAGCGGGCCGGCCGGATGGTGCAACAGGCGAGGTCCCGCGAGCGGGGATCCGACAGTGGGATCGACTGGTCGGGTATCGAGCCCGATCATGCGATTGCCCCGGCCCGGTTCGTCAACTGGATCTTCGCCAACGAGGATGGCGGCGAGCGGATCAAGCGATGAGGTGGGATCTATGACGACCAGGCCGGTGCGCACACCGGACGCGAATCTGACGACCGACATCGTTGCCGAAGTCGGCAAGCGCGTTGTCGGACAGGAGGCGATGATCGAGCGGCTGCTGGTCGGACTGCTCACCGGCGGGCACGTGCTGCTCGAAGGCGTGCCCGGTCTGGCCAAGACACTGGCGGTGCGCACGCTGGCTGAGGTGATTCGCGTGGACTTTCAGCGCATCCAGTTCACGCCCGACCTGCTCCCCGCCGACATCATCGGGACGATGGTGTTTGATCAGCGGACCGGAGACTTCCATCCGAAGCGCGGGCCGCTGTTTGCCAATATCATCTTGGCCGATGAGATCAACCGTGCACCGGCCAAAGTGCAGGCTGCGCTGCTGGAGGCGATGCAGGAAAAGCAGGTGACCATCGGCAGCGACACGTACCCGCTGAGCGAGCCGTTTCTCGTTTTGGCGACCCAGAACCCGATCGAGCATGAGGGCACGTACCCGCTGCCCGAGGCTCAGCTCGATCGCTTCATGCTCAAGGTCTTCGTCGGCTACCCGTCGCGCGATGAAGAGAAGGAGATCTTGTGGCGGATGGCAGGAGGGACGCCGATCCCGGTTGAGCCGGTGATCGCGCCGCAGGAGATCCTGGCCACCCGCCGCGCGATCGCCGAGCTGTACATGGATCAGAAGATCGTCGACTACATCGTGGATGTGGTCCGGGCGACGCGCGAGCCGCAGGCGGTCGGGCTCCACGAGATCCGACCGCTCGTGGCGTACGGTGCGAGTCCCCGGGCATCGATCTATCTCGCCCAGGCGGCGCGGGCGCACGCGTTCTTGCGCGGTCGCCAGTACGTCGTCCCCGAGGACGTGAAGGCCATGGCGCCCGACGTATTGCGCCATCGGGTCCTGCTCACCTTCGAGGCCGAGGCGGAGGATATCGGCGCCGACGGCGTTATCACCAAGGTGCTGGAGGCAGTGGACATCCCGTGACTATGCGGTCCCCCGTGGTCGGGGCCGATGTCCTGCGTCAAGTCAAGAGGATCGAGCTCCGCGCACGGCGTCTCGTGAACACGTTGTTCTCGGGGGAGTATCGATCGGTCTTCCGCGGACAGGGCATGGAGTTCGCGGAGGTGCGTGCCTACGAATCCGGCGACGATTATCGGGCGATCGACTGGAACGTCTCGGCGCGAATGGGGTCCCCGTTCGTGAAGACGTTTGTCGAGGAGCGCGAGTTGACTGTGCTCCTGGTCGTGGACCGATCCGGCTCGGAGGAATTCGGCGACCCGTCCACCAAGGCCGAGCTGGGTGCTGAGGTGGCGGCAGTGCTCGCACTCGCCGCGGCCCGCCAGAACGACCGTGTGGGGGCGCTCGTCTTTTCTGGTGCAGTCGATCATGTGGTCCCGCCACGGAAGGGGCGCCTGCACGCGTTGCGTATCATCCGCGACCTGTTGGCGTTCTCGCCGCGCGACCGGCGTACCAACGTCGCGGGCGCGCTCGCCTATGCCGGCCAGTTACTGCATCATCGGTCGATCGTCGTCGTCCTTTCGGATTTCCGTGCTGTGGGTTGGGAGGAACCCCTGGCGCGACTCGCGCGCAAACACGAGGTCGTCGCAATCACGGTCGATGATCCCCGAGAGGCCGAACTCCCAGCTGCGGGATGGCTGGAACTGCGTGATGCGGAGACGGGCGAGTCGGTGCTCGTGAACAGTGATCGCTCCGACGTGCGCCTTGCGGTCGCGATGGCTGCCGAGGCCGAGCGGCTCGCGCGGGCCCGGGCGTTCACGCGAGCACGGGTGGACCACGTCGGCCTGCGCACCGACCAGCCGTACGCGGAAGTGCTGCATCGCGCCTTCGCCGAGCGTGCCCGACGACTGCGGCGATGAGGCTCTTCCTCCCGATCCTGGTGGTCCTCGCGCAGACGGGAGGCTGGACGGCTTCGCCCTCCGCCGTTGCGGTGGGAGATACGGTCCGCATTGCGCGCCGCACGCCGGCGGTGCCGGATGTGACGGTCCGACTCGAGCCGCTCGCGGCGTCAGAGATCCTCCAGCCCCTGGCGCCGCCGCGTTGGTCCTACGCGGAAGGCACCGTCGATGTGACATACACGCTGGCGGTGTTCCGGCCCGGTCTCCACGAGGTGGCGATGCCGGCCATCGATCTCGTCTATCCGAACGGCCGCATCGAGACGCTTCCGGGCGGGACGGCAATGATCGAGGTCGTATCGGTGCTGCCGGCCGAGGAGGCAGACGCCGAACCGAAGCCCTCGCTGGCTCCGATACCCCGCGTCCGGCGAAGCCTCGTGCCGCCGGTCCTCCTGCCGCTCGCTGCCGTGGGGCTCACAGCGATCGTGCTCGTCCACCGCCGTCGCCGTCGGCCGCGACCGACTCCACCGGCTTCCCTGGGAGGGAAGGTGCATCCGCCGATTGAGTCGTGGATCGCAGCAGGGGAATCACGCGCGGTCGCGACGATCGTGGCGCTCGATCTGCGACATTCGATTGCCGAGGCAGTGCCGGACGCCGGCGAACACCTCGGCTCGGCCGAGCGGTACGAGGCGATCCTGGAAGGGACCGGAGAGGCGTCTGCGCGCGACCTGGTTGCCGTGCTGCGTTCGCTCGAGCGGGCCAGGTTCTCACCGGCGGCCCCGGCGGACATTCATGAGGTCGTCGACGAGGCGGGGCGAGCGATGCGTGCATTCCGTGCGTCGCGGGAGCGTGCAGACTGATGTTCGCCCGGCCTGCCGTGCTCGTGTTCCTGCTGCTCCTGCCCGTCTGGTGGTGGTGGCGCGCGCGACGGCTGCGGCCGGCGGTGCAGTTCTCGGACGTGACGGCAGCGCAGAGTGGGAAGCGGCGACGGTGGCTCGCCGAGCTGCCGCTCGGTCTCCGCTCACTTGCGCTCGGTGCCTGGGTCGTTGCCGCGGCGGGCCCCCGTGCCGGCCCCACGTCGTCGGAGATTCGCAGTGAGGGGATTGCCATCGTGCTCGCGGTCGACGTCTCGAGCAGTATGCTCGCCGAAGACTTTCTCCCCTCGAACCGGCTCGATGTCGCCAAGGAGCAGTCAATTGCGTTCGTCGACGGACGAAGGTTCGACCGAATTGGATTGGTCGCATTCGCCGGGGAGGCGCTGACCCGAGTACCGATCACCGTCGATTACGATGTCCTCCGGGAGGCGGTGCGCACGATCCGCGTCGGCGAGCTCGACGACGGGACGGCCATTGGCACGGCCATCGCGACCGCGGCCAATCGCCTCCGTCGAGCGCCCGGTGCCTCCAAGGTGATCGTACTGCTCACCGACGGCGAGAATACCCGCGGGATCCTCGACCCGCGCACGGCCGCGGAAGCGGCCGCGACGTTCGGCATCAGGATCTACACAATCGGTGTCGGCACGGAGGGGGAAGCACGCATCCCGCTCGGACGCGGTGCACAGGGCCAGGTGCGCTATCAGACCCTCCCAGTCAGGCTGGATGAACCACTGTTGCGCGACATCGCCGAAACGACCGGAGGACGCTACTTCCGAGCAACCGACCCGGAGGCACTCAGCCGTATCTTCGGGCAGATCGACCGGCTGGAGAAGACGCCCATTGTGGTCACGCGATCCTCGGACTTCGACGAGGCGTTCCGCCCACCGATCATCGTCGGGCTACTTGCGCTTGGGCTCGAGCTCGTCGTGGCCGCTACCGTGGTGGTTCGGGTGCCATGATCCAGTTCGATCTACCAGTGCTCTTGTGGGGCGCTCCGGCGGTCGGGAGCATCGTCGCGGTGCTCGCAGTTGCGGCCCGGGCATCACGGGTGCGCCATGCCCGCCGGTGGTCGCGTCGGCTTGCGTTGGAGGCCGCTCGCGGGGGCAGATGGGGGTGGCTGCTGCCGGGGCTCGGCGCCCTCGTCGCGTGCATCGCGCTCGCCGGTCCGCGCTGGGGAAGTCGCGTCGTCACGGCGGAGACGAAGGGGCTGAACGTGGTTCTTGCGGTCGATGTGTCCCGCTCGATGCTTGCCGAGGATGTCGCGCCATCCAGATTGGAGCACGCGAAGGAACAGGCGCGGCGGTTGGTGTACCAGCTGCAGGGTGACCGGATCGGCCTAATTGCCTACGCGGGTCAGAGCTTCATTCTCGCACCGCTCACGGTCGACGCAGGTGCGCTACTTCTCATGGTCGACGCGCTCGATCCCGATCTCATGAGCGCCAGCGGGACCGATCTCGGTCGCGTGCTCCAGCAAGGTCGTGACCTCCTGTTCGCCGGGGATCCCATAGCCGATCGCGTGCTCGTCCTCATGACCGATGGTGAAGGGCATGACTCGATTCCTGGAATGGTGGCGGCCGCCGCCACGCTGCGGCGTGACGGGGTACGGCTCATCGTCGTGGCGCAGGGGACGACCGAGCCCAGCACCATACCGATCACCGACCCCGAGGGGAACGTCATTGGGGTGCAGCGCGATCCCGCCGGCGAGGTGGTGCGAACGGTGCGTCGTGATGATCTGATCAATCGTATCGCGGACGAGGCACACGGCGTCGTCGTGCCGGCTGAGCTCGGTGACCAGGCAGGAGCCGTCCGCGACCTGATCGCGGGGTACACGCGGGCGCCGCAAGCCAGCTCGACGGCAGAGCGGGATATCTCCCGCGCCTGGGTGGCAGCGCTCGTCGCCGCCGCACTGCTGTTCTTGCATGCCGTCTCCCAGCGGACCATGGCACTGGCGGTCCTCGTGCTGGGGGTGTGCCTGAGCAGCTCCGCACACGCGCAGGGACCGGTCAACACGGCCGATGAAGCGTGGCGGGCGGGCGATTTCCGGTCAGCGGCCGAGGGGTATCTCGCACAGGTCCAAGGCGGTGGCGGCGACGAGATCACCTGGTACAACTTCGGCACCGCTGCGCTGGCCATCGGGGACACGGCAGCGGCACGCCGTGCACTGGACCGCTCCGCCCGTTCCCTCGATCCCGACCTGCGTTTCCGCTCCCTGTACAACCTAGGGGTGCTGTACCTGCGTCAGGCGGAGAGGGACTCGGTGGGGGCCGGGCCGTACCTTCAGGCGGCCCGCGAACGTCTCCGTGAGGCACTCCTGCTCCGTCCCGGCGATCTGAATGCGAAGTGGAATCTCGAGCTAGCCATCCAACGGCAGCCGCCGCAGCGCGGTGGAGGAAGTGGAGCTGGGGGTAGTGACCCGCCGCCACCCGAGGAACGCTCATCTGCGCTCTCGCCGGATCAGGCCGAGCAGATTCTGAACTCGATGGCTGAGGAAGAGCGCCGAACGCTGCTCGACCGCAATGCGCGACGGCATCGTGGTCGCGAGACGCGAGGGTGGAAGGAATGGTAGGCCTGTTGCCGTTCCTTCTGCTGACGGGCGCGCCGCAAGCGCCGCAGGTGGCGGTTTCCGTGGACCGGGATCGCATCGCGGTGGGCGAGGCGGTGACACTGACCGTCACCGTCCGTGCGGTCGGATCGCTGCCGGTCGAGATCGAGGAGCCGCAGTTCGGCACGGCCGTCGTGCTTGACCGCCGCGAGCACTCACAGGTCTCAGTGGAGGACGGCACGCGGACGACCCGCCGCGAGATCCTGCTTCGTCCCGAGCGGCCGGGGACGATCGTGATCGGCCCGTTTCTGATTCGCCAGGAAGGAACGGTCGTGGAGAGCGAAGCGGTAACCGTCGTCGTCACCGGAGCCGTCCCGACGGTTGCCGAGTTGTCTCCCCGCGTCCGATCGATGATCGAGGGGGCAAGTCCGCGGGCCGATGGCGAGCCGGACGAGGTCGAGGTCGCGGTGCTGACGTCGGCAGATTCGGTCATGTTGGGTGAGCAGATCGATCTCGTCGTCACGGCATGGTTTCCCCGCGATGTTCGGAGCCGCCTGCGGGCGCCGCCCACCGTGCTGCCACCAGATGTGCGTGGCGCATGGGGGTACGCGCAGCCGACGCCGGGCGGTATCGCCGCGACCCGCAGTGTGAACGACCGGACGTTCGACCTGTTCGTGTACCACGAGATCATCTTCGCCCTCACGGCCGGCGATCTCGAGGTGGGGCCCGCAAAGGTCTCGTACAGTCTCCCCGTGAGCGGTTCCTTCCTCAGCCGCGAGATGCGGTACGAAGAGCAGAGCACCGCGTTTCTCGTCACCGTGTCGAGCCCGCCGAACCGTCAAGACGCGCGGGGAGTTCCTGGCAGTGACATGACCCTCTCCGTCGAGGCAGCTGAGACGGAGCTCCCGCTCGGAGATGCCGTATCACTCTCCCTGACGCTCAGCGGCCGGGGGAACGTTGCCCTGTGGCCGGAGCCCGAGCTCCTCTGGCCCTCCGGCCTTCAGGCGTATCAGCAGCGCGCCGCTGTTCAGATCAGCGCCGAGGATGGCGTACTCGGCGGGACAAAGCTCTTCGAGTACTTGGTGGTCGCGGACTCAGCCGGATTCCATCGGCTTCCCCCGCCGCGCTATCGGTACTTCGACCTCGCCGAACGGCGCTACGTGACGATCGAAGCCACGCCCGTCGTCTTCGCGACACCCGCTCCGTCGCGCCCCGCGGAGCCCGTGCGCGCTCCACCGCGCCTGCTAGCTCCGTCCCCATGGCACGGGTTTGACCGGTACCTCCTGCTGCTGCCACCCTGGCTGTGGGCCGTGGTGGTTGCCGTCCCGCCCCTGGTGGTGTCGCTCGTGCTGGCCCGGCGTCGACGTCCGCGGCCGGCCCACTCCGCGGATCGGCATGAGTCGGTGCCGGACGACGATCGGCTCGCCGCGCTCGAAGCGGAGTTCAGGCGCCTGTTGCGACGGCTCGTCCCAGCTTCGGATGCGCTCGGCGGCGACCGACTCACCGCAGCGCTCGTTGCGGCCGGTGTGGAATCCACCTTGGCGGCCCATGCCACGCGTGTGCGCGAACGCCTGCGCTCGGCCCGCTACGGCCCCGAACCCGGCACCGATTGTGAAGAACTGGCTCAAGAAGTTCACGCCGTTCGCGCGGCGCTCACGGCGGCGGGGCAACGGGAATGGCGGACGGCCGCGGGGGCGGCACTAGCGGTGCTGGCGATCCTGCCCATGCCGCTCGAGGCACAGTCTGTCGACGAACTCTGGCAGGCCGGGGCAGTGCGGCCGGTCGTCGACAGCCTCGATGCCCGGACTCGCGGTGAGCCGTCCGTCGCGGCCCATTGGTACAATCTTGGGCTAGCGCTGGAACAGCTGGGCCTGGAGGCGCGCGCGCGGGCCGCCTGGCTGCGGGCCGCGCGCCTGTCGCCGCGGATCGCCCTGATCCGGCGGGCCGTCCACGCTGAAGACGGACCGGTGGGGTCGCTCCTTTGGGTGGCGCCGGTCACCCCGCTGGAAGGGCTGGCGGGCGCCGCGTTCCTGTGGGTGGGTGGGTGGATCCTGTTCGTGTCTGGCCGGCGTCGCGTTGCCACGACGATACTTGCCGGAGCGATGGGTCTCGCGGTGTTCTCTGGCGTCGTGGAGGCACGCTATCGGATCCCCGTGGGATTCGTCGTGAGCGCTGACACGCCGTTGCGCGAAGCGCCCTACGGACCGGCGCCCTCCTCACTTTCCTTGGATGGAGCGGATGCGGTCCGCATCGAGCGCACCGAGGCCGACTGGCGCCTGGTCACACGGGGCCGGGGGCGCGGATGGTTGCACGCCACCGAACTGGTGGAGTACTAGATGGCGCGCATCGTCGTTCTCCCCTCCACCGTTTCAGACCAGATCGCTGCCGGCGAAGTCGTCGAGCGACCGGCATCGGTCGTCAAGGAACTCGTGGAGAACGCGCTGGACGCGGGCGCGACGCAGATAACGGTCGAGCTGGAAGATGGGGGCCGCGAGCTGATTCGCGTCAGCGACGACGGCACGGGTATGGATGCCGCGGACGTACGCCTGGCGGTCGAGCGCCACGCAACGAGCAAGATCGCGACCGTGACCGACCTGATCGGCGTGGGCACATATGGTTTCCGCGGGGAGGCCCTGTCGTCGATCGCGTCGGTGTCGCGTTTCGAGTTGGAGAGTGCTGCCCAGCAGGAAGGCGGCGGCGCCGGTACGGGGACCCGGGTCACGATCCGAGGGGGCCGGCTCGAGCGCACCGACGAGACGGCGCGGACGCACGGTACGACGGTCGTGGTGCGGAAACTGTTCGCGAACGTACCGGCCCGCAGGAAGTTCCTGCGGTCTGCGCGGAGCGAGACGCGTGCGGCGGTCGAGGTTCTCACGCTGCTGGCGCTGACGCGCCTCGATGTATCGTTCACGCTGACCAGTGATGGCCGCAAGCTCGTCGAGGCTCCGCGGACAGCCGATCCCGCGGCGCGGATCGCCGTGCTGTTCGGTACCAAGCTTGCCAGCGAGCTCGTGCAGGTCGACCACCACGACGGCTTTCTGACCGTCCGGGGCTTCGTGCAGCGACCCTCCAACGCTCGACCGGCAGGCCGTAAGGCCTATCTGTTCGTGAATGGTCGGCCGTTCCGAGACCCGTTCCTCGTGCGGGCCGCCGAGGGGGGCTACCGCGCGACATTGGCACCCGGGATGCGCCCCAGCCTCTTTCTCACTCTCGGTGTGCCAGGGGACCGGGTTGACGTGAACGTCCATCCGGCAAAGCACGAGGTGCGCTTCCGCGACAAACTCCTGGTGGAGCGCGGCGTCGAGGACGCGGTGCGCTCCGCGCTCGGCTCCGTCGAGGCCGCAGCGTCTGTCACCGGAAGTGCGACCGGGTGGCAGGCGGGGCCGTGGCGTGGAGTGCAACCGATTGATGGCGACCCGGGCACGCTGGTCGAGGGGGCCGAGGGGGATCTGTTCACGCAGTCGCCGGGGGCGGGGCAGGCGGCCGTTGTGGAGCCCACCCAGGTGCTGCAGGTATTCGCCACGTACCTCGTGTATGCCGTGCCCGACGGCCTCACGCTCGTCGATCAGCATTCGGCGCACGAGCGGATCATCTATGAACGGACCATGCGGCAGCTGGAGACCGGGGCCGCTGCCAGTCAGCGGTTGCTGATGCCGCTCACGGTCGAGCTCACTGCGGAGGAACTCGACGCCGTTGATGCGCATCGTGCGTGGCTCACCGCGATCGGATTCGAGGTGGAACACTTTGGAGGGTCCTCCGTGGTGGTGCACACGGTGCCGAATCCCCACCCCCGCTTCGACGCGGGCCGGTGCTTCGAGGAGATTGCGACCGATCTCGCGCGTACACGCTTTGGATCGGTGGCGAATCGGATGGAGCGATTCGCGGCAACGTACGCGTGTCGCGCTGCCATCAAGGCCGGGCAGGTGCTCGAGGGCGGGGAAATCCGCACCCTCCTTCGCGAGTTGTTCGCGTGCACGCTGCCGCCGCACGACGTGCACGGTCGGCCGACCATGGTCCAGCTGCCGCGCCAGGAACTGGAGCGCCGCTTTGGCCGCATCTAAGCCACTGGTGCCCGTGATCGTCGGCCCGACAGCGGTCGGCAAGACCGCGGTGGCGCTGGCCCTGGGCGCTCACTGGCGGCTGGTCGTGATCTCGGCCGATTCGCGCCAGGTATACCGCAGGCTGGACATTGGGACCGCAAAGCCCACCCCGGAGCAACGCCGGCGGGTGCCGCACGTCGGAGTCGACGTCGTCGACCCCGGGGTGGCATATAGCGCGGGGCGCTTCGCGCGAGATGCCGTCGAGTGGTTCGCACAGGTTCCTGCGGACTATTTGCCAGTGCTCGTCGGCGGGACGGGATTCTACGTGCGAGCACTTGCGGACGGGCTGTTCCGAGAGCCACCGATGGATCCGGCGCGCCGCGACCGGGTCCGTGAGTGGTGCCGAACCGCCGAGGGGCTCGGCAATTGGGCGGCGCGACTGGATCGAGGGTATCGGGGAGGAGGACGACAGCGCGCCGGACGCGTCGTCGAGGTCGCGTTGCTGACGGGCCGGCCCCTGTCCTGGTGGCAGCAGCGGGCACAGGCGACCGGGATCATGCGTCCGTGGTACGTGCGGTTGACCGTTCCGCGGGCAATATTGCACCGGCGGATCGAGAAACGGGTGCGTGGAATGCTCGACGGCGGGCTGATCGAAGAGGTGCGCGGGCTCCTCGACGAGGGCGTGCCGCGGGATGCCGCGGGCCTGGATGCCGTCGGGTACCGCGAAACGGTGCAGTTCCTCGACGGCCGGCTCGGACGGCACGAGCTTGCTGAGGCGATCATCACGGCGACTCGGCGCTATGCGAAGCGACAGGACACGTGGTTCCGGCACCAGCTCCTGGGGCATCCCGTGATCACCCTGGATGCCACAGACGCGCCGGCGCTCCTGGCCGACCGGATCGCAGAACTCTGGGAGGATCGAGAAGGCTGATGCGGATTGGAATCACCTGCTATCCGACATACGGCGGGTCGGGTGCCGTTGCCACGGAGCTCGGTCTCGAGTTGGCACGGCGCGGGCACGAGATCCATCTCATCTCGTATGCGTCGCCGTTTCGCCTGCGGGGGTTTGCCGAGAACGTCTACTTCCATGAGGTCGACCTGAGCGGGACGTATCCCCTGTTGGAGTATTTCCCATACTCGCTCGCTCTCGCCGTCAAGCAGGAGGAGATCGCGCTCCGGGAGCGGCTCGATATCCTGCACGTGCACTACGCCGTGCCACATGCGACGGCGGCGTTCCTGGCGCGTGAGATGATCCGGGGACGCCACGACCTGCGGGTCGTCACCACGCTGCACGGCACCGACATCACCCTGGTCGGGCAAGAGCGGTCATTCTACACCGTCACGAAGTTCTCCATTGAGCAATCGAACGCCGTCACGGCAGTATCGCAGTACCTCCGGGACGAGACATACAAGGCCTTCCTGTGTCAGGATTGCCCGATCGAGGTGATCCCCAATTTCATCAATCCGGCCGAGTACTATCCGGCGGACGACACCGGCTGCCGCTCCTCGCTCGCACCGTTCGGGACCAAGGTGCTGATGCACGTGTCCAACTTCCGGAAAGTGAAGCGCGTGCCTGACGTCGTCCGGGTCTTCGCGAAGGTTCGCGAGCAAGTCCCGGCGGTCCTCGTCCTGGTGGGTGATGGTCCGGAGCGCCCGGATACCGAAGCCGAAGTCGAGCGACTGGGGCTTGCAGAGCACGTGCGCTTTCTCGGCAAGGTGGATGCAGTGGCCGACCTGCTGAGGGCGGCGGACCTGTTCCTGCTGCCGTCGGCCTCCGAGTCGTTCGGCCTCGCGGCACTCGAAGCGATGGCGTGCGGCGTGCCGGTGATCGCCAGCAAGGTTGGCGGCTTGCCCGAGGTGGTCGTCGACGGTCGAAGCGGGGCGCTTGTCCCGGTCGGTGACGTCGACGCCATGGCGGCACGGGCGCTCGAGTTCCTCGCGCCCGATCGGTGGCGGGAGGCACGCAGTGCCGCCGCCGCGGACGCGCGCCGCTACGACGAGGCCGAGATCGTGCCGATGTACGAGGATCTGTATCAGCGGGTACTCGACTGGTGAACTACGGCCAGGGGATATTGCTCGGGCTCGTCCAAGGCCTCACCGAGTTCCTGCCGGTATCGAGCTCGGGTCACCTCGTCGTTGCGCAAGCCGCAGTTGGCCTGGCTATCCCCGGCGTGTTCGTGGAGGTCGTCCTGCACGTGGCGACGTTGCTCGCAGTGTTCATCGTGTACGCACGGCGGATCGCAGCAGTGGTGAGGGGGTGCCTCGCTGGTCACCGTCATGCCTGGGTGCTGGTGGGACTCCTCGTGATTGGATCGGTGCCCGCTGGGGTGGTCGGGCTCCTGTTCAAGGAGGCGTTCGAGCGAGCGTTCGACTCGCTCGCGCTCGTGGGGGTTGATTTCCTGGTGACCGGCGCGATCCTCTGGAGTACGCGACCGATTGCACACCGGGCCGCGCACGAGGTGCCGACGGTGGTGGGTGCGCTGGCGATCGGCATCGCCCAAGCATTGGCGATCCTGCCCGGGATTTCCCGGTCCGGTACCACGGTGTCGATGGCGCTCTGGCTTGGTGTGAAGCCGGAAGAGGCTGCGGAGTTCTCGTTCCTGCTCGCCGTACCGGCCATCGCCGGCGCGGCCCTTCTGCAGATCCCCGACATCACGGGCGGCACTTCGCGAGTCGGATGGGGACCGCTGGCGGTGAGTTTCGCCGCGTCACTCGTCGCAGGTGTTGTTGCAATCCGGTTCTTGGTTGCGCTCCTTCGCCGGGGGAGGTTCTACCGGTTCGCGCCGTACTGCTGGGGGATCGGGGTGCTGACACTCGGGTGGGCCGTCATGCAATGACCCCCTACGATGGGGTGTCCGGGGACGCGCTTGCAGCCCGGTGGGGCGTACCGGCATGCATCGTATACGAGCGTGTGTCGAGCACGTTGGACGTCGTGCACACGATGGCCGCCGATGGCGCGCCAACAGGGCTGGTGGTCCTGGCAGACGAACAGGTTGCGGGACGTGGCCGGCAGGGACGTGCCTGGTTCAGTCCGCCGGGTAGTGGCGTCTGGCTCGGCTATCTCGCTCGGCCGGAGACAGGCGAGATCGTGCGACTTCTCTCCATCCGCGTGGGACTCTCGGTGGCGCGCGGACTCGAGCGAATCAGTGTCAACCTCGAGCTCAAGTGGCCGAACGACCTGATGTTGCAAAACCGAAAGGTGGGGGGGGTGCTGTGCGAAGCACGGTGGGAGGCCACACATCCCGCCTGGGTCGCGGTCGGTGTAGGTTTGAATGTGCGTGGCCCGCTTCCGCAAGCGCTGGACCTCACGGCCGTCGCGCTCGACGCGGTTCGGCCTGGCGTGACGCGGCTCGAAGTGCTCGATTGCATAGTCCCCGAGCTCTGCAAACTGCCGAGCCTGCCGCAGCTCTCGGGGGAAGAACTGACCGCGTTCGCGCGGCGGGACTGGCTCAATGCCCGTCAGCTGCGCGGGCCCGTCGAGGGGACGGCGCGCGGTCTCGCCGCAGACGGCGCGCTGCTCGTGGAGACGGACGATGGGCGGGTCGAACGGGTCGTCGGAGGTAGCATTGTGGCACGATGATCTGCCGTACTGGGCGCGCTTCCTGATCGGAGGGCTGCTCCTGATCGCGTCGTGGTGGGTGTTGACCGCCGACGTCGTGAGGGGCACCGTCGGGTCGTCCGTGGCGGTCGCCGTCTTGGGAATCGTGAGCGCCTCGAGTCTGCGTGGCATGCACGTGCCGCTCGCGGTGTGGCCGGATGGTCCGCTCCGCCCGCGTTTCTCGGTCGGTATCGTGGTCCTCGTTGCCGTGGTCTTCAGTCTCCTGATGGTCGTCGGCGACCCGCAGTCCGAGACGGTCGTGGGCGAGGTCGACCGCGGAGTGTTCGTGCTGACGGTCCTCGGCGTCATCAGTTGGGGGTTCTCCTGGTCGCTCGTCCGCCAGGCCGGGTACGCCGGCTGGTACGGCATGGCCACCGCCGCGGGACTCGCCCCGTTCCTCGTCGGCCTGCTCGAGTCGGGCTTCGACGCAGGCGGTGGCCTCTGCCTGTTCGGGGCGGGACCGGACGCACGGTGTGCCGGGGCAACCATGCGAGTGTTTCTCTTCCTCGTACCGGCCTACGCGGCGATGGCGCTGGTCACGCTCGAGTTGACCTTCCGCCGGCTCCTGATGGGACTTCCTCGCCATGTTCATACGCTCTCCATCGTTGCGTCGGCGGGTCTCGTGGCTGCGTGGACGGCGCTCGTCGGCCCGGACGTTCCACTGTTTGGCGTCCCGTGGTACGTGGCGTTTCTCGGTGCGCTCGCGGCCGGTTCACTGTATTTGTTGGGTGGCTCCTTGTTGGTCTCGAGTACCTTCACGGCCATTCTGTATGCCGGGTACCTTGGCCTGGCCGTCGGACAGCCGATATCGGGATCGGGACCGGTGAGCGCGGGCTATCTGGTCACCCTGATGGTCGTGGGCGTCGGACTGTACGGATTGGCCCTGAGGGAACATGGGATGAGTTTCTCCCGTCTACCGATTCGGCGCGGAACCTGAGGCCGATGCTGCTCGCCGTTGACGTCGGCAATACCGAGATCACGCTGGGCCTGTTTGCCGGCGATCGACTGACGGGACACTGGCGGGTGACGACGGTGGTCACGCGGACTCCGGATGAGTGGTCCACGTTGCTCACCTCGTTTCTGGCACATGCGGGGCACTCGACCCATGAGGTTCGCGCGGCGGTCGAAGCGTCCGTCGCGCCCTCGGTCACCGAAGTGCTCGCGGGCGGGATCGCGAAGGCGGCGGGCGTTGCCCCGGTGCGCATCTCGGCCGACTCCCCGTTGCCGATCCGTCTCGAGGTCGACGAGCCTCGGACGGTCGGAGCCGATCGCGTAGTGAACACGCTGGCCGCCGCCCACCTCTATCAGCGTGACACGATCGTGGTCGACTTCGGCACCGCCACAACATTTGACTGCATCACCAAGCAAGGCGCCTTCCTGGGTGGAGTGATCGCTCCTGGGGTAGCGACGGCGGCAGAAAACCTCATCCGGCGGGCAGCGAAGCTACCGGCGACGGAGCTGGTGCCGCCGGAGCGCGTCATCGGACGGCGCACGGAGGAGTGTATCCGGGCGGGACTGGTGTTTGGAACCGCCGACGCCGTCGACGGCATCGTGGCGCGTATCAAGCAGGAGTGGCCAGGCTCGGAGGAGCCATTCGTCGTCGCGACCGGCGGGCTGGCGGGCCCCGTCGCTGCACTCTGCCGATCGGTCGAACTGGTGGAGCCGGATCTTACGCTCCTTGGATTACGGATCGCCGCACGACACCTCGGACTCGAGTGGTGAGTTAACCGGCCGAGCCGGTGGTGAGGTGCTCGGCGTTGGAGTATGTTGGATCGGATTTCAACACGACTCGAGCGGAGTACGCGCATGTCGTCAGCAGTGGAGCCGGTAGCGGAGCGGGCAGGGGTACGGACGATCGTGGGCGGGGGAGCAGTTCTAGGCATCGTCATGGCAGCGGGAGTCGCTGTCTTCGCACTGCTGTCGCGAGCGCTCACCGGGACTGGTGAGATGGCGGTCCAATCGGTCATCGTCCTTGGGGGTGGGCTGGTTACCGCCTACGTGCCGGCGTACCTCGTGCGACCGCAGCACGTCGACGGGATCGCATGGGCGGCCCTGACGGGGTTGGTCGCGGCCCTGTTCTTCACCGTCTTGGATGTTGCGATCCTCCGCCCGCTCGGCATCTACCATTGGACGTGGGATGCCATCGGGGGCGGCAGCGGGTTCTGGTATATCCCGGTATGGTGGATGGGTGCGGCAGCGCTCGCCTGGCTCGGAGCATGGATCGTCGCCATCCGATCGCACGGTCCCTCGGATGGCAGCGTACCGCCGACGGCAGGGACGACCGCCGCGCTCGCCGTCCTGTTGTTCGGCATCATGGGGCTGCTCGATGTCTCACCGTGGCACGCGGCCACGATGGCGTTGGGTGTCGCGGTGGCGCTCCCGATACACGTGGCACTGGCGGCCCTCATCACCAAGCGGTGACTGGACGCCCCTCCGGCCGGGGGCTCCGCGCTCTCGGGTGGCTGCTCACACCGGCTGTGGTGTGGGCAGCTGCGTTCTCGGGAGGGTGGCTGGGTGCAGTCCTCTCGTCGCGGATCGCCGGGCCCGGAGCCGGGATCTTCTGGATGGTTGGGGGGAGTGTCGTCGGCGGGACGGCTGCGTTGATCGGGTGGGTCCTCCGATTGCGCACGGGCGCCCGACGAGCCGCGCGGCTCTCGGTCCCGCCGGACGAGCCGCCAAAGGTCGAGGACTAGTCGGTGGTGGCCAGCGCCTCCCCCGCCTCGATCGCGACCCGGGCGTAATACGCTGCCGCGATCCCGATCGCGCGCTCGTCAAAGTCGAATCGACCGGAGTGCGCCTGTCTGGTGAGGCCGTCGGCGATCCGCGCACCGATGCGCACGACGCTTCCCGGTACGCGCTCCAGATAGAAACCAAAGTCCTCTCCCCCCATGTTGTGAAGCGGTCCCGTCCGTACCCCGTCGGTCCCGACGACGGCTCCAGCCGCCCGGCGGGCCAGTTCGGCCACCACCGGCTCGTTCAGGACGGGCGGCGTGCCGGACTTGAAGGAGATGTCGACCGCCACGCCATGGACCGCCGCGGACCCGGAGGCGGTCTCTTCGAGAGCGTGTCGGACGAGGCTGCGTACCTGGGGCGTCGCGGCGCGAATCGTACCCTCGAGGCGGACGGAGTCGGCGAGGACATTGCTCGCGGTGCCGCCGACGATCCGTCCAACACTCACGACCGCCGGCTCCCCGGGGGGTACTCGTCGAGCAACGATCGCTTGCAGCGCGGTCAACAGAAAACCGGCTGCCACCACGGTGTCCGCCGTCTCGTGCGGGCGTGCCGCATGGCCACCGCTTGCTGTGAGCACCAGCGCGAACTCGTCGGTGGATGCGTTCACCGGGCCGTCGGGTGCGGCCACGGTACCCACGGGCAGGGCGACGTCCAGATGGAGGCCGAAGATCCGGCCGACGCCGTCCAGGACGCCGTGCGCGATCAAGGTGCGGGCGCCCTCGGCTGTCTCCTCGGCCGGCTGGAAGATCAGCCTGACGGGTGCGGGGAGGGGTACCGCGCGGAGCAACGCGGCAGCGCCGACGAGAGCACTGGTGTGCCCGTCGTGCCCGCACGCATGCATCACACCTGGCGTCTCGGACGCGAAGCTGAGACCGGTTGCCTCGGTGACGGGCAGCGCATCCAGGTCCGCCCGCAGCGCGATCGAGGGAACGTCGGCGCCTCCGGGCAGGTCTGCAACGAGGGCGGTCTCTGCGATCCTGCGGGTGGCAACGCCGCACGCCGCGAGCGCCTGCTCAACGCGGCCGGCGGTGCGTGCGACATCCCAGCCAAGCTCCGGGCGGCGATGCAGGTCGCGACGGAGTTCCACG
>Ga0209536_100002350_pt1 | contig 30817 bp, 23 predicted proteins | sample DeeMarSeWOR28_12_FD_187461 | JGI IMG/M metagenome (GOLD analysis project Ga0209536, IMG submission 187461) | Marine sediment microbial communities from White Oak River estuary, North Carolina - WOR-2-8_12 (SPAdes) (version 2) | ecosystem: Environmental > Aquatic > Marine > Intertidal zone >...
GCTGCTCATGACAAACACATCGGCAATATCGTAAAATGCCCCCACATCCGTGCGAAAACCGGTGAAAGTCAGGGCCTGATTAATGCCCAGGGAACCGGCCAGAGCCTGCAGTTCCGCCATGAGTTCGCCCTCGCCGATGATAAAGAAGCGCGCTTCCGGAATTACCTGAAGGACATGGGGAATCGCGCGCACCAGAAATCGCTGGCCCTTGTGTCCGGCCAGATGGGCGACATTGATGATCACGGGCGTGTCGGTTCCCAGGTTGAATTCGGCAATCAGGTGATCACCGGCGGCAGTCTCAAACCGGTCCAGGTCAATTCCGCTGTGGACAACAAAAATGCGGTCGGCGGCGATGCCGTCTGCCACCATGACCGCTTTGATCTTGTGCGAAATGGCAATGTAGTAATCGGCCATATAGCGATATTTGATACCGTTGAGGGGCAGAAATCGGTTGCGGAAAATGGTGAAATCCACCCGGCGCGTAACCAGGCGGCATATGTTTGCACCGATGGACGCCATAAAGGCCAGGGTATGCGCGTGAGATGTGTGGGCATGTACGATGTCGTAGTGCTGGGTTCGAATGAGCCTGTTTAGCCGCAATCCGGCCAGCACGTCTGCCTCACCATGCATGGCAATGGGGATGACGTCGACCCCTGCTGCGACCGCTCTTTCTGCCATCGGAGATCCGGGCTGACACGCCAGATGACAATTTACGTGTCGCTCCTTCAGCGAACGGAGCAGATAAAGGGTCTGCTGCTCTCCCCCGCGCCAGGTTCTTTCGGTGTTTATGTGAAGAATTTTCATCATGCGGTCTTTTAAAGTCCGCGGCTTACACCAAGGGTGGTCTCCCGGCGTCCCTGCTGGAAATCATTCACAATCTGTTCCACCATTTTTTCATAGCTGTAATCTTTATGAGCTAGTTCGAACCCGGCTCTGGCAATTTCTTGCCGTTCTTCGGGGCGTTCGAGATAATATTCGATTTTCTCACAGCATTCCTGTGTAGATTCGAACCAATCCAGATGAACGCCCCGTTCAAACAACTCTTCCATTGAGGGGCTGTATAGGGTCAGCAGAAATCCGCCACAGCCCAGCGTATACCAGGTCCGGTTGGAAAAATACAGATCAACGGTCGGATCCATGTTCCACCCGAGAATTATTTTGGCGCCGGCACAAATTTTTCGATAGTCGGAAGCATAGGCGTCTTTGGCTGCGGCTTTTAAACCGATTTTTTCCCATCCCGCACCCCACAGTTTCAGGTCGAAACGCTTGGCAACTTCCCGCATACAGGCCGCTCTCTCCGGTGTATTGGGTTTGCCGATAAACGCAACCTCACTGCGATAAAACTTGTCCGGATTTTTGACTACTCGATGAGCCTTTGGGTCACAACCGCCGGTGATAAAGCTGGCATTCACACCTTTGTCTTTGTATAGCGGGATTTCACCCCTATTGGTAATATACATCCGATCAGCCAGTCGGCCAAATCTAAAGACTTCCTCTTGAACCTCTTGCGAGCATTTGAGGCAATCATCGTAGTACATAAACACAGGCATCTTTTTCCTGGCGTAGCGCAGTAATTTGATCGGGAGGTCCCGGCCGTGGAAAAAGAGCAGATCGGTCCTATGCAGTGAAAGAAGTAGTTTCGATAGCGTTATTGCGGTCTTTTTTCCCAGATATGATTTGAGTCTTCCATATTTTATCCACAGGGTTTTGTGTCCCTGTTTCTGAAAGGCTTTTTTAAAATAATAATAAATTCGCGTGTGCCGCTTTGTTTTGGCAATGATTGCGATCCGCATGATGTGCTCCTCGTCCCTCAAAAAGCGCCAAAGTGCATCCAGCGCGACCAAATTTTTGACTGCCGGTTGGAGTCCAGCAATTGACAGTTTTCTGAAACGGCCGAGTTGATAATGTCAAATATTTTCTTTTCGGAATTAACCGTTTCCTTTTTTTCAGCCCGCCGCCTGCGCATCGCTTTGTTAAATCCCGGAATCGCCAGAATTGTCGCAACATGAACCATACCATCCAGGCAAAATGGCCGATAGCAAAGCCTCAATAAGTGAAAGATTATATGCTGCCAGAGCAATCTGGTGGCGGTTAAATTTTTCCAGGTAAAAAACAAGCGATTGCGTTTACGAATGGCTTTAACTTGAAATTTTCTAAACGAGCGCGCAATGGTGCCCTGATGGTAATGTGTCACACGGGCTTCAGGCACAACCACACACTGCCAGCCCCGTCGCCAGGCGCGAAACCCCAGATCGGTATCTTCGTAATAAAAGGGTTCAAATAGATCGTCAAATCCCCCTAACGCTATAAAACGCTCTTTGTCCAGGGCGACGGCGCCGCCGAGCGGAAACAGGGTATACCAGGGGTGCCGCAAGTCCGCCTTATCGTTTACCAGAAGCTGTGGTGGGAACGATTTGTAGCGCAATTTACCGCGCCGAAAATAGGGGATGCTAATGGTCTCGTTACTGATTTCGTTGTCTTCATCAAAAATGAGTGGCGAAGCTGAAAAAACATTTGGATCTTCAAAACAATTTGCTAACGGGCTGACAAAAAGGGGATCGACTTTAACGTCCGAATTAAGCAACATCAGAACCGGATACCGGGCGGCCAATGCCCCCGACCAGCACGCCCGGCCAAAACCTTTATTCTGCTGGTGGGCAATTAATTTTACATCCGGAAACTTTTTCATCAGCAGGTTGACCGATCGGTCGGTACTGGCGTCGTCAACCACGATGATTTCAGACCGGCCCGGATATTTCCCTTTGGCTTCCAGCACTGAAGGCAGATAGGACCGCAGAAGATCCGCCCCGTTCCAGTTCGGGATGACAATACTGACTGATTTCATTTTGCAGCAACTTTACCTGGGGTCGGGGTTATTTTCTTGCCTGTCCCCAGCGCTTTCTCGATTTCGTAAATATTGGCACGCATGTGTTTTCACTCCGGTATACTGAAACTGCTGGCATTGGAATTGTCCAGACCAAAAACCGCGGTGTTTTTGGTGAGGGTGATTTCCCATATTTGATTATAGATTTCTCTTCTTTTGCCCCTATCCGGCCACTGCCCGTCAAAGTAGTAATAAAAAAAGCGCAGACGATCTCTGAGTCGCAATGTATCTGCAATGGAGGCATTCAACTGGGCCAAATTGTATATTTTTTCCGCATCAGTCAGCCGGCCAAACCGCACATTATCGAGATCCAGCAATATGAAACGGTTGCCGGAATAAATTACGTTGGTGGAATTAAAATCCTTTTGCCAGATTTGGTGGTTGTGGATGTTTCGGACCCAGCGTGCCAATTGCTTTATGATCGTCCGTTTGTTTTTCGCTCCTGTGAGGGTTGGTAAAAATTTATACAGCGGCACTGCGTCGCTGAAATACTCAGCAATAAAATAGCTTTTGTGGTTGAACTTAAAATAGCCCCAGGCCCTGGGAATATCGATACCATGCATATCAAGCGCCCGGCTGTTTATCCAACTGGCCAGACATCGATCCTTGTGAAACCAGCCTTTGGCATGCATTTTGACGCAGAAGGATTTATAGGCAAATACCTTACGTTCTTTTAAATCAACACCATTTTCAACCGCATGTATAATATCCTCCCTGCTCCAGGCAAAATCTTTTCTTTTGTAGATCCTTTGTTGTCTGGTTTTTATGGCTTCAAATTCGCTGGTGTTTTTCAGGCATCTTTTGATCCTTGATTTGATATGCCTTTTATAATGTTTGGTCGAGGCCTGCCGGATTTCATGAACAGGAATGGATTTTTTAAAGCTTTGGTTATAAGTTCGCAAAAATTCTTCAAACCAGCCCACGGACATCTTCGATGCCAAGACCAGATATAGTTTACCGAGGTTATACGACCTTAATCCCCTTGGTAATTTCTTCAAAAAAAATAATTCCTGGGCATCGATCAAAACCGGCTGCCCATCCGGCTTTATAATGATGTTCCCCGGATGTAAATCGGCATAATAAAATCCCTTTTGATGAAGATTCGCAAAAAAGGTACCCAGAAAAACCGCATTTATCTCCACCTGGCTGCCGAGCGTATGGCCTTCAACCGCCCTGGTTATGATTAAAAAGCTGTTTGGCGTCTGTTGGAAATTTTGACCCCATATAACCGGCTGGGCTGCATCGAGACCCACAGAATACAGTTTGTGCAGGTTTCTCCACTCCGCCCCCCTGCGACGCGGAAGTAGCAGATGTCTGCGCCGATCTTTGGCACGAACCAAAAAGCTGAGTTTTATATAAAATCGACCCAGAGCCGTATGGATTAAAATTATTTTTTTGCGACTGTTTTGTTTTACGACCTGATGGCTGTAGGCCTCCTTGAAAATCTCTTCGATGCTCAGATCTTTGCCAATGGGGCTGGATTTGATTTGATAGCGTGAAAGTTCATCCGCCAAACGATCCAGATAATCGCTACGCTCTAAAACCTGTTCGTTGCTATCGTCAACCACTTTTCCCACTGGCAATTGTTCCGTTCTTCAATTTAATGATCCAAAATTGGAAAATGTTCCCAAAAATGCATGCTAAAATATTTTTTCTAAACATACGTCTGAGCTACCTCAAAAATAGTAGCTTGCGTCCAATGGCAGGGCATTGATTCGGTTTAAAAGCGGCGTGCCGCCTGCGGCGGGACGAGCAGTTCTTTATAAACCGAATCGGGCGCATCTCAAATAATAAAAATCGATGCGTTATCCAGCTATGCTGGACAACGCAGCCAGTTGGGCGTTTCTGTTTGCCAGAACAACTCATTTTAGCATGATCGAACGAATATGGTTACATTAAGGGTAAAATAGTTGAGGCCCGCAACCCGTCGCCGTGGCATGCCCTGAAGTTGAATATGCAAATTTTGACCCATTGGCGGCGGCATAACCTTGCTTGCACCACAGACGGGAAAAGAATTTTCAAAACGCCACAACTCCAAAAATCCTACTAAAATTCGGTATTTAGGTAACATAATCATTGAACTTTAACAAGATAATTTATATAAATAAGGGGGACTGAAATCTGAAGATGTTACACTCGGTTCATTTTGACCGCGATTGGAATTAGGCCATAGCGGCGTGACGGAAAGAAGGCATGACGGAGACACAGCTGACAAAAAACGGTCGTTTATATAGCTTTGGCTTTTCAGGTAATCTTGACAACGACCATCTGGAAGCACTCTTGACGCATTTGCCCTGGCGGAAAGCGCCAACAGCATCGATATCCGGCGGCCGGGCACCGGTTGCCACCGCCGTCATCAAAGGCCTGGGACCGGTTGTTATCAAACAATACATGCGAGGCGGCATCATAAGGTATTTTCTTAGGAACCGCTACGTAAAATTCGGCAAACCCAGAAGCCAGGTTGAGTTCGAGTCAATGTCTGAGCTGAGAAAGATCGGTATCAGTGCGCCGGAACCCTTGGCCTATGCTTACCGGGGGTTTCCATTGTACTGTGCGTGGTTGATCACCCGGCAAGTCAAGGATGCATACACGCTGGCCGAACTGAATTGCGGGGATATCAGCCGCATAGCCGTTGTGATGGGCAAGGTTATCCAACAGATCGACAAGCTGGTTGCATACGGCTTCATTCACGTCGATATGCATCCCGGCAATGTTTTAGTCGACAGCGATGATAACATCTATATCATTGACTTTGACAAGGGCCGCCGATCATCGATCCAAAAAGACAGGCTATACGGTGTTTACTACCGGCGCTGGCAGCGCGCGATCGTCAAGCATCAATTGCCGAAAATACTTGACGACCTGCTCCTCGAGGGACTAAACAAGCTGACCGAGATTCCATCACCATAAGGAAAATTATCGGAACCCATGTCAATTTCCGCCAAACCGTCGATTCTCATCATCCTGATGGGCTCCCTGGGGGATGTCGCCCGCGGCCTGGGGCTGGTTTCCCAGATCAAAACCCACCGGCCCGCAAGCCGCATCACATGGCTGATAGAACCCAAGTGTGCCGACCTGGTCCGCCTCCATCCGCAAATTGATCACATCATCGTATTCAAACGCCAGCGGACGGTGGGAGCTCTGTGGACAGTCTTACAGGCGCTGCGAAAAGAACATTTCGATATCACCCTGGATCTTCAGCGCCACTTAAAAAGCGGCTTTTTTTCTTTGCTTTCCGGCGCCCAACGACGCATCGGTTTCCACCGCAGGAATACCAAAGAGCTCAATTGGCTGTTCAACAATGATTTCATTCCTTATTTTGATGAAAACCTCTCCAAGCTGGATCATTACATGAAATTCATTGAACACCTGGGGCTGCCCGCACCCGAAAGCCTCGATTTTGGATTGAAAGGTCTGCAGGTCCATCAGATGATCCCCCCGGCCGTGGCGGCAATTCAAAATTCATTTCTGGCGGTGGTGATGGGTTCATCCTGGGAAACCAAGGATTGGCGCTTCGAAAGCTACTATCATCTCGTGCAGCAGATTTTACGGAAACAGGACCGGCCTGTCGTGCTGTTAGGCGGCAACGATCAACGGACAGTGGCCGAAAAGCTCATCGAAAAAACGGGTTCGACGAATGTCATCAACCTGACCGGCAATCCCCTGCTTGAGTTGACCGCGGTATTGAAGGTGGCCGCCGCAGCGGTGGGACCCGACTCCGGCCCGGGCCATCTGGCGGCCGCGGTGGGCACGCCCTATGTTACCCTTTTTGGCCCGACACCGGCCAGGCGGCATGTACCTTATGGATGCGAACATTTGATCGTGCAATCAGATCTCGATTGTGCCCCTTGTTACCAAAAACAATGCCCCGAAGGCCATGCAAGGTGCATGGAAACCGTTGCGGTCGATGCCGTCATGGAAAAAATTTCTGTGGCCCTGGCGGGTAATGTCGGTTAACGACCGAAAAAGGGACTATCGAGCAGCGAACGTTCATATTATGAACCAATGCCGTTGACACTCCCCTTGACTTCCTTTATATTCCGCCACAAAGCCACGGCTTCAGTTGTGTGTGATACACTCAACTGAGGGCTATTTGTTATACGTTATTTGTCAGTTGATGAATATCAGTATGGGGTCGTCATCTCTGATGCCCAATACCGAATAACATATAACGAATAACTGGCAACCGTAAGGATTTTATACCAATTTGATATCCGAAATTAAAAAGAACCAAACCAATACCGTTTTGGTCTTCTGCCCCAACTGGGTCGGTGATGTGGTCATGGCCACACCGGTATTCAAGTGCCTGCGGCAAAACTATCCGGATGCCCGGATCATCGGCCTGATCCGCGGTTACGCCAGAGGCGTGGTTGAAGATGCCCCCTGGTTTGATCAGCTGATCGAAATGAATGACAAGACGTGGCGCGGTTTTGTCCGGCTGGTTTTTCGGATTCGACGTCTAAAGGGGCAGATAGCCGTGGTACTGCCCCATACCTTCCGCTCGGCCCTGCTGGCGCGGCTGGGGGGGGCGCGCCGAATTTACGGTTACCGGCGAAACGGACGATCGACCTTGATCACGGACGGCCCTCGGCCCCTTCGCGACGGCGGCAGGATCAGACCGGTACCGATGGTGGATTATTATCTGGAAATCTGTCGCCGGCTGCAGCTCACCATCGATCGGGACACCAAACCGCGTCTGTTTATTGCCAGGTCTTTACAGGAGAGGGGCAACCGGCTGCTCGCGCGCTATGGAATCGGGCCCGATGACATGGTCATCGGTTTGAATCCGGGTGCCCAATACGGTGCTTCCAAGTGCTGGCCGCCGGAGCATTTCGCCAGACTGGCCGAGTTGCTGGAGCAGCGCTGGAACTGCCGGCTGTTGCTTTTTATCGGCCCGGGAGAAGAAAGCATCGGGGACGAGATTGTCCAGCTCAGCCGGGCAGCAATTATCAACACCGGGCCCGACCAGGTGGATCTGGCCCTGCTAAAGCCGCTGATTCAACGTTGCCGGCTTTTGGTGACCAATGACACCGGGCCCCGGCATTACGCCGTCGCCTTTGACATACCGGTGGTGGTTATCATGGGCCCAACGGACCCGCGTTATACCCATGCGAATTTAGAAAAAACCAGGGTCTTGCGACAGGAATTGGACTGTTCGCCCTGTCATCTCAAAGAATGTCCGCTTGAGCACAGCTGCATGCGCGATATTACACCCCAGGACGTCCTGCAAGCCGCCGAGCAACTCGTCCAGGAGAAGCCCTAATTTATGCAATTTTCATTTTACAGAGAAAAATGGTCCGAGATTAAGGCGGGTGCCGATAAAGAGGAAATCAGGCGTCTGTCCAGGCAGATCGCTCATTCGTTCATGGATGCCTATTTAAAAGATTGCCATTACGAAGAAGATTATATTGATTTGCTCTGTGAAATGACCACTTTTTCAAAAGACAACGACCTGACCGGCATGGCCGCCCAGGCTCTGTTCAGCATCATTATTGAAAGCCTGTGTGATGATTTTGAAGACTTGCAAACCGAAACGTACAACCGGGTAATGGCACAGCTGATTTCCTTTTGCCGGAAACTCCCGTCGGGCCACGACCTGGATCGCCGTCTGAATGATTTTGACATATTGGACCACGAGACCCTGGTTCACAGGATCAAGGCCCTTCGCGGGGATGGCCAGCAATTGGTGCGTCAAAAGGACGTTAAAAAAATTCTGCTTTTATCCCGTGTGACAATCGGCGCCGATGTCGCCATTACCAGTATCATCATTCAGCGGCTGGCCGCCCTTTTCCCGCAAGCGGAAATTGTGCTCATCGGCGGCAGCAAACTGGATGAGATCTATGGCGGAAACGCGCGTATTCGGTTACAGACGGTGAATTACAACCGCAAAGGGGGGCTGATCGAACGCTTATCCAGCTGGCAGCTGGTACTCAACATTATCAGACAGGAACTGGTCGCCTGCCCGCTGGAAAATACCATTCTCATCGATCCGGACTCCCGTCTGTCGCAGCTAGGCGTATTGCCCATCATCCCCGATGATCAATATTTCTTTTTCGACAGCCGTTCGGATATTTCCTTTGCCAGCAACATGTCCATGGCCCAATTAACCAACACCTGGCTGACTCGGGTAACCGGAAAAGATGATTTCCGCTACCCCAAAATATGGCCGCGATCATCGAATCTGGAAAAAGCCTCCGGTTTTTGCCGTGATCTGAAGCGCTGCGGCGCCCGCCGGATTATTGCGATAAATTTCGGTGTCGGCGGCAATAAGCGTAAAAAGGTGGGATGGCAGCTGGAAAAACAACTCCTGTTGTCTTTGCTCCAGGAGCCGGATACGGTAATTGTGCTTGACAAAGGCTTTGGTGATGACGAGCTTCGCGATTCCAATTTGCTACTCGAAGCTGTAAAAGATGCCGGGTTTGACGCCCGGGAGGCTGCATTCGGTGCGCCCCTCGGCAGCGGCATCCGCAGCGGCGTCATCGGTATGCAGACCCGCATCGGCGAGATAGCGGCCATCATTGCAAATTGTGATGAGTATATCGGTTACGATTCGGCCTGTCAGCACATCGCCGCAGCGCTGAGGACTCCCTGTTTGACGATCTTCGCCGGATCCAACAATATGCGTTTCATTCGGCGTTGGAGCGCCTTCAGCCCGAACAGCTGCCAGATTGTTCACGTCGATACGTTAACTGACCCGACCGCCATCGATGTTGAAGATATCATTACCCGTATCATGAACGAACGCAGGATGAGGAAGGGGTAACAAAGAGGCGCATTAGGGATTTATGGAATTCACTCCTGGATTCATGATCCAGGTGTTATTAAGCGGGTAGAAGGTTTAAGGTAGAGGGTTGACGGTGGCAGGAATTCTATCTATTTTAAATTCTGAATTTTTCAGAATCTTCCACCTTAAACCTTACACCTTCTACCCTATACCAGTTGGTTTATGAGCGAAGCACATTGTAGCCCAAGCCCATGAACCATGACGGTTGAGTCTATGATCGACAAATTATGAAGATCTTGTTCATATACCCCAACGCCGGCTCCCAGTTAGGCTTCAACTACGGCATTGCCCACCTGTCGGCTGTGCTCAAAGAAGCCGGGCATGAGGTTGCGCTGTGGCAGCTGTGCGAAGACATCGAGCCGCTGCCATCGGAAACGCAATTTGTTGAGCGCATCCGTCAGGAAGCCGCCGACATCATTGGTTTTTCGGTTGTCACCAACCAGTGGCCTTTCGCCCGCAAACTGGCTGGGTGGACACGCAAGGCAACGGATGCGCTGCTGGTTTGCGGCGGTATCCATACCATGGCTGCCGGGGAAGCGGTTTTACAGTCCGGGGCATTTGACTATATTGTGCGGGGTGAGGCCGAAGAGGCGTTTGCCGAATTTGTCGAAAAAATCAGCAAGCGCCAAAATGTGGCCGAGCTCAAGAATCTGGGCTTCGTGCAGGATGGTAAAGTCTGCCTGAATCCCTTGAGGCCCTTGCCGGATTTAAAAAAGCTACCGTTTAAAGACTACGAAATTTTTAATTTTCAAAGTATTATCGATGCTAAAAACGGCTGGGTCGGCCTGATGGCCTCGCGCGGCTGCCCTTTTTCCTGCACTTATTGCTTCAACCACCAGCTGGTTTCCCATTACCGCAAAGATCTCAACTGCAGCTTCAAAGGCCTGAATTACATCCGTCACTTCGAAATCGATCAAATGATGACGGAAATCGACTATCTGCAGCGGCATTACAACAATATCACCATGTTCATCCTGGACGACGACCTGTTCACATTTTACCGCCAGTATGTCGAGCAGTTCTGCCAGGCCTACACGGAAATCAGCGCCCTGCCCTTTGTGGTCAATGCCCATGTGGGTTTTTTCGAAGAGCGCAGGGCCCGATACCTGGCAGATGCCGGGTGCAAAATTGTAAAATTCGGCGTTGAAAGCGGCAGTGAGCGTATTCGCCGCCAGATACTCCAGCGCCGTATGAAAAATGCATCCATTGTCAGGGCCATCGAAACGGCCCATCAATACGGGCTGCATACCTCGGTATTTTTAATGATCGGGCTGCCGGCCGAGACCCATGAAGACGTCATGGCCACCATCCGCCTGATGGCCCGGGCCAAACCCGGTCGCTACCGCTGGTCTTTTTTCTTTCCGTTTCCGGGCACCAAGGCCTATGAGATCAGCGCCGAGGGCAACTACATCGATTTTGAAAAAATGGCTCGCATGGAAAACTTTACCGACGACACCTGTCTTAACTTCGGCCACGAACACAATCTGTTCCTCAAAAAAGTCGGCCGCATCATGCCCTGGTTCGTAAACGCTTATTCGGATCTGCCGGTGGCGGCGTTTTACCGCCAAAAAGTTGATGAAATTTTGGCGCTGGACGCAGGGGCGTGGGAACAAAGAGCCCGTCGGATCGAAGAAGAAGATCGCCAGATTTCGGACGAATTTATCGCCCGGGGCTTAAGCCACTATGCCATCAAATACAATCGGTTCATGGGGGTTATTTCGGACTATTTCACAACCGAAGGTTAGAATTGGTCAGATATAGATCACGGTGAAAGCCGACTCCGGATAAACGACATAAAATCCGGGCCATCCCCGCTAAACATGATCCTCACGCCCGCTACTATTAGGTCCATTCCGAGCGCCTGTTGATGGGCCATCCGGGCATGATCCTTTTCCGTGGTGATAAGCCAGTTTGCACCGGCGGCCTGAGCGGTTTGGACAATTTCTTCCAGATCACCCCGACTATAGGGGTGATGATCTGAAAATTCCTTAAAGCCCGCCGTCTTGAATCCGGCCTTTTCGACCGTCCGCCTGAAATCAGCGTTACGCGCAATGCCTGAAAAGCCATAGACCTTCTGCTGTTTGAGGTCATCCATCTGATGGGGAGATAAAAAATCGTCGCTGGTCTTCGAAAGGGTTTGCGACCGGCTTTTAACCGCATAAAAGTAAGGCTCATGACATGACCTAAAAACCGGTATCCGTGAAACGATTGATTTTATTGCCGCCGTGTTGGCGGACGCCGCATCACTGGTGACGTCCTGGGACCGGGTCAAAATGCAGGCGCTGGCCCGTGCTAAAGCGGCAGCCGGCTCCCTTAAGCCCCCCCGCGGCAACAGATGCGTATTGCCAAAAGGTCGGGCACAATCAAGAAGAACCAGGTCTATATCCCGTTTGAGCTTCAGATGCTGAAAGGCATCATCTAGCACAATGACATCGGGCTTAAATTTGTCGATGGCCGTTCGACCGGCTTCATACCGATTTTTACCGACAACAACCGGTACATCTCTCAGGCGGCTGGCGATCAGAAACGGTTCATCGCCGGCCTGCTCTGAATTCATCAGCAGGTGCTTGCCGTCACTGACAAGGCCGCCCGCTCTTTCAGCATCACCCTTGTAACCTCGGCTGATAACCGCAACGCGAAGCCCTTCCTGCTTCAGCTCGGAGGCTAGATAAATCGTCATGGGGGTTTTACCGGTACCCCCCACGGTAATATTTCCCACCGAGATGACGGAGCACGGCAGTTCTTGGGTCGACAACAGATTGTGCCGGTAGCAGTTTGCTCTGATTTTTTGGGCGGTGCCATATATCGCCGCGGCCGCCGCCAGCATAGACCGCAGCGGTGACGGGGGAATTATTTCCTCGCTGTTGATGATCGACTCGATCTTTTTTTTTAGCGTCGGCATTCTAATCGGCATTTAAGAAGTTAACCACCGCCAAACAGGTAAAAATAAAATTTGCGGTCCAGGCCGCAATAAACGGCGGCAACACGCCCCCATATCCAAGCGAAGTACAAAAACCCTGGGCAATCCAGTACAGAAACACGGTCACCATGCCAAACATAACATTCAGTGCCAGCCCCTCCCTGGTGGTTTTTCTGAGGGTCACACTGACGCCGATAATACAGACAATGATACAGGCCAGCGGCAGCGCAAATTTAGCCTGCAAATCGACCCGGTATGGGGTGGCGTCATAGCCCTCGCCTTCAACGTCCTGGATATAACGATAAAGCTCTTTGAAGCTCATTTCTTCCGACTTTTTTGCAGCCCGCTTCAAATCTTCCGGGGACAGGTCAATGCGCTCAGCCTGCTCATCTGCAAAGCTGACCGAATATGCGCCGCTTTGTCCATCCAATTTCTGTTCCATAACGTCATAAAATACCCACTGGTTGTTCTGAAACTTTCCCCTGGCCGCATCAACCCGGCGGACGAGCCTGAACTGCCGGTCGAAATGGTTGAGGGTGATGCCCGCCAGGGATTGATCCTGGGGGTTAAAATAGGAGATAAAGGCAATGGAGCGATGACCTTTGATCCAGATATTTTTCCGTTCGGCGGTCACCGTCAATCCTTTTACTTCAACGCGCCAGATCTCATTGGCTTTGCTGATGGTCAACGGCACGACGACCTCGGCCAAGATAAAGTAGAGGGCCGTAAAGACGATCCCGAGGACCAGGATCGGTTTCAAGAAATGATACACACTCATGCCGCCGCTTTTCAAGGCAATGATCTCATTATTTTTATTCATCAGGCCGAAGGTGATCAGGACCGCCAGCAGAATGCCGACGGGTGTGATTTGAACAACGATCAGCGGCAGTTTCAATTGAAAATACTCCAGAATCCGCGCGGTCGACAGACCGGCTTCCATGAAGCGGTCAATATTTTCGAAAAAATCAATGGCCAGGTATAGAACAACGGCGGAGAACAGTACGATCCCGAAATATTTTATAATTTCTTTTATGAGGTAGCGGTCGAGAATGGTCATGCGATCGGTCTGTATCCCGGATAAAATCTACAGGGTTTGTCTGGGCTTTTTTAACTTATCGTTGGATACAACTCTATTGACTCTAGGCGAACTGCATCTGATACAACTTATAATATTCCTGCCGCCGGTCCAGAAGGTCGTCATGTCGCCCCTCTTCCACGATCCGGCCGTCGACGATAACAATGATGCGATCGGCATTTCCGATCGTGCTGAGTCGATGGGCAATGACGAAGGTGGTTCGGCCCTTCATCAGGTTTCCAAGTGCTTTTTGCACCAGAATCTCGGACTCGGAGTCCAGAGAGGATGTGGCTTCGTCAAGAATCAATATGGGGGCATCTTTTAATAATGCCCTGGCAATGCAGATGCGCTGACGCTGGCCTCCGGAAAGCCTTCCGCCCAATTCGCCAATCGAGGTGTTAAACCCCTCGGGAAAGCCCTTTATAAAGTCATAGGCATACGCCGCTTTGGCGGCCGCTTCGATCTGCTGCTCGGATGCTGTCAGCATACCGTAGGCAATGTTGTTGCGGATGGAGTCATTAAACAAAATGGGCTCCTGGGTGACCATGGCAATCCGGGCGCGCAGCGCTTCAATGGCAACCTGCCGGATGTCAACCTCGTCAAGCAAAATCCTGCCCTCGGTGGGATCATAAAACCGTGGGATCAGATTGACCAGTGAAGTCTTGCCCCCGCCACTCACGCCGACCAGCGCAATGATCTCACCCACCTCGGCCTTGAGATTGATATTCTTAAGCACCAGATCCCGGTCATACTTAAAGGATACATTTTCAAAGGTTATACGATGCGAGCCGGGCCGGATCTCGACAGGGGTGTCCGTTTCGATGAGGTCGGACTTTTGTTCGAGAATGTCATAAATCCGCTCGATGGCAGCCATCCCGCGTTGAATCGCATTGTTTAAGCGACTAATTTTTTTTAGGGGCTGGTACATTAGACCAACGGCTGTGAGAAACGACATGAACGCACCGAAAGAATAGGTTCCGGCGATAACCTGCCGACCGCCGTACCATATGATAAAGCCGATTCCGAGTCCCCCTAGTAATTCCATCAGGGGTGAGGACATTTCCCTGACTCTGTTTTCTTTCATCTCCAATCGGAATATGCCACGGGACTTTTGCGCAAATCGTTTTTTCTCGTGCTCCTCCATACAGAAGGCTTTAACAATCTTGGTTCCGGTAAACGCCTCATGCAAAAAAGCGTTAATATCGGCCCAGGCTTCCTGAACACCCAGGCGTACCCGCCGAATTTTTCGTCCAAAATAATAAAGCGGATAACCGGCGATCGGGAAAACAATAAATGTGAAGACCGCCAGTTTGGGAATAAGGAAAAAGGTCACGGCTATCAGCCCGATGATGGAAAATCCATCCCTGATGGATCCGGTTATGGCAGAGGTAAACATGGCACTGACAATGGCAACATCATTGGTAATGCGGGACATGAGATCACCGGTCTTGTTGCGCTGAAAAAAGGCCAGTGGAAGATCCTGGATGTGATTATACAGGCGATTTCTCAGGCGTCGGATGACTTCTTGACCGACATAACTCAACAGGTAGCCCGATCCGTAAGCCGCCAGCCCTTTGATGGCGAACACTGCGATAATCGCCGCGGGAATCAAAACCAGCATGTGCATGTTTTTTTGTTCAAAGATCTGTTCGACGGCCGGTTTGACCAGATAAGCCGTGGCGGCCGTCATGGCCCCTACCATCGCAGAACATACCGCTGATGCCAGCAACCTGAGCCAGCTGTCTTTGATCACAGACAGCATTTCTTTTTGACGGTGGGTTAGTTGAGGTGATTTGAAAAGTTTCATTTTTTGTAAGCGCCTGGCGCATTAAACCGGGCTGGATTCTGATTTGTTAGCTGCCGAGCATTTCCAGGGCCAGCCCCGCCACCCGGTCCGATGCACCCCCACCCCCGAGCACATCGCGCAAGGCAAGTAACTGCTGTTTGAGTTGATGTAAGTGATGTCTGTCGGTCAGCATGGTTTCCACCGCCGAAGCGATATTTTCGGCACTGGCTGCGCCTTGCACGAACTCGGGTACGAGTTCCCGCCCGGCTACCAGATTGACCAGACCGATGTGGGAAACGCGAACCAGGACCCGGCCCAGCAGAAAGCTGATCGGCGACACTTTGTACATAATTACCATCGGCGCGCCGTGAATAGCGGCCTGCAGCGTTACGGTTCCGGAGGCGGCAACAACCAAATCACTGCGCTTGAATACGGTCTCAACTCCATCGGAAACGATTTCGACCGCCATCCGACTCGGATGCCCGGCAATGATCATGTCAATCTGTTCGCGTGCCACCGAAGGGGCATGGGATACCAGAAATGTAACCTGCTTTAGCCTGTCCTTCAAAATACGGGCGGAATCCAGCATAATCGAAAGATGCCGTGTAATTTCCGTATCTCGGGAGCCCGGCATCAGACCGATGGTGACCGGTCCCTCGCCACCGCCGGCCAAAACCTGATCCGCTGGGGGCAGAGGACTGTCAAGCAGCGGATGTCCGACGAAAGTCGCTTTCACATCGTTCTCGGCGTAAAACTGCTCCTCAAAGGGCAGGATGACTGCCATGCAATCAACGCATCTGGCAATTTGCCTGACGCGTCCCCGGCGCCAGGCCCATATCTGCGGGCTGATATAGTACAGAACGGGGATGCCTAATTTTTTAGCCGCAGCGGCAATGTGCAGGTTAAAATCAGGAAAGTCAATCAGGATGAGAAGATCGGGTTTAAGGCTGTTCAGGAGCCTTTTCATGGTGCGCATGCCTTTTAAGATAGCGGGCAGCTTCGCGAAGACTTCGGTGATGCCAACCACCGTCAATTCGGAGGCATCCATGAGGATGCGAACACCAGCCTGCTTCATGGCGGGGCCGCCAATTCCGCAAAAAAACAATGCCGGATTCTTTTTTTGCATGGCTGTAATCAGTTTGGCCCCATGCTGGTCGCCGGATGCCTCGCCGGCTATAATCGCTACACAGGCTTGATGGTTAGCAGGAATCATAGATCCTTACTTCCGGTGGACTTAACTGATATAGGGTTGAATGGCCGTGTTAATCTGATCGGTAATGGTTATGGCAACCTGCAGAGCTCTGCGTCCGGCGATTCCCGAAACCACCGGCGTCCTGCGGGCGGTGACCGCTTGTATGTAGGATACGAGCTCATCTTCCAATACATCCGTTGTGGGAAAAGAAAGCTTTTGGATATCCATTCCGGGTATCAGATTATCGGTGCAGTCCGTGCTGTCGTCGCGACGAATGATGGTGATTTCCCGACTGGTAAAATCAACGGAGACATAAGCATCTTTCTGGAACAACCTGATTTTGCGCTGATTTTTTGTCGAAATCCGACTGGCGGTCACATTGGCCACGCATCCGCTGGCAAATTCCAGACGCACATTGGCAATGTCGGCATGCTCACAAATGACAGGGGCCCCGGCCGCGTGGATGTTTTTGATCTCGGACTGGACAATGTTCATAATAATATCGATATCATGGATCATCAGGTCAAGTACCACACTGACGTCGGTGCTGCGGTTCTTGAAAATGCCCAAGCGATGGGCTTCTATGAACATGGGTTTCCGGACAATATCTTCCAGGGCGAGCACCGCCGGATTAAACCGCTCCAGGTGGCCGATCTGCATAACCCGATTCCTGGACTTGGCAATACTGATCAACTCATCAGCCTGCTCAAGTGTCGCCGTCATGGGCTTTTCAATCAGCACATCCAGGTCATGGTTCATACAGTCGGCGCCCACTGAAAAATGACTCTCTGTTGGAACGGCTATGCTGACGGCATCGGTTTGACCGAAAAGTTCGCGATAATCGGTGAATGCGCGGGTATCGAACTTGGCCGCGACCTCTTTGGCCCGGTCCTGGTTGGAGTCGACCACGCCGATCAGTTGGACATTATCCATGCGGGAATATTTTTCAGCGTGAAACATGCCAAGGTACCCGACACCGATCACCCCTACACGCACTTTGTTCATTTGCGTTTCGCTCCGATGTGGTATCACGGGGAACTGAGGTTTCCCCAAAAAGAGGTTTTATAATAAAAAGTCCCCAGGTTCAGCGTTCAGGGTTGATGGGGTAAGCGGATAACGTCGCAATTCCTTCAACCTTTGAACGCTGAACCCTGAACCTTGGCCCTTGAAACCTGATCAGGCCGCAACTTATATCAAGCAGCACAAATAAAAACGGTTTGGACAATTACTAACCGCCAAAGGGGCCATTACCGCGTAATCCCCCGCTCGGAGGATTTGATGAAGTTAATCAGATTGTTCACTTCCGGCAAATGTTCGACCTCCGCCAGGGCCCTTTCAATCGCTTCATTAAGGGTCATCCCGTAACGGAACAAAATTCGGTAAACCTTTTTTAAGGCGGCTATGGTTGATTCGGAAAAACCATGCCGCTGCAATCCGATCCGGTTGAGGCCATACAGTTTGGCCCGGTCGCCGGAGGCAATGACATAGGGAGGAATATCCTTGGGCACCGCGGATTTGCCGCCGACATAGGCGTACTCGCCGATTCTCACAAATTGATGAATAGCGACCAGACCTCCGACGGTTACATAATCCCCTATTACGATATGACCGGCTAAAGTTGCATTGTTGGCCAGGATAACATCACGGCCCGTCTTGCAGTCATGGGCGACGTGGCAATAGGCCATTAACAAATTATTTTCACCGATTTCGGTTACCCCGGTGCCAAAGGCGGTCCCGCGGTTAATGGTGACAAACTCCCTCACAACTGTTCCGCGGTCGATCTTGACATAGGTCTTCTCCCCCTTGAACTTAACGGCCTGGGGTTCGGCGCCGACCGAGGCAAATTGATAAATCCGGCAATCCGGTCCAATGGACACATAGGGCGCCACGGTGACATGCGGACCGATCACCGTTCCCGATCCTATGGAAACATCAGGGGCGATAACGGTATAGGGTCCGATTTCAACATTGGTATCAATTTCGGCTTTCGGATCGATAATGGCAGTCGGATGTATCATTTACGCTCTCCAAAAGAAGCCATCAGCTCGGCCTCAGCGACTAACTGGTTATCAACGAGAGCGGTCCCGGACATTTTGGCCACCTTGGACCGCCACTTTAAAATTTTAGCCTCGAAAATCAACTGGTCGCCTGGAATTACAGGTTTGCGAAACCGGACTTTATCCATGCCCATAAAATAGATGAGCTTCCCGCGATTGCTGCCCGAGCCGGACTCAAAGGCCAACAGTCCCCCGGCCTGGGCCATGGCCTCGATAATAAGCACACCCGGCATGACCGGTTGGCCCGGGAAGTGTCCCGGGAAGAAAGGTTCATTAATCGTAACATTTTTAAGGGCAGTGATCCTGTCATCGGGTACCAGCTCGATGACCCGATCAACCAGCAAAAAGGGATATCGGTGGGGCAACAACTCTAGAATTTTTTGAATATCATACTGGTTTCCCATCGTGCTATTCCGTTTCCTCTTCCAGGCGTTTAAACTTTTTCTCCAACTCCGCCAGCCTTTTGCCGATTTCGGGCAATTTCGGTATCATCCGTACAACCCGCAGCCACAATCGATGGGGCATCTCGGGAATGCCGGCAGACACAATCTGGCCGTCGGGCACCGGTTTTCCGACACCCGTCTTGGGGCCGACGGTGGCCCCGTCCCCAATTGTCAAATGGCCGGCGACACCGGCCTGACCGGCCAGAATGGCATTCTTGCCGATCGTCACGCTGCCGGATATGCCGACCTGGGCAACCAGAACCGTATTTTCCCCGACGCTGACATTGTGGGCGATGTGGACCAGATTGTCGGTTTTGACCCCGCGGCCGATATACGTTTTGCCAAAGGTCCCCCTGTCAATGGTGTTATTGGCCCCTATTTCGACATCGTCATCGATGTGAACAATACCGGTATGTGGGATTTTATGGTAACATTTGCCGTCAGGCGCAAACCCGAACCCGTCACTGCCGATGACCGCCCCGGCGTGTATGATCACACGGTTGCCGACAATGCAGCGCGCCTGTATGGTTACATTGGGGTAGATGATGACGTCATCACCAATCACCACCTCGTCTCCGACAACAGCACCGGGCTGAATCCAGACCCGATCACCAACCGTCACCTGCCGGCCGATGGCAACCTGCGGGCCGACCGTGACGTTTTGGCCGCACTTAAAATCCTCACCGACAGCGGCTCCGGCATCTATCCCCGTGGCGGGCTGGATGGTCGGGTGAAAATATTGCATGATTTTGGCAAAAGCCACCATGGGGTTGTCCACCTGCAGCAGGTTGTGCGTATCGGTTTCAAAATCCAGGGGGACGATGATCGCAGCAGCGGCGCAGTTGCCGATCTTTTTTAGAAATTTAGCATTGCCCGCCACCGTAATTTGTCCTTCTCCGGCCAGCTCAAAGGGAGCGGCACCCCTGATCTTTTCTTCACCGTCGCCGATGATGTTGCCCTGCACCAGCGCTGCAATTTGAGATAATGATATTTTCATAACCGTCGTTGTAATACAGGTGTAAGTGCTATGAATTGTGATAGGGTTTCAGCTTATTTATTTTTATTGAGCCTCTGGATGATTTTGTCGGTTAAATCCACCGAGGTCGGTGCGTATACGACACCGCGCTTATCCATGATCAGGAGATAGCCTTCCTTTTTGCCGATTTCAGCGGTGACGGCCTTTAGATCGGTCTGCAGTTTCTGCATTAGTTCCACCTGGAGCTTCTGCAACTCGGCACGATACTTTTTTTGCAGCGATTTAAAATCATTGACCTTGATGCGCTGTTCCCGTTCTTTTTCTTCGCGCATTTCCTTGCTCATCACCATGGACTCGCGTTCAAGCCGTTTGCTGATATTTTCGATTTCCGTGCCTTTTTTCTGTAAATCGGCAGCCATCATTTCATTCTTCGACTTGAGCTCAGCTTGAATGGCTTTTCCGGCCGCGGATGTTTCCAGAATCTTTTGAAAATCGATGACACCTATCTTGGCGACATCGGCGGCCAGTGCAAAATGGCTGCACAGCATGAATATTGAAAAAATACAGATGATTCGGGCAACTTTGTAAGCTCTCATTATTTTCCCCCTTGTTTAGAGCCATGGATCCGAATCCCGGGGATCCCTTCTGGGCTCGTTCAATTTCAATGACATATTCCGCTTTAAGCAAGGACCGGCGCCTAAAAAGCCGAGGCCATGGAGAATTCCCATCCACCGGGGCCGTGGTCGGTTGATTTTGGATCAAGGATCCAACCATACGCCAGGCTAATCGGGCCCATGGGTGAGCGCCATCGAAAGCCGACGCCGGCGCTTTCGCGCAGGTCATTGATCTGCGGATCGTCACCTTCGGCCCAGCCATTCCCGGTGTCGAAAAAACCAAAGCCATACAGACCGGCTTGCTCAAATAGCGGAAATCGGATTTCGAGGTTTCCCACCACATATTTGGTGGCACCGATTTCAGAGCCATTTTCATCCCGCGGGCTCAGGTCGTCACGTTCAAACCCCCGCAACCCATTGAGGCCCACCATATAAAACTTTTCATAATCCGGCAGTCTCTTCCCCTCCAGTTCCTTTACATAACCGGCCCTGCCGTGTAAAACGCCAACGATCTTTTTATAAAACGGCAAATACCAGGCAGTCTCGCCGATGACCTTGTTAAATCCAATCGTTCCCCCCAGCCCGGCAAATTCATAGGTTACCGAATGCATCGATCCCTCGGTTGGATGAAAGGCGTCATTTCTGGAGTCATACTTTATGCTCGGGGAGAGACTGCTTTTGATATTTTTCCCTTCATCCCGTTTGATCGAATCAGCTGCGTCGTCATCGACGTTTTTAATGTCGGCAATATCATAGGTATAGGTCAGCAATATGCGACTATAATCAATCAGCGGATAACCAAGTCGCAGGTTGGTGCCGATGCTGTTTTTATCGTATGTTGAGAATCTATATTGCCAGTTATAGATATCCGCTCCGGCTACCAATGGAATATCAAATAACCACGGTTCTGTAAAACCCAACGTATATCTGGTGGTTGTGGATCCCAAGTTCGCCTTTAATGACAGGGTCTGGCCGCGTCCGGCCAGGTTCCGGTCGGATATGGAGGCCGTGGCAAAAAAGCTTTCAACGTTCCCATAGCCGCCACCGAAAGCAAATGCGCCGGTATTTTTCTCCTTCACGTTGATGCGCAGCTTCATTTTATCTTCAGCGCTGCCTTTAACGGTGTCGACTTTGACGTCCTCGAAATAATCAAGTCGATACAGGTTTCGAATACTGCGCTTTAATCTCTTGCCGCCGTAAAGTTCTTGCTCATAAACTTGCAATTCCCGCCGGATAACCTTGTCACGGGTCCTGGAGTTGCCGCTGATGGTGATATCCTCAAAATAAACCTGTTGGCCCTTGGCAATCTCGAGAGTAATGTGCACAACTGAATTTTCATTATCCTGCTTTATGCGCGGGGCGATATCGACATTGGCATAGCCTTCATCGGCATATATATCCGACAGCGTAATCACGTCCAGGCGCAACGCATCGCGGTTGAAATACTCATGCTCAACAATTTTTATCTTCTCCATCAGTTGTTCGGCCGGAATGATCAAGTCCCCGGCCAAATTCACTTCACCAACCTTGAATTGGGCGCCCTCGACAACCCGGACGGTTATGACGATGCCGCTTTCCTCGAACTTGATTTCCGGCTCGCCCACCCTGGCCATGACATAGCCATTATTGTGATAAAAAGCGGTCAGTTTGGCGATGTCCCGGCTGAGGTTTTCTTCGTTAAGTTCGCCGGCTGAAGTGAGCCAGGAAAACATATTTTCTTCGGAGGTGTCCATCTCATCTTTCAGGTCGTCGTCCGAGTAGGCACTGTTGCCGACAAATTCAATTTTCTGAATCAGAAATTTTTGGCCCTCATCGATCTCATATTCAATATCCGCCTGATTTTCTTTGCGCGGATAGACATTAAATTTGACTTTGACATTGTAAAAGTTTTTCTCTTTATACAGTTCTTCAATCCGCCGCATGTCGCTTTGAAGGGTGTTGATATTGAGGATGGATCCCTTGCGCAGCGTAAGATTTTCTTTTATTTTTTCGTCATCATAAACCCAGGTATTGCCTTCAACCAAAATGGATCTCACGGTCGGTTTTTCTTTAAGCGTGATGATAATAATTTTTCCATCGGCAACTGTTTTTGCATCAACGCGCACATCATCAAAATACCCCATGGCATAAACGGATTTTAATTCATCGGATATATCTTTGGGATTATAGATATCCCCTTTCTTTAGTTTCAAAATTCTCCGGACGGCATCCTCTTCAATACGCTGGTTGCCCTTAATCTGAATCTCAACAATCGTTTCCCGTTTAAACAGTTTGAGGGACATTTTCTGGACCAGTGCCTGGACAGTGGCGGGCAGATTTTCGACACCGGCACCCTCAGCTGAAAACGCAAGTGGATTTTGAACCCCGCCCGGGGGCAGCATTTGCATATCCAGGCTGAAATTCTGCCCGAACCACGTCAGGCCTCCCCAGATGACATAGCTGTCTCCGGTTTCGAGACCGATTTGGCGTATCGCAGCGACGCTATCCATCCGCATGCCGCGGGAAGTCAGGGACGCTTGATCCAAAACGATTACCCGGGCGCCTTGTTGCTCCAGCTGGGTTTTCATAGCCTCGGGAATTTGCTGTTTTAAATAGGACGTGTCTTGCTGGGCAAATACTTCAAGGGGCAGTATGGCTACGCGCACCGGCTGCTGTGCAAGGGCGGCATCAGCTATACATAACATGATGATTAAAAGAAGCGGGTATGCGCGATTTTTCATATAATTCTATTCGACCAGCAGACGGACTGCGAAATGCAGCATTTTCGACGGTGCCAAATGACATGCCGGTCGACCGTCAGGGCGTGGCGACCAATTTTCCCTCAACAATCGTGACACGGCGGGACATGCATGCGGCCAGTTCCGTATTGTGGGTTACCACAACCAGCGTCATCGAAAATTCCTGATTCAGCTCCATTAGCAGCGCGTGAATGCGTTCGCTGTTGGCCTTATCCAGATTTCCGGTAGGTTCGTCAGCTAGCAGAATCAGCGGCTTTAAGACCAGTGCCCTGGCAAGGGCCACCCGCTGCTGTTCTCCCCCCGACAATTTTCCAACGCGATAATTTAATCTGTCCTTCAAACCGACCCTGACAAGAACTTCCTCTGCTGCCCGGGCCGCCGGCGATTTCCCGGTTCCCCGAATCAGCGCCGGCATCATGGTGTTTTCAAGGGCGCTGAACTCGGGCAGCAAATGGTGAAATTGAAAGACAAACCCCACGGATTCATTACGGAAACGGGCCAGCCTATGATCGTCATATAAAAATACATCATCACCCTTAAACAGCAAATTGCCGCTGTCGGGCCGGTCCAGGGTTCCGATGATATGCAGCAAGGTTGATTTGCCAATCCCCGAAGCGCCCACAATGGCAACCGTTTCACCGTTGGATAAATCAAAATTGAGCTCTTTTAGGACATCGATGCGGATCACACCGTTGGAATAACTTTTGCTCAAATTGCGAACCGCGATGACAGGCTGAATCGGTTCGGGTCGTTTTTCCTGATTCTCGTTAAGCATGTGCTACCTGGCTTCCCAATTGGAACAGATGCCAATTGGGAGTTACTTGTTATTCGTTATTAGTTAATAATTTATAACGAATGTATCCCGTTTGTATATCTACCCATCTCAGAATAAAAAAGAGATGTCACTGGATCCGAATAAGGATTAACTCCACATTGAGCGTTTCCCGCTCAATGTGGAAAATTCTATCCGTAGCGGATGGCATCGACGGGGTTTAGCTTGGATGCCTGCCGCGCCGGATAAATGGTGGCCAGAAAACATATCAGCAAGGCCGCCGCAATTATCGATGCGACATTTATAAATTCAAGCTTTACCGGCAGTGAGGTCGTAAAATAATAGATATCGCCGGCCAGTTCATGAACATCAATGTGTTTGAGCAGAAAACAGAGAATAAGCCCCAGAACCAGACCCAACGCTGTGCCGAAGGCGCCGATGACCATGCCGTTGAAAACGAATATTTTTCGAATGCTGCGCTCGGTAGCCCCCATAGCCTTGAGAATGGCAATGTCCCGGGTTTTTCCCATGACCATCATGATCAGGCTGCTGGCAATGTTAAAGGCCGCCACTAAAATGATGAGAGTCAAAATAATAAACATGACCCTCCTTTCCAGCTTAAGGGCTTTAAACAGGTTACGGTTCATCTGCATCCAGTCCATCGCCCAGTAGGGAAACTTCAGCTTGGATGTTATTTTCTGGGCCACCGTGCGTGCCTCATAGATGTTGGTGACGCGGATATCCAGTCCACTGACGGAATTGTCCATGCGCATCAACTTCTGGGCATCCTTTATATTGATATAAGCAAAGGTCTGGTCATAGTCATACATACCGGACTCGAAGAAACCGGTTACGCGAAACTGTTTCATTGCCGGCACATGACCGATGGGAGACAACATCCCCCGGGGGGATATCAGATAGATGACATCGTCCTCAATAACCCCGAGATTTCGGGCCAATTCGCGTCCTAGAACAATCCCGGGAATGGCGTCGGCAGGGTTTTGGGAAGCACCGGCGGGCGCCGGATCCGGCAGATTCACCTGCTGCAGGGTGGTCATAACCCGACCGGCTGATTTGGGTTCGATGCCTCGCAACACCGCACCGGTAGCCCCTCCCCTTGCGCGCAGCATAACTTGAGACAGGATAAATGGTGTGGCAGCCTCGACGCCGTCGATCTGTTCGACTTCTGTGAGCACGTTGCGGTAGTCTGAAAACGCGCCGCCGTGACGTTTGAGGATTACCTGGGGTTGCCCGCCGAGAATTCGACTCTTTAAATCGGCCTCAAATCCTGCCATCACTGCTATGACAACGATCAGGGCCATCACCCCCACGGCCACCCCGGCAATTGAAAGGATGGTAATCAGAGAAATGAAAGCTTGCTTTTGTTTGGCCCTCAGGTAGCGGCTGCCGATGAATAGTTCAAAGCCCATGGAAATATTGGTTATTCGTTATTGGTTATTGGTTATTGGTCTAAGCTCCTGTAACACCTCCACGGTGCTTCATATGCGGAAAGAGGATGACTTCACGAATTGAAGCCGCATTGGTTAGCAGCATCACCAACCGGTCAATGCCGATGCCCTCGCCGGCAGTCGGCGGCATGCCGTACTCCAGCGCTTCAATATAGTCGGTATCCATTCGATGCGCCTCTTCATCACCGGCCTGGCGCCCTTCAACCTGCTGGCGAAAGCGCTCGTGCTGATCCACCGGATCATTGAGCTCGGAGAATCCGTTGGCTATCTCGCGTCCGGCAATGAAAAGTTCAAATCTTTCAGTCAGGTCCGGGTTCTGATCACTGCGCCGGGACAAGGGGGAGACTTCGGCAGGATAATCGGTAATAAATGTGGGTTGAATCAATTTGGGTTCAACCAGGGTGTCAAATAATTTTGTGACCACCTTACCCACCTGCCCGGTCTTGGTAACTTGAACCCCTTTATCCGCGGCGATTTTGAGAAGTTTCTCTTTATCCTTCAGATAATCCGGCTGAATGCCGCCGAGTTCCTCCAGAGCGGCAAATAGTGTCAGACGGCGCCATTTACCCGACAGATCGATGTCCTGCCCCTGGTAGTTGAGGCTGGCCGACCCGTTTACCGCCCGAGCGACTTCGGCAACCAGCTGTTCGGTCAATTCCATCAGATCCTTGTCGGTGGCATAGGCCTGATAAAATTCGAGCATGGTAAACTCAGGATTGTGCTGGGTGGAAACCCCTTCATTTCTAAAATTACGATTAATCTCGAAGACCCGCTCCAATCCACCAACCACCAGGCGCTTTAAATATAATTCCGGCGCAATTCGCAGGAAGAGATCCATCCCTAGCGCATTGTGGTAGGTTTTAAACGGGGTGGCTTCCGCCCCTCCTGGAATGGGCTGCATCATGGGTGTTTCGACTTCCAGAAAATCACGCTGGATAAAAAAATTGCGGATCTGTTGAATAATCTGGCTACGTTTCAAGAAGATTTCCCGCACATCGGCATTCATCATCAGATCGACGTAGCGCTGGCGATAGCGCTTTTCCGGATCACGCAAACCATGGAATTTCTCCGGCAAGGGACGGGTGGCCTTGCACAGCAGATTCAGCTCACGGGCCAGCAGGGTCCACTCACCGGTTCGGGTCTGAAACAGCCCGCCTTTCAGGCCAACAAAATCGCCGATATCGAGCTGTTTGAAAAGCTGATAGGCTTCGTCCCCGATACGGTCTTTTCTGATATAAGCCTGAAATTGTCCGGTGCGGTCCCTGAAACGGATAAAAGCGCTTTTCCCGAAACTGTTGATGGCCATCATGCGGCCGGCGGTAACGAATACCGGTTCGTCCTCGCCCAGGGTCTCCGGTGATTCATCAACAGCGGCTTGAATATCGCGCACCGTGTGTGACACAATATAACCATTGGGAAAAAGGTTGACCTGATTCCTTTTCAATTCATCAATTTTTTCTTTTCGTTTTTGCAGCAAATCGCTCGTTTTTTCCATAGGATCATCTATTTATGTATTCGTTTTCAACTCGGATGCGGCTGCCGGATTATGGATTCAAAATCGTCCTAGATAGCGTATTTGCTGGTTACTGTCAAGGTAATGTTCCAGGGTTGCCCGGCTGCGGTCAATTGATAAGTTAATTGTATGTCTTTTCAGAATAGCAACTGTTTCTTACCATTTATGACGTTCCCCTGGAAAGTATAGCAGGGACTAGACGGGGGGATCCATTTGCTTGAAATGAATGGTTAGGGTGGTTCCCTTGTTGACTTCACTTTCGACATTCAGCCAGAAGTCATACGCCTCAAGGATACGATGCACAATGGAAAGCCCGAGACCCGTGCCGCTGGGTTTGGTGGTGAAGAAGGGATCGAATATGGATTTAAGCTCCTCGGCGGACATGCCGCAACCGTTATCGGAAATTTTGATGCAGGCGCGCTTGCTTTTTAGCTCATACATTTCAATATCGATCACACCTTGCCCCTCGATGGCTTCGGATGCATTTAACAAAAGGTTCCAGAGAATCTGGCGCAGGTGCACAGGGTCCATTGAAACCCAGATGTTGGGTTGAAGTTTCTTGGTGGTCGTGATGCGGCCGTCATTGGACGCGTCTTTTTCAAACAGCTCGGCGGTTTCAATTATTACTTTTTCGAGCTCGATGGACTCAATTTTCCCAGCCGGGGGGCGGGCATACAGCAGAAAATTATTGGCCAGTGAACTCAGCCGATCGGCCTCACGCAAAATAATCTGCATGAGCCTGTCATGATCAGGATCATATTGGATATCCTCTTTGAGAAGCTGGATGGATCCGGTCAGGGAGGCCAGGGGATTTTTTATCTCATGGGCCAGGCCGGCGGCCATTTCACCGACAGCGGCCATTTTCTCAACCCGCTTTACGTGATTTTCCATATCCCGCAGTTCTTTGCGGGTACTTCGAACCTGTTCCGACAAAAAGCTGCTTAAAAAGGCAACTGCGAAACAGGCCGTCATGGTAATCAAAATTTTGTAAAGGACCTGATTCCATGGGTGGTACGAGGCCAGCATGGCCTCGTCAGCAACAAAAGGATAGATCACGCCATAATATTCGAAATCCACCATGATCCCGAACTGGATGCTGCAAATCGCCGCAATGATTAACGTACCGCGGATCGACAGCAGTATGCTGGAATAGATGATGACAACCAGATACAGAAACGAGAAAATACTTGAAAAGCTTCCGGTAGCAAACAAAATCACGGTGACGACTAGCGTATCGACCAGAATCTGGACGTAGGCGAACAAAATGGGTTTTTTGACACGGTCGAGCAGCAGGGCATAAATAATCGAGAGAAAAAAAATGGCTGCTATGAGACCATATAGAAATTTTAGAGGTGGGCCGATGGGCGGCGGTGAATCACCGAGTTGCAGGACGATGGACGAACCGAGCAGCAGGGTTGAAAAAAGCACCCGAAAAAGCATCAGCCACTTCAATTTATCTTTGAAGTCCTTTTCGGGCATGTGCAATGTGCGCTCCATATGATATACGAACTGAGGGGCAATATTACGGCTGGGATGCGGCAAAGGTACGATTGGCATTTTGAGTACACCAACCGTACCTCTGGTTTGCTTTCATATGATATTAAGATGAGCGGTTTGCTAAATGGCGCCCGCCATCTTGAATATCGGAAGATACATGGCCACCACAAGGCCACCGATGGTCACACCTAAAAATACCAGCATAAACGGCTCGATCAGTGCGGTCAGGTTCTCGACGGCCTGATCAACTTCCTCGTCATAAAAGTCGGCTATCTTCTCCAGCATGGCATCCAGGGCGCCGGTTGATTCGCCGACGCCGATCATCTGGCATACCATCGGAGGAAAGACACCGCTCTCAGACAGTGGATCCGCCATGGTGCGGCCCTCGGCAATTCCGGAACGTACATTGTAAATCGCCTTTTCAACCGTGCGGTTTCCGGCTGTTTTGGCTACAATATCAAGTGCTTCCAGAATAGCGACACCGGAGGCCAGCATGGTACCCATGGTGCGGGTAAATTTGGCAACGGCAACTTTACGCAGCAACTCGCCGAACACGGGAATTTTTAAAAGCAGATCATCGACCACATCCCGCCCTTTTTGGGTGCTGTGAAACTTCTTGAAAGCAATGGTAAATAGAATAATCGCAATGATGATATAGACAATCTTGCTTTTCACCATATCGCTCATGGCAACCACTAACTGGGTTGGGGCCGGGAGTTCACCGCCAAAATCGGCAAACATTTCCTGAAAGACCGGAATAACAAAAACCAGAATGACAGCCAAAACAATAACGGCGATAATCAGGGTAACGATGGGGTATGTCATGGCCCCTTTGACCTGGGCTTTAAGCCTGGCGGCCTTTTCCATGTAGGCCGCAAGTCTCCGCAAAATGGCATCAAGGATACCACCGGCCTCCCCGGCGGCGATCATGTTCACGAACAGATCATCGAACTGTTTGGGAAATTTTTTCAATGCTTCGGCCAGGGTTGCGCCGCCTTCAACAGATTCCTTGATCTCCTTGAGCATCTTTTTAAAGGTGACATTGTCTTGCTGCGTATAGAGAATGTCGAGGCATTGAATGATTGGCAATCCGGCATCGATCATGGTCGAAAATTGCCGGGCAAATATGATAACATCATTCTCTTTGATTTTTGGCTGGAGAAAGGCGACGTTTTCAAAAAGGTCTTTGGGCTTTTTCTTGATTTTTGTCGGCGTAATTCTCTGACGAATCAGCTGCGCCTTGACGGCTTCTTCGCTGACAGCCTCAATTTCGCCTTTTTGGGTCACGTCACTTCTATTTTTGCCCGTCCATAGATAAACTGGCATGATCAATCCTCCCTGATGATTTGAAATAAGACACATCGGCCGACGGTCTGGGCCTGCAGTTTATATCCGATCCGGTTGGCAATGCCTGCAAAATTAGCGGTATGACCGCGCGCAGGCAGATCGGCGATAACATAATATTCAGAGTCTTTATCGGCCGGAGAGGAAAAAAACTTAAGCTTTTAAGCAAGAATTTCTGAAATAATTCAAAATACAAACGCCTTTGGTATCAATGCCCAAAGGCGTCGGTTATCATTTTTTAATCAAGCACCCATGCTCATACGGTTGTTGGATCCCTTGTTTTTCTTCACCGCTGGTTATTGACGGTCAATGACCGCCTGGCCCCAGCTGCCGCGGAAGGCGGGTTTACACCGACACTTTAACCTCCATCATATTATACGGCCCCTGGAAAGTCAAGGATCGTAACTATTTGGATTCAAACAATTTCATTTAGATTTTGGCACTATTCGGCCCTGATTCGATCCACAACAAGCTTGTGGCAATAACCGGCTAAATATGTTAACCTGTGGTGTCAGAATAGCTGAAAATATTCAATATTCAATTGAAGTTATTCAATCATCCAAGGTTGCACGGATTACGACGGTGTCTATAAGTAAAAAAATAAATCAAAATAAAGACGTTACAGTCATTACCACCCACATCAACGCCGACTTCGATGCCCTGGCCTCCATGCTAGCCGCCCAAAAGCTTTATCCGGAGGCCCTGGTGGTCTTTCCCGGCTCCCAGGAAAAAAATTTAAAAAATTTTTTCATT
>Ga0209536_100002351_pt1 | contig 30809 bp, 26 predicted proteins | sample DeeMarSeWOR28_12_FD_187461 | JGI IMG/M metagenome (GOLD analysis project Ga0209536, IMG submission 187461) | Marine sediment microbial communities from White Oak River estuary, North Carolina - WOR-2-8_12 (SPAdes) (version 2) | ecosystem: Environmental > Aquatic > Marine > Intertidal zone >...
AGATTACGGATAGTACACAAAGAAATCTGAAATATTCAATTACGATCATAAATCGAAAAAACAAAGGTCTCCTGATCCCCTAATCAACTCAACTTTCACTAGGAACTACCAACCACGAACTACCAACTAATACATTCTACGACCGTCAATGTAAAAAAGCGGGCTTATTCCATTAAATTCCAAGAAAATCTCTGTGAGACGGCGTTCTTTAGTTGTATTGCTTGCAATTCGTTCATAAACATGTACTACGAGCCGATTTTCCGGCTTAAATATGTGAAAAATGGCTTGAAACGTTAAATTTTGAAAAAAGTGTTGCTCTTTGAGCGAAAGGTCGTTATTATACAAGGCTAATATTTTGTCGTTAGTGTGTAGGTATATGCTTTGCAAGGCGGAAAGTCAGCAGCAAAGTGGAAAAATCCGTTTACTATTCACTAATAACTACCGGCTAACGACTATAAATAAGGAGATAAATCAGTGAAAACTGAAATTTTAGACGCCGTTGAGAGCAAGAGTCTCAAGAGCAAGGTCCCTCACTTCGAGATAGGCGATATCGTAGAAGTGCACTGCCGAATTCAAGAGGGCGACAAAGAACGAACGCAGATATTTTCCGGCACGGTCATCGCCCGCAAAGGCAGGGGTATTAATGAAACCTTCACTGTCCGGCGAATCGTCGCGAATGAGGGCGTCGAGAGAATCTTCCCGCTGCATTCGCCCAATGTCATCGATATCAAGCCGATCCGGAGCGGAAAGACAAGGCGGGCCAAGCTTTATTATCTGCGTGACCGGACAGGCAAGGCCGTTAAGCTCGCCCAGCGGCACAGCGACCACACCGTCTCTAAATAACGAGATAGATACGAAACGGTTGATACGAAAACTGCTGTCGGACAAACGCAGGCTGTTGACGGATAAAGAGCTGCTCGGCCGATGGGGTGAAAAACGCTGCGAGAAATTCCTCAAGCGCAAAGGTCTCAAAACTCTCACCCATAACTTTTCCTGCAAGACCGGTGAAATTGACCTGGTTATGGTTGATAGTGACGGGACGCTTGTTTTCGTAGAAGTCAAGACCAGGGCAAACGAGGAATTCAGCTCATCTGAGTCGGTTGTCACCAAAACCAAGCAAACCAGGATGCTACGGGCAGCTCGCTACTTTCTTGCCACCAACAACATCGAGAACAGACCCTTTCGCTTCGACGTAGTAACAATCGTGCTGGGCGATAAAGATCCCGAGCAGATTAGACATTACGAAAACGCTTTTGTGCCGTAAAAAACATGGAACTGATTGATACACATTGTCATTTGACTTTTGAGCAGTTGGCCGGGGACATCGAGGCCGTCATTGAACGAAGCAAAGCCGCGGGGGTCGTAAGTTGGATAACCGTCGGGACTGACCCGCAGCATAACCGTCAGGCAATCCAATTAACCGAATGGTTCGAGAACATGTACGCTACAGTAGGGATTCATCCGCACGATGCCAAAGACGTAACAGCTAAAGCCATAGACGAACTCAAAGAGCTTGCCGGAAGTGAAAAAGTCGTCGCCATCGGTGAGACGGGTTTAGACTTTCACTATGATTTTTCGCCCCGGCAGGACCAACGTCGGGTCTTCGAGGCACAATTGGAAATCGCACATCAGTTGAATCTGCCTGTAATTATTCATTGCCGGGAGGCTTTCGATGAAACAATTGATATCTTAGAGCAGTTCGAAGGCGTGAAAGGCCGGCTCAAGGGTGTTGTTTTTCACTGCTTTGGTGGCTCGGCACAGCAGGCAAGGATTGTCCTCGACCACGGTTTTTACATATCCTTTACTGGCGTGGTTACTTTCAAAAACGCCCAGAAGGCCCGCGAGGCCGCTTTTGTTGTTCCGACGGACAGATTGATGCTGGAGACGGATTGCCCATACATGTCGCCGGAGCCGATGCGAAAGCAAAAGATAAACGAGCCGGCCCTAATGGTCCACACGGCCGGCTTTTTGGCAGTGCTGAAAGATATGGACGAAAACGATTTCGCCCGGTCTGTTACCGAGGCCAGCAAAAACTTCTTCGGTCTGCCCTGATTTGCCTGTTCGCTTCCATGCTTTGATAGCAAACTGTTGAAATTCATTAAGAATGACGATATATTATAGGATTAACGAGCATAAGAGTGTTCATATAGGATGTAAATAGGAGATGCCGGTTTGGCTGCCATCTTATGAATGGTCTCGCTTCGATCTGAGTCCGTGAGGGGCATTGAGCATAGCCTGGCTCCGTAATAAAACCATAGACGTTGATCCTCCCTTTGATGTAAGCCATCCTATTCATTGTCGAAGGGGTAGAAGAGTCATTACCGGCGAAAGGGATTTGATAGTATGAGTAGTGCTTATAATATTCTGGAAAATACGGAAACCGGCGAAAAAAGGATGTTTCGACACGTGCTTTGCTCGTACCCATATCGGCGCGACCTGGGCAAAATGAGCTTCTTTCCGCCACTGGGCCTCGAGTATATAGCTGCAGTAGTTGAACCCTACGCGCAGTCTATGGATGTCGTGGATATGCGAAAGGAGACCGGGCGCACGAGAGATTTTTTGCGTCCGGATACCGACCTGGTCTGCTTATCGGTCAACTGGAACAGCGATGCTGAATTCCTGCGTGAGGAGATACGTTCCGTTGGATCGGGTATACCGGTCATTCTCGGTGGAAGGCATGCTACCGAAGATCCTGAACTGTGGCTGTCTGAATTCCCGAACGTAACTATGGTCGTTCGCGGAGATGGTGAAGAAGCGATGGAAGATATTTGCCGTGGTCTGCCGCTCGAGGACATAACCGGCCTCAGTTTCCGAAAGAATGGCCGAATAGTTCACAACGCGAACCGCACGCCGGGATCTGTCAGAGACAACCTCTACCCTAACCGCCACCGGCGCCGATATAACTATGAAATAAATCTCGACGGTATCGCCACTGGAAAGACGATCGATACGCTGTCCTCCTCACGCGGTTGCCCTTATAATTGCACATTTTGCTCTTTCAGCCGTAATCCCTGGGGTGAGAAACGATCCTGGTCGGCACGTTCGCCGGAGTCGGTTGTGGAGGAACTTGCCAAAATTGAAGCACCCATTGTTGGTTTCACCGACGATTTGTTCACCCTCAAAATGGATCGTGTGGAGCGAATCTGCGACCTTATTATAGCCCAAAAGATCCGTAAGAAATTCCTCATTAACGCAAGGCTGGAAATCGCCAGGCATCCGGAGGTCCTGCGAAAGATGGAGCAGGCGGGTTTTATTTTGCTGATGTTGGGCATCGAATCGACCTGTGACAGGACGCTGCGTTCAATGGGCAAGGGTTTCGATACTCAACAGATACGCGAATACTTCAAGGTACTGCGGAAGAGTTCTATGATTCTTCATGGGTACTTTATTCTCGGGAACATCGGTGAAAGTATTGAGGAGATGCTTCAGATTTCTACTTTTGCGCACGAGCTGGGATTAGATACTATTGCCATTTCAACGTTGCGCGTCAGCCCGCATTCCGGATTGGAAGAGCTTGTAGCGAGCAATCCGGGTTACAAGATCGCCCATAACGGAAAAGTCTATTCGGACCAATGCTCCTGCAAAGAACTCAGGCAACTGCGCCGGCGGATTTACAGAGAATTCTATTCCGCCCGCCAGGTCCTTCATCTCCTTCGCAAGGGAGTAACCAACGACGCCCTGTGTCTGCTTCCCGGCGTGCTCCTGCGGCTGCCGAAGATTATCATGGCGTTGGCTAGACGCAAGGGCAAGCACTCAAACAATGGTACAAAAAAAGCGAAGTGATCTTAACCGGTTCTTTTCGATGAAAAGAATTGTGCCTTGTTTTTATTGCTTTTGTGCAGTAAACTCAACGGCCTTATGACGCTCGCTATCGAAACCAACAGACTGACGCGCTGCTTCGGCGATTTGCGTGCCGTGGACGGCCTCGATTTGCGTGTGGACGCCGGTAAGTTTTACGGCTTTCTCGGCCCCAACGGAGCAGGTAAGTCCACGACCATAAAAATGCTCACCGGTCTGCTCGCTCCCACGAGCGGCTCGATGCGTATCCTCGGCGAGGATACAAGCGATGCCGAGAAGTCCAGGCAGGTCAAGCAGCACATCGGAGTCGTGCCGGAAGAGCTTGCCCTGTTCGATAATCTTACCGGGCGCGAATATTTGACCTTCATCGGGCGTATGTATCAGATGCCGATGGCGACGGTGCGGCAGCGCAGCCGGGAGCTGCTGGCCATGATGAACCTGGACAACGAGGAAAAGAAACTAACCCTCGAATATTCGCATGGTATGAAGAAGAAACTGACCCTTGCCGGGGCGTTGATTCCGAATCCGGATTTGCTGTTTCTCGATGAGCCGTTCGAGGGCGTCGATGCCGTAGCCTCGCGCGTGCTGCGGGACACCTTAAAGCGCTGCGTGGCGCGCGGCGCGACCGTCTTTTTAACCTCTCACGTTCTGGAAATCGTTGAAAGGCTCTGCACGGACGTCGGGATTATCGCTGAGGGCAAGCTCGTTCATCAAAGCTCAATGGATGAAATCCGTGCTTCAGGCTCGCTGGAGGAAATGTTCTTAGAGGCGGTCGGCAGCGATCATATCGAAAGGCAGAAGCTAAGCTGGCTGGAGGATTAGATGAACTGGAGCCAACTTCGCACAATAATCTGGCTGCGGTGGCGTCTGAGCCGAAACCAATGGTCTCGTGGCGGGAAAATGAACGCCATTCTGACAATAATCATTACTTTCATTGGATTGGGCATAGGATTCGCAGGCTGCATTGTCGGCCTGCTGATAGGCACCTTTGCCCTGTCAAAGGTTTCACCGCCGATAATGCTGGTCGTATGGGATATGATAATTGGAATGTTTCTGTTTTTCTGGCTGGCCGGTATTGTCTCGGAGATACAACGTTCCGAAACGATTGACATCAGCCGACTGCTGCATTTGCCGATTTCGCTGCGGAACGTCTTTCTGATTAATTACATTGCTTCACATTTGACCATAAGTATCATTCTTTTTTTGCCGGGTATGCTTGGTCTTTCGGCAGGATTGGTCCTGGGCGGCAAAGGATTCATGGTTCTAATGTTCCCACTGGTGCTGGGTATTATCTTTATGGTCACGGCGTGGACCTATTGCCTGCGCGGATGGCTGATTACGCTGATGATGAACAAGCGGCGGCGCCGTACGATTATTGCCGGAGTTACATTTGCATTTATCCTGCTGAGCCAGCTACCATATATCTTCAGTAACATTATGCACGATAATGAACGGCACAAACCAAAAACCACCGAATCAGTGCAGTCGGAGCAAAAAACATCCGATGAATCTCAGAAACATAAGAAGATTACTATTCCCCATGGGGTACTGGTAGCGCACAAAGTGGTGCCCTTCTTATGGGTGGGCAATGGGGCAATGTCACTGGCTACGGGAAACGCTTGGCCCGCGGTTTTGGGAGCTGCCGGTGGATTCCTTCTAGGCGGACTTGGTTTAAGGAGGGCCTATAGATCTACCATCCGATTCTATCAGGGACAAACAGCGGGAAGGAGGGCTAAAGGTAAACCGAAAGCCAAAAAGGTTTCCAAACGTCAGAAGAACCTTATTGAGACACAACTGCCGTGGATTCCGGAAGAGGCCGCGGCCTTGGCAATGGCCTTCTTTCGCTGCCTGATACGGGCGCCTGAAGTGAAAATGATGCTGGGGACGAATTTCATAATGCTGCTGATTTTCGGAACAGCAATCTTCCTACGGCGTTCGTCGAATATCGGTGACAACCTCAGGCCGTTCATAGCCACGGGCGCAGTCGTATTTATGTCCCTTGGCTTAAGCCAGCTCATGTACAACCTGTTCGGCTTCGACCGGGGCGGTTTTCGACAGCTCGTTTTGCTGTCGACCCCGAGAAAACAAATCCTGCTGGGAAAAAACCTTGCGTTTCTGCCCCTTGTGCTTGGATTGGGCGCGATTCTTCTGTTATTTGTCAAGGTCGTAATGGGCATCTCGTTCATAATTTTTATTGCCGCCTTTCTGCAGTTGCTGGCGGCCTTCCTGATTATAAGCATGGTAGGCAATCTGGTATCCATTCTTGTTCCTTACCGCATTGCCGCCGGTTCGCTCAAACCGACGAAATCTTCCACGAAAACGACCATCCTGATGTTGATATCGCGTATTTTCTTTCCGATGATTATGGTCCCGATATTTTTCCCGCCAGTTATGGGATTGCTTTGGGCCAAGGTTGACTGGTTGCCGGCCGGGCCGATGAACCTACTATTCTCAGCAGTACTATTAGCGCTGCTAGCCCTCTTTTACCGACTCAGCCTTGGCCCTCTCGGCGAACTGCTGCAGCGGCGAGAAAAAGAAATCCTTGAGGTAGTTACCAAAGAAGTGGAGTAAACAGAAACCTTATGGCTGATTCAGAAAAAAGTGGTTTGAAAGATGAAATCAGGCAAACCGTCGAAAGGATCAATGAAGCCTCCCGGAAGGGTGATATCGAAGAACTTAAACATTTTTGCCACGAAGACGTGGTAATTGTTCCTCCCGGTTTTGTCCAGCGGGCCGAAGGCAGGGATACCTATCTCAAAAGTGTCGAGGATTTTTGTGCTAAAGGTACCGTTCACGAATACAAAGAGCTGTCGATGAAAATAGATGTATTTGGTGACGTCGCTATTGTCTATTACAGCTATGAAACGAAATGGGAAATGGAAGGCAAGGCCTTCAATGAAAAAGGTAATGATTTGATGGTTCTTAGCCGGAACGAAGGAAAGTGGCTGCTGATCTGGCGCACGCTGATTCCTCTTGCTCAGGTTAGTTAAAGAAAAAATGTTGAACAACAACTTACAGGCAAGGGTTGCCTGATTGTCAGATAAAATCCTATTATCTACAATTTACACCTCTTCGAGTCTGATTTAACCAAGTGTCCATTCGGTCTGTAATGGTGTTTAACAGCATTAAAACGCATTTTTTCAGGACGACTTGACTTTTTAGCGAATAATGCCTATATTAGAGTAGTCCAGCGGTAAAAAGTTCGCTGGATTTAGCCACCCCATTAATTCGGGGGGAGGAGCATTAGGTTAAACTATTACCGGTAGTGTCTCGTTAGTATAAAAAGGATAGATTGAATACATGGCAGGGATGTTTGATAATAGCATGGTTCTTCAAGTTCAACAGGCCAATGATATTATTGACGTAATCGGTGAGCACGTGAGCCTGAAGAAAAAGGGGCGTGAAATGGTAGGTTTGTGCCCTTTCCACGATGACCATCGTCCGAGCATGAACGTCAATCCCGTTAAACAGATCTTCAAGTGTTTTGCCTGCGGGGCCGGCGGGGATGTTTTCAAATTCATCCAGATGCGGGAAAACCTGAATTTTCCGCAGACAATCGAGAGATTAGCCGAGCGTGCCGGAATAAAACTCGAAAGAAGACAAATACCAAGAAGCCTCCGGAATGGAGCCGACAAAGGACAAAATGGGCAAATAGAGGATGTCGATCCCAACCGGCTGGCTAAGGCTAACGCCTGGGCTGCTCAATATTTCCAGCGGAATCTAAGCGATGATAAAATAGGCAAGGACGCTCGAGTTTATCTTGCTCAAAGACAGATTACTCCAGATAGCATCGAAAAGTGGCAGCTTGGTCTGGCAATTGATTCTCCGGATGGGCTGCTCAGGCAGGCAAAGGTCAACAAAGCATCTTTGAAACTATTGGAGCAGGCAGGGCTTCTGGTCGGTCAAAATCAGGACAAGTTCGTTAACCGGCTGACGTTCACGATAACCGATGTGACTGGCCGGGTAATCGGTTTTGGTGGCAGAACGCTTGATAATAATGGCGCCAAATACATCAATTCGCCGACCACGGTGCTCTTCGACAAGAGTAATTCATTGTACGGATTGGAGCAGGCCCGGCATGAAATTGTATCGACTGGCACGGCAGTCGTCGTCGAAGGATATACCGACTGTATCATGGCTCACCAGTTTGGCTGTGGAAATGTCGTAGCGACATTGGGTACCAGCTTCACGACAGGTCACGGGCGTATTTTACGGCGGTACGCCAGGAAAGTTATATTGGTTTTCGACAGCGACGTAGCGGGAATCGAGGCGGCCAACAGGGCGCTGGATGTTTGTCTGGCGCAGCGAATAGATATCAAGCTGGCTACTGTACCGGAAGGCAAAGACCCGTGTGATTTTCTTTTGGCGGCAGGAAAAGAGGGATTCGAGCGGCTAATCGCCGATGCAGTTGACGTCTTCCAGTTCAAATGGGATAGACTGATGGATAAATTCGCTGGCGAGGATACATTAGCTGGAAAAAAGTCGGCGATCGATGAATACCTGCAGGCCGTCGCTACGGGTATGCAGGCAGGCAAAATCCATGATATCGATTTAGGGCTGCGAGTAAACCAGATTTCGAAGATTATCGGTCTTGAGAGCAGGCAAATCAATGCCGAGTTGAATAAACGCCTCAGGCGGGCTCAAAGAGCAGCAAGCTATGAAAATCGGGGCAGAAAGGCACCCGGCATCGATTACGGACAAGGCCGTTTTGCCATGGCTCAGCGAGACGTGCTCGAGGTGCTTCTGAATGAGCCTAAATTGTATGAGACGGTAAAGCAGCAAATTTCAGTCGATATATTCGATGTGCCGATACTTAGGCAGGTGGCTACAATTCTATTTGAGACGCTTGATTGCGATGTCAATACTCCATTAAACGAGATTATGGCCAGGACCGAGTCAGTGGAGATTGGAAACTGTATTATGGAATTGGCGACGGTCGGTCAGAAGAAGGGCGATAAGTGTAATTTGGAATCCAGTCTGGCCGGGGCCTTGAATGTGATTGTGCAGCACAAAGCGCAAAAGCAAAACATCGGTATAAAAGCAATAGAAGACGGGACTGAATATTTGAGAAAAAAGTATCAAAATATTAGCAGGAAACGCAATATCGTTGGAATGGATTAGCGAACAATAGTGAACGGATGACCGTAAAGCTAATTTGAAGTATGAGATTTTTATAATAATGCCGGATTAAGAATCCATCAAGGCAATTACGGATAAAATTAATAAAATACAAGGAAATGAATTGTGGCAAAAAAAAGAAAAAAGACACGCACAAAAAAGGCTGCTAAAAAAGAAGCTGATAAAGAAGTCATAACTGAGAGCGCATCGACAGAGGTTGCCGAAATCGATAACACTGAACTGCAGATAAAAAAACTCATCGAAAAGGGCGAGAAAAAAGGATTTCTCACTTACGATGAAATGAACGATGATTTGCCTGAAGATGCTGTTAGTGCGGTCCGTCTGGATCGGCTGCTGGCAACCCTCGACGAGAGAGGAATCAGCCTTATCGATGAAGCCGATGCCGAATCGCGACAAGCTGCGAAAAAAGAGGACGATGAGTTTGATGGAACGGATGAATCCCTCGACGATGAAGAAGGCGACAAAGATAGAGATCTCAAAGATGATGACGATGAGCTACTCGAAAAACAGCTCGTCGGCGAAGAAGGCGCTCGACGAATTGACGATCCTATCCGGATGTACTTGACTCAAATGGGCCAGATACCGCTGCTAACGAGGAATTCTGAAATCTCTTTGGCAAGAAAAATCGAACTGGCTCGAATGGCCTTTAGAAGAAAAATGCTGCAATGCGACTACTGCGCCAGAAACTCTTTGGATTTATTACAGCAAGTCCATAACGGCACTGTGTCTTTTGACAGAACAATCAAAGTCGGCACGACACATAATATGACCAAAAGTGTAATAAAAAAACGACTCCCCGAAAACATCAAAACAGTGGATGAGCTGCTTAAGGTTAATCAAGGCCTGTTCAAGCAAACTCTTACGAATACGAACAAGAAAGAGAGTATAATAGCACTAAAACAATTACGCAGGTCCAAGCGAAAAATCGCAACGCTTCTTGAAGAGCTAAGTCTGCGAACCAGCAGAATCCAACCGATAAAAAATAAGCTTCACGGCATCTGCGATAAAATGCATCAATTAGAGCAGGCCATTGCAGCTGGCCCTAACGGAGATATTACAGCCGAAGATATATCAGCAATGGAGCAGGAACTGAATGGTCTTCAGGAACTGGTGATGGAAACGCCGCAGCAACTCGCCAAAAGAATCGCCGTCCTCGATAAAGTCTATTCTCAATACGAGGAAACAAAGCGAACACTCTCCAGCGCGAACCTCCGCTTGGTCGTCTCTATTGCTAAGAAATATCGCAACCGTGGCCTGAGCTTTCTCGACCTCATCCAGGAAGGCAATACCGGCCTGATGCGGGCCGTCGATAAATATGAGTACCGCCGGGGCTACAAATTCAGCACTTACGCCACTTGGTGGATTCGCCAGGCCATCACCCGCGCCATCGCCGACCACGCCCGGACGATTCGTATCCCCGTCCACATGATCGAGACGATGAGCCGGCTGAGAACGGCCAGCAAAGTCCTGCATCAAAAATTAGGAAGAGAGGCGACCGTCGAAGAAATCGCTGCCGAAGCCGAAATGAGCATTGAGGAAACCCGCCGGGTACTGAAAATTTCCAAGCATCCTATCAGCCTTGACAGGCCCATCGGCGAGAGCGAGGACAGCTACTTCGGAGACTTCATCGAAGATAATGAAATTGATTCGCCCGTCGCATCCGCCACACAGGAAATGCTCAAAGACAGGATCGACGTGGTCTTAAAAACCCTTTCCTACCGAGAGCGCGAGATAATCAAGCTCCGCTACGGAATCGGCGACGGCTACACTTATACGTTGGAAGAGGTCGGGCGAATTTTCAAAGTCACACGCGAGCGTGTCCGCCAGGTCGAAGCCAAGGCCATCCGCAAGCTCCAGCACCCCGTCCGCTCCCGCAAGCTCGAAGGATTCATGGACCATAAAACAGCATAGCTGTTGGCGATTGGCTTTTGACGTTTTCTGTTATTGCACACGATGATTTTAATTCCTGTGGGTTGTACGTGCTAAACATACATCACGTTTCACGTGATACGAGGTCACATTATCTCAACCATTTTATACAATACAACTTTATGACTCGTCCGGCTTTTGATGATATAAATGAAGCCTGCGATTTTGGAAATAAGACGTACTCCGTTTAGAGTGAAAATTATTTTGAGCAAGAATTCTTTAAAAAAATGGAGGGGGAAAACCCGTTTTCATGTCAAAAACGCAACTTTTTAGATTTTTTTTCAAAATTACGTAGTCACCACAATTGACGTTTTCAATAATCCTCAGCAGAATCCGGGAAATTGAAATCTAAGATTGTTACACAAGCGGATTAATTTTAAGCGACTATAGAGCGGCAGCACACCTACACAAGAGTTTGTGCGGATTGGTATTGACCCAATACAACCAGGTAATAAAGTCATCGATAACAATAAAGCAACGCCAATCCAATGAGCAGCAAATTTGTGTTGTAAAAAGGTTTCTTGACTCAGATAGAGAAAGGGACAAGAAATGAAATCGATGCTTAAACTGATGATTATGTCCATGCTCTTCTGTTTCGGCTGTGATGATGTTCCAGGGAATCTACCCGATATCATACCTGCATCACAATTGCCTGTCTTTACAAAGCACGTGAATGAAATAGAGATTGCCGACAGCTTCAATAACGCCGATCCTACAATGGTCCTGGGGGCCATAGTCGAGCGTACGAACGGCTTAGTGCATTCATTCGATAATTTCCTCAAAGAAGATGCACAAGCAGAAAGGAAGTCAATATCAGAGATAGCCTTCAGAGAATTCCTGGAAAACTCAGTTGTCGCTGAGGCGGAATGGCTAACCTTCCTAAAGGGAAAGGTAAATGACTCGACAAGAGCGGAGGTGACCGTGACGGAAATATCAAATGCCTCAATCGGCATTTCCTCCATCAACAAAGATAAGCTGCAGGCGTTTGCTCAAACTGTCCCGAATGAAAAACGCGACGATTACGGTGTAGTCATTGCTTATAGAGACTTTGTCATCAACGCCAGTTTCTTCAAGGAGCAGTCGATTGAAGGCAACATGACCGGATATGGCGCCAAAATCGGTGGCAAGTGGTTTGGAAAACATGAAGGTCTCAGCGCGGATCACAAAGTTATAGCAGTTTGGTCACCACTTCCGTTTGTAATAGACAACGTCGGCAGTGGCGACAGAACAATTCGTGCCATGCCACTTACTGTATTGACGGACAAGGCAATAAATGATGGGAAGATCCATATCAAGCCGTTGGATAGGCCAAAACAGTTCAAACTGCAAATCAATCCTTAAAAACTATGATAAGATTGTGAAAGGAGAAAGAATATGGCAAAAGGAAAGGGAAAGAGTATGGCAAAAAAGCAAAAGAATACTAATGTGTTCAGTATTCCAACCACGGAGGCCGAAGGTGCGCCGTGCGAACCGCAGTTCACAGGGCGCTATCTTGTGCTACTGACAGAGGGCGCCGAGAGCACGGGTAAAAAAACAGTGGCAAAGGCAGCAGGCTTGAAGAGTATTGCCAGCAGCGAGGACTTCACGAGCGAGGAATTCGGTCCTGAAGACATCTCAGGGGCAGACGGCCTGGTTCTCTCACAAATCTCTGTCATGGTTGTGGAGGGCGATCCGGACCGCATGGCTGCTGTTGCTGATCTTCCACAAGATACCGGTGGAGTTCAGACGACTGAACCCGAGCAGATATGCTATGCGACCCAACTCGACAGCGATTCCGGTTTCGCCGCGACACCGGATTACGTCCGTGGATACCGCGATGGGGTGAATCAACTTGCTGACGCACTTCTGGCCGGAGAAGCCGCCGCTGAGGAATTAATCTCTGCGGCCTGGGTCGAGACCCATTATACCTGGGGTTTCCAGGCGACCCGTGTCTACGTCTCGTCTTTTAGTGGTAAGGGTATCAGGGTAGCCGTCCTTGACACAGGTATGGATCTGAAGCACCCGGACTTTGCAGGGCGAGCGATCGCTTCCAGGTCGTTCATAACTGGGCAATCTGTACAGGATGGTCACGGTCACGGAACGCACTGCATCGGCACTGCTTGCGGACCGAGGAAACCACCTCTGCCCCCACCCTACCCCCTGCCGGTTCCACGCTACGGCGTTGCCCATGAAGCTGATATTTGCGTCGGCAAGGTGTTGAGCAATCAAGGTTCCGGAGGGGATGCTGGTATTTTGACGGGCATCAACTGGGCCGTACGAAAGAAGTGTCAGGTGGTTTCGATGTCGCTGGGTGCCCCCGTGCCGGTAGGCGCGCCACCATCATTCATATATGAAATGGTCTCCAGGCGTGCACTGAAGTTGGGTACTCTGATTATTGCTGCTGCTGGCAACGACAGTAATCGCAACCGCCCAGGCCATCGACCACCGCCCTTCTACATTAAGCCAGTTTCACGCCCGGCAAATTGTCCCTCCATTATGGCAGTGGCTTCGCTCGATGAAGACCTGGGAGTTTCATTCTTTTCCAACGGTGGCATCAATCCCAACGGCGGGGAAGTAAATATCGCCGCACCCGGTAGAAATGTGTTCTCAAGCTGGCCCATGTCTACGCGTTACAGGAAGATAAGCGGCACAAGCATGGCCACTCCGCATGTTGCGGGTATCGCCGCACTGTATTGTCAGAAGAGCAACGCAAAGGGAAAGGCATTGTGGAACATGCTCCTGAACACAGCAAGGCATCTGCCGCTGCCACCCCGGGATGTAGGCGCCGGCCTGGTACAGGCTCCCTGAGCCCATTTGGTTTGAAAATGGTCTAAGGAAGACGCAGTTGGAAGTGTTAGGAAAATCGCGTAAACAGGATTGGTGAGGAAATGTGCTCGCTACTTCTGGCTCTTTGTGGATAACGGGCCAGAAGTACTACTTGACTTGGTTGCCAAGAGAGACAATAATAGCGTCTGTATATATATGAAGAAGAGCCACAAAACTGAAATCATGGTGCTGATAGCAGAATCCCACCAAGGCAGATTGAGGGATATGGAGAAGCTGCTACGCCAAGCGGGCATGAGCCGCATACAATGCTTGGAGTCAATCGGTGCTCTGACAGGCCAAATCGACATCCAAACCAAAGAAAAGCTGTCTGAGATTCCAGGAGTGGCGGCTGTAGAGGAATCGCAGGCATTCCAACTGCCTCCTCCCGACGCCGAAATCCAGTGAGGTCATTTGACCTCTGGTTCGCCTCATATAGGAATTCAATAAGCTTAGCGGGCTTTCGGCGACAGACGCGATTGGCACAGGGGTAAGTTCATACGTCTCTCCGTGCAGAGCATGATTGTGGTAGCTGCTGCCTTGGTCAAGAGGGTAGTGACGTCCCGCTTTTCTGCTCAACCCTGGGTAGTATTTCGAGAGAACTTCGTGTAAACGGCCCTCCTGAGTGGCAGATGTCTCTTGCCTCTCATCGTTGGTCCTAAAGAATTCGAATATAGTAGACAGTAAAAAAGATATTTAGAGGCAAACTACTTTTATGGCTGGTAGGAGTTTTTGCCTGTCGAGAAGATATCAGCCAGATTCCAAAATCAAAAGGGAGACCACAATGGCAGCGAAAAGGACAAGATCTAAAAAGAGAGAGTCGAAGCCGACTGGCGAACATGCTCCTGTGTCAAATCTGCCCAAGGAAGCACGACCCTCACTCGTGAAGGCGGCACTTTCTAAGCCACCTTCGGAAGGAACCAATCCTAAAACCGTTCAGCCAAGAAAAGAAGGCATCGAGGCCGTGAAAGGATACAAGCTACGGGAAGTAAGAGAAGAAACATTGTCTGAGCTATATGCCGCCCCGGACACCAGCAACTTGCGCGACATCGCGGAGGCATCTTTTGGCCCTCCACCTCCGGTAGCAGAGATCGTACATGGGCCTGATGACCGCGTTAAAATCACCAATACCGCAGTCTACCCATGGCGTGTCCACGCGTCGTTGTTGATCATAGCACGGGACGGATCACGGTGGATCGGTACCGCGTGGTTCATCGGGCCACATACACTGATGACTGCTGGCCATGTCGTTTACATCAAAAATAGCGGCGTCGCTGGACGGGATGGCTGGGTCAGAAGTATCGACGTTATGCCCGGGCGCAATGGCAATTCGTTGCCTTACGGCACAGTGACGAGTTCAAATTTTCGCTCCGTCACGGGCTGGACCAATAATGGAAACCAAAACTATGACTATGGAGCGATTATCATACCGACGAATTTGGGCAATACCACCGGCTGGTTGGGATTCGGGGTCTATACGGATGCCGTCTTGCTGAATTCCGTCGGCAACATCTCCGGGTATCCCGGTGATAAGCCTACAGGGACCCAGTGGTATGACGCTCACCGAATCGCGACGGTCAACAGCCGGAAAGTATACTACGATATTGACACCGCTGGCGGGCAGAGTGGTAGCGCAGTTTATCGGATAACTAATAAAGGCCGTTATGCCTTTGCTATTCATGCATATGGTGGCGCGACCACTAACTCTGGGACACGAATTGTCAAACCAGTCTATGATAACATGGTTGCATGGAAAGCTTAGAAATTCCTGGCAACTGTATATCGCAGGAGGTTGCCTGGCGGTAGCCGCCTGCCTGAGTATTTTCCTTGGTACGATAATGTCTAACAAACCGAGTATTATTTCCGGGTTAGTACTGAACCCAAAAGAACAACCAGTAGCGGATGCACGGGTGTATTTTGTAGATGGCCCGGTGCTGCTGCCTGATGTAGCTATACTGACAAACAGCAACGGTAGATTCTCTCTCACTGCTCCGGCGGCGGGCACTTATCAGATCGGGTGCACTGTCGAAGGATTTACACCCACCACTGTGACAGTTAATGTTACAAGCGGTCAACAAGATACACAGGTTCAGATTAGGCTGAGGAGATGAGAACTCATGCTGTAGCGTTACGCCCCATACTTCCACTGAGTTTGGGAGTATGTAATCGAGACCCATTCGTTACATGATCTAAGAGACAAATCTCTTGGCCATAGTCAGGTGCCTATAGGCGCTTAGAGGTTTATGACTGTTGTACGTGTAGTACAGGCGCAGTTTGATTTGAGTCTTTTCTGTCGTGAATTGTGGGTCCAAACCGGATTGACGAGGATTTCGAACAGAGAATCGCATATTCAGGTTACAAACTAGAAAGGGAATGCTTGTTGCGCAAGATGTGGGATACTATACTTATTTATGCTCGATCTTTGGCTCTCGGAATTGCCTGGGCCTTTTCACATATATGAGACGAGGGGGCATTCCAAGGCGCATTAACATCTGAAGTCCAACAAGATGGTTGAAAACAGGAATACAAGGCGATTGCACTTATGACTTTATGCCCCTACCGTTCATAGACTGGCTCAGCGCCGGATTTCTATTTATTGTTGAAGCCCATGCTTGATTGTGCTTTACGGGTGTCTCTTTGCCAGCGAGGACGGTATTGAGGGTATCTCGAAGATCCCTGTTTGTAACCGGTGCGCTGTTTCCTCGCCGTCTTTCGTCCATCCTGATCCGATAAACGAGCTTCTTTTCAGTTTCAAATCGAAGATTTTTAGATATTTTTTGGATTTTTGTTAATAAAATTCAAAAACGAGCGTCTATATACATGAGAGAAAGATATTCTAATTGTTGCTATGATTACCGGCGAAAGAGCCAAGATATGGATTCTCAAGATATAAATAAAATAAGCAACAAGGCTAAGAGCGAGACTGAGGCTTTTATCAATCAGCACCTTAACGATAGGGCCAAGGGATGGCCGAAAAGCTGTCTATCCGACCCAAATTATGCCGAGTTCTGCCAGAAAGAAGGGGACAAAAACGTAAGATATCAGAAATGCTCCTGAGACAATAAATTATGCCGATTGATTTTATTGCCGGAACGGTATTTAATTTAGCTAAATGCCAGTCATAAATCGGATGAGGCCTCTAATTGCAGTTTTATGGTATTATCCAGGGCTGCCAAACAGCGTTTTTCGGCTGTGGTCTCGCCTAAAACTGAGAGGCGGTTTAAGAGGAAGTTCATAGTGTTCGGGCTAAGGGCTGCCGGAACCGATTGTTTTTTTTGCTCCAGTGTACCAGCGCTTACGTACATCGTCGCCCGTAGTTTCGTCAAGAGTAGTAACACGTCCATCCAACCAGAGAATATTGGCTTTACCTCCGGTCTTAAAAGGCTCGTTGATTCTGACACTATGTCTCCAAATGTCACGATATTGTTCCCAACGGTTTCCCCCCTGGCGATAGTGCGTCAAATTCATAGCGCCTTGTATATCGTTGTTATGGAACATGTCACGCTCATCTTGTTCTACCCTTGGCTCCATGTGGTCATGACAGAAGATAAATTCCGAAGGTCGCAGATCATTTGTGTTTTTCCCTCTGGCATCCGGATGAAAATTCAGAGCAAAGGCCGCCTCCTGAACTGCGTCGGGATCAACAGGATAAATCAGCGATGGGACGCGTCGCAGGCTCGGGCAACCGAAAATCTTCGTCTCTTTTAGGTATGGCTTATAGACAATGCCCCAATAAGCGCTGCTGTCTGTAAGGGGCAGCAAATTACCCCCGGCATCATACCAGAGAAATCCGTTCGCATTACGATAAACAGGTAATTTTCGCTCGTTGTCATCCAGGTACATGAACAAAGCAAGCCCGATATTTCTTAAATTCGATCTGCAGATAGTTTGCTTTGCCGATTCTTTGATCCTCCGCATGGCTGGTATTATGATTGCCAACAGGACGGCAATGATTGCGATAACCACAAGCAGCTCAATTAGCGTAAATCCTTTGATTTTATGCCGGGTTACCCGTCCTTCATCCTTCATTTTTTTTCGCCTTTCAACGTTATATTTATGCTACCATATTTATATTACGATTTCAACATTTTTTTTGCTGATATTTTCAAGATAAGTAGCTATCTATCTTCAAATGTGATATCCTGACTGGTCTAATTTAGAAAATCAAACGTAAGAAAATCAGATAATAGTAATCTCAATCAAAGAAAGGAGCAAAGGGCAATGAATCAGCAAAGAACAACAGTACTGAAGAAGAAAGCGGCAATTATTTTTCTGGCTGCGGCGGTCGGCCTTCTTATCTGGAATTCAGCCGCATCGGCACAGGATACCCTGGGATCCCTGATGGATCAGATGGGTTGTGATTTTATAGTCGGTAAATGGGCCGGCGAGACCGATGATGGCCAAAAGTACGTGATGGAATACAAATGGGAAATCAAGCCACACATACTCAGCATACACTTCAAGGGATTCGATTTCGAATATCACGGCATCATCTTCTTCGATGCTGCCGAGGAGCAGGTCGTCCAGATAGGAGTAGATTCCAGAGGTGGCAACGGCAAAGGTACATGGGAAGCTGAGTACGGCAAAGCTATATTCAAAAGCGAGCATCCCGGAGAATACGGTGAAGTTTCCAGAATGGGATTCATCTATTCGAAAGTCGATGTTGATACGATGAAATGCGAACTGTACTCGCTGGATGAATATGGCACTCTTGGCGACGAACCGGGAATGACGTTAGAGTACAAGCGGCAGAAACAGCCAGCGCCAATAAAGACAACAGGCTCAAACTAACGGTTCGTAGAATTTTTCCGGTTTTGGGCCGAGAGTATTGGTCAGCGTTCCGAGTTTTTCGATAGATGCTTCAATTTTGTCGCTGGCTTTGAGATAATTTCCTGTTGCGAAACCTACACCAGACGGCGTGCCGGTAGCGATAATGTCGCCCGGTTCGAGTGTCATCAGGTGGCTCAGGAACGATACGATTTGTGCTACGGTATGAATCATCTGTGAGGTATTCGCATTCTGGCGGACCTCGCCGTCGATGGTCAGCGTCATATTGAGATTCTGCACATCTTCGATCTCGTCGGCGGTCAGCAGGTACGGCCCCATTGGACAGAAGCCATCCGCCCATTTGCCATTGAGCCAGTCGTAAAACTCGTCCCATGGTCTTTTGGCACGGTTCTTCTTGAAAGTCACGGTCCTTGCCGAGATATCGTTAGCGATAGTATAACCAGCGATAATCTTCATTGTATCCTCAGCTCCGACGGCTTTGGCTTTTCGGCCGATGACAACAGCCAGCTCGATTTCGTAATCTATTGTTTCGCTGTAAACGGGCCATGGTATCTCGTCACCGGGATTTGCAACCGCCGTTGTTGGCATGATAAACGGCCTCGGCACGGTCGTTAAACGCGGTGAATCAGAAAGGCCGAGCTTAAGGCCCGCTTCTTTTATATGCTCGACGTAATTTCCCGCTAAGGCGAGTATCTTTCCTGGCCGGGGAATTGGCGCCAGAAGCTTAACCGAATCGAGCGGTATCAGCGCCTCGGCGGATTTTTCCAGCCCGGCAAGTTTTTCAAGATACGCCGGACCTCTTTCAAGAATTTCCTTAATACTTCGCGGAGGATTCGAATCTTCCTTAGCCTGCCCTGAGCGAATTCGAAGGGCCGATGCAATATCAATCAGTCCCTCATCGGTTAGTATCCCACAACAAACTGATCCTTCTTTTGAATAAGTAGCTAATTTCATAGCTCACTCTTATACCCGATTTCCGGCAGTATGGGAACAAACAAATCCAGAAAAGCATTAGTTGTCGAGAATGAATTCCTGCATCAGCTCTGCGTTGTCCACCCACATTACAAAGAATGGAGATGCCGCCGGTTCGCGTTTTTTGATGTAGATAAGGAAGGGCCTGTTAAAGTCAAAACGTCTTGGTTCTGTTACGCTGCTTAACGGAGGAATAATAATTGTAGCATCCGATTTCAAGACTACGCCGGTTCTGCTCAACGAAAAGTCTATCATCTGCATGGCCTTGCGGATGTAATAACCCTGGTCGATCCACGGCTGGTTGCCGATTGCCTTGCCCTCTAATTCCGCGAAATGATGTGTCAGTTTGTAAAGCATGTCGGGAACGGCCAGAGTCTCGGCAGGTTGTGGAGCTCCCGTACGACCTCCCACGGTGGCCGGTCGAAGCTTTCGCATTTGCCCGTAGTCCGGGTGCTGCGTGAATTCGGAAATCTTCTGCTCAGCGTAGTCCACGGTCTTGCCGAGGCTTTTTTGCTGGGGCACACAGGCCAATACAGCCTGATATGGATTCGTATATGTGCACAAATCGACGGCGAACTCGGACTGGTCCGTCTGCTCGTCTTGCTTGTAGTAGAGGACATCAACTTGTTCGCGGACCATATCCGAGTTGTCCGCATCCGAGAGAGTGCAAAATGATGTGATTTCGGAAATCGTGCCGTCCGAGGACTGGAATTCAAATTCATTATCGCTGATATAGAACGGATACTCGAACTCTATATCCGCGTTCAGGTAAGAGTAAGCAATAATCGTTTCGAGCGATAGCTCATCTATTCCATCAAAAACTGGTGCCGGCTCGGATGGGAAAAGCTGCGCCATTTCATCCTGGATTTCTTCAATTATCCCTTCTCCCAATAGACCAGCAGCCACGAAATATGATTCGCCTTCGATATCTTTATCTGAAAATTCCGCTGCGTTCAGGCTGCCGGCCAGTTCTTCAGCAGCAATAACCTCAACAGGCTCACCAATAATGTAATTTTTGAGTACGTCCCAGGCCATCTGGAAAGTCGAGCACCAGATTATGTTGTGGTATTTCGGGAAGGGACTGTCAAGGGTGGCGATGATTGAGGTCTGTTTTAGATCGTTTGAGTCTATCGCTTGAGGCTCTTTGGTTATTGTTGTGCCCTCAGACGGCACTGGGTCGTGAACCAATAGTGAGTCCAATCTATCTTGAGGCTCGCTTCCAGAAAGTACTACGCTGCTACGCCCTCGGGGCCCACTTTCAAATGTAGGCGGTCTGCCTATTCTTATGTCTCCGTCGTCCCAATAGGTGTAGATGTTGTCATCGAGTATGCCACAGAACGAACGATTTTCAAAGGCGACGTGTAAGTCCAGGAACAGGACATTCTGGCCTTCTTCCTCGTGGGCTATGGCGTTGCCGTATTTTACAGCCTCTCTACCGCCATCAGGAATAAATATACCAGGGAACATCTTCGCTTCTGTGGCGGGAGAATCCTGAAACGGATTCCGGTCGGCCGCGACTGCCATGCCCGGTTCGCTCGATGTGCTCAGAGCATACAGGCCGAAAGGCATGTGATAGGCATAGCTGCAATGCTTTGCTGCTTCGGGCCCAAAATCCCAGAAATTGATCAGCTCGCCGAAGTCTGCGCCCACTTCGCTAAGCAGAAATTCCGTAGTCCCAACGTCGCCCGGGCAGACAAATGTCCTGGGTGTCACCTCGGCATATTTTACCAGAAGATAAAAGCAGGAGGAGATACTTGCCGATCCGCCGCTGCCGTCGGGTAATAAGCCGTAAGCCATAAATCGATTAAACGCATTCCAACTGGGAATGGTCGGAGACCAGATGCTGTTTCGACTGCCGGATCGCGGCAATTCATCCTCGTAGTCGTTGGCATATATCAGCATCGCCCTTCCAATATAAGACAGATTCGTGGCGCACTCGATGCGGTATTCATCGAATCGGGAAAATTGTGCTGCGGGGCCAATAATCGCAATGACAAACAGACATACAAGAAGCACAACCAGAGCATCGATTGGGCTGAACTTTTTTACTTTGTCTCGCTTCGATATCATCGTTTTTCCTCCAAAAACTTCTTCGATTGACCGACTGGTTCTATCCTGCTCGCACTTACAACGTGTTATTACCAATAGCTTAACAGATTCCGGGCGGTAAATCAAATTTTTTATCGCAGCGAATAACCTGATAATGTGTGGAGAGTCGGGTCCTGCTTTACTTCGAACGGTCCCAAATGGTTCTGGACTTCCATTCTGAAAGTCCCACCGGAGCCGCTTGGGCCGTAGCCTTGTCCATGACCGGGAGGTACTCGCCACGAGTACGAGCAGTTTCCGCCTCACCTGAACTCGAACTGGCCGGAATGGACCGTCTGGCCGGAGACAGCTATGATTTTGAACTGCGGCTCGGGCACTTCTTTACCGTTTTTCTTTGCCCCCGGAACATATAATTCCCCCGATTGCCCTTCGAGATGGAATCCGACTAAGGCATTTCTGCCTGAGTCTTTCATAAATGTCTTAACTTGAAACGGCGGGCCGATTCGAATCGAAGTTGTCTGGCCCGGCTTGATTTCGAAGTCACCAAGCTGTCCCTCCCATGCCCGCGCCTTGAGGGTATCGAAAGTCCATCGATTTCCATCAGAATCGGGCTCGGTCAATTCCAATTCTATAACAGAGTATTTACCGGTGGGCAAGAGCCACCTGCCGTTCGAGCCGCTTACACGCTGATGACCGACATCGGACCAGAGCGCAAGCTTTGCTTGTTTGCCTTCGAGACTCAGTGTCCCGAATTGCGGCTTTGACTGTCTGAATTTGATGGTTTCTCCATCTTCGGCGACATCCATGTTGTAGTATTGACCGTTTATTTTAATCAGCCGGCCCAGCGGCATAATTTCTGAATCGCCCGGCTCACCGAAGTTAAATTTCGAATTGCCATCAAGGTCGATTGCAAACACATCGCACCGGGGATCCCGACTACCCGCTATCGGCGGCACAAAATATTCGTTGTATTTCCCATCGAAATCAGTATCGATCAAAGCGATCTCGTAGGTTCTGCCTTCCAGATCGACCTGCCCTCGGCGATAGAAAGCCGGACGAAACGTAATCCTCTCACCGTCGGAACATTCAGCATAGAACTGTCCCGCTTTTATCACCGTATCGCTGTTTCGTGATGAGACAGGGCCGAATAGATACGTTCTGGTAAGCCGGAAAATACTTAACCACGTACCAATATACTCCTTCTCATCGGAGAACAGGCCGTCACCGTCCGTGTCGAGATAGAGTTTGACCTGTTTGCCTGGGCTTATCGAGCGGTAAGTTATGCCGTGAATATCCTTGTCTCCCACTTGAAAGGTAAAATATACCGGCTCTTTGGGCGCATCAGCGGGCTGCTGCCGCAGTTCCGGCGGCCTTACTGTCGTTGTACTATGATGCTGGATGCCAAGAAAGATGGTTGGATTGTCTTTTGAAACGGGCACGATTTTGAGCCTGGCTTCGGCAATAACCGGGCCAGACGACAAGTCCGTCTGTGCCTGTTCAGGCGCCGGCTGGAATTTGCTCCTGCGTAGAATCTCGTACGGCGTTAATCTCTCATGAGACGGCTTAGTCTGCCTTGAGTTATTACTTCTTTCGGTGGCGAGGCTTTCGGCCACAGCAACAGCCCCAAAAGCGAGCAAAATCGCAAGGCCTATTATATGAAACCTGATATTACTGTTTTTTGCCGCCATATCCTATCCTTTTATATACTGGTCACATACCCTGTTTAATAAGACGGCATCCAAACATTTTTGTTACACTTTTTTAAATTCCACACTGTGATTTCCGGTATAATTATTTTTGCAATTGGCTATATGTCGATAATTAAGACAAAAAATCCTTGAACTTAAAGCGTCGAGAGCCTTTAATATGTTCGGAGTTCTTAGTAGGCAGTTCGTAAACGAACCGTGAACAATGATCTACGAACGATTTGGGAGTTTTAGAAAATGACTCTGAAGGAATTCTGGGCTGGTACGGGCCGATGGCTTAAGGCGCATAAACCATCTATTAGTGCAATTCATCGACCGGAGATTGATGATGATGGCCTGATCAGCCGGAATGATAATCCCACAGAACCGGTGGACCACAATGCTGTATCGACTGGGGATCAAAGTAACAATGTTGTCGTCCGGGCTATTCCACCGGCCGACAGGCAGGAGTCACTCCAAAAACTGCAGGAAGGCTTCGATAAGCTCGTCGAACAATTGCAGGGCATTAACGAGCATTTGAGCCGACAGGCCACACAGCATGAAGATTTAATGGGCCGGATCGAACAGTTACCTGAAATGCTTGAAAGTTTTCCCGCCGTCGTGGAAAATCAGAAAAAGATAACCGAGCAGCTCCTCGAACAACTTAAAGGCTCGGCCGCCAAAAACGAGCAGTTTCTCGATGCGGTTGAAAAAATCCCGACTGAAACCGCCAAGCAGACCGATGCACTGGTTAATATCAATCATCAGCTCTCCGCGGCGGCCGATATCGATGTGCAGATGACCGAGAGCTTGAATAATTTCAACGAGAGCCTGGACAAATTGAACCAGAGCACTGTCAGCCAGACAGACGGCATTATTCAAATGAGCAAGACTTTTGCCGCCAGCGACAGATACCTCAAATACATTATATCCAGGCAGAATAAACGTTTTATGTGGATTTTCATTGCCGCTATCAGCATTTGCATGACCGTAATCCTGATTCTGACCAGCATTATTATCTATCTGAAATACTAAAATCTCTTCTACTCGAGAAGGATTTTGCTGCACTTTTCCATTCAAATATAAATATTTCACACGAAAATTCAGGTCATGCAATAAAACAGTTGAAAAACAATTCTATTTCGTTAAACTGACGCATTCTTTTAGGTATGTTCTTGTGAATTGGTAATTACTATAAGATTCGAAAGGAGTAAAAGTGACAATTTTTAAGAGAATCGCACTTTTAATGCCGATTTTGGCCTTTAGCACAGTAGCTATAGCAGCCGAAGGCGCAAATGCAGGCCAAACCGGCGGCTCGTTGGTATGGTGGATTGCGCCGATCGGGTCTCTACTGGCTCTGGGATTTGCCTTCTATTTTTATAAAAAGATGATGGAGGCTCCTGAAGGCACTGAGAAAATGATTGAAATTGCCCGGCACGTACGCGAGGGTGCCTATGCATATTTGTTACGCCAGTACAGCGTTGTAACACTGGTTTTCATCGTGCTTTTAGCGATTTTTGCCTTCCTTGCTTACAAAGGCGTCCAGAACCCGTTTGTGCCAGTGGCCTTCTTAACGGGAGGTTTCTTCAGCGGTCTATGTGGTTTTTTAGGGATGAAGACGGCAACGAATGCATCTGCAAGAACTGCTCAAGGCGCCAGCAAGAGCCTAAACAGCGGTTTGCAGGTCGCTTTCCGTTCCGGTGCCGTAATGGGGCTGGTTGTAGTGGGCTTCGGTCTGTTCGACATTTCCATGTGGTATCTGATTCTGGATAAGATCGTCTATACGACGCAACACATGACGAATGGGCTGACACTCTGGGGGCTACAGCTTGTTAAACCGGGGATGGGAGCAGAGCATAAGCTTGTAGAAATCACCACAACCATGATTACATTCGGTATGGGTGCTTCAACCCAAGCGTTGTTTGCACGTGTGGGCGGCGGAATCTATACCAAGGCAGCCGACGTCGGGGCCGACCTGGTCGGTAAAGTCGAAGCGGGGATTCCTGAAGACGATCCGAGAAATCCGGCAACAATTGCCGACAATGTAGGCGATAACGTCGGCGACGTGGCCGGTATGGGGGCCGACCTTTACGAAAGCTACTGCGGCTCGATCCTGGCAACAGCGGCTCTCGGTGCGGCACTGCCAATGTCTGCAGTTGCACAGAGCGGAATGGATCCACTTAAGGCTGTATTGGCCCCAATGGTTGTTGCCGGCTTGGGGATTCTCCTTTCTATTGTAGGAATCTTTATGGTTCGCTGCAAGGAAGATGCCAGCCAGAAGAACCTCTTGCGGGCTTTGCTGTTCGGCACTCTCGGCAGTTCCGTACTGATTTTGATCGCCATAGCGATTATGGCAACCACGGACTGGATTAGCTGGGGTATCTTTGGCTCGGTTGTTTCCGGTCTGGCAGCCGGGGTCATCATCGGTCAACTTACCGAATACTATACTTCCGACGAATACAAGCCTACCAAAGGCATTGCCGACCAGGCCAACATGGGACCGGCTACTACGATTATTGACGGTTTGGCTACGGGAATGTACTCAGCTGGTCTTCCGGTTATCACGATTGTTATTGGTATTCTCTGTGCATTTGGCTTCGCGGGAGGCTTTTCAAATATCTCGATGGGTCTTTACGGTATCGGCTTTGCGGCCGTGGGTATGCTCGCAACGCTGGGAATCACGCTGGCTACCGACGCTTACGGCCCAATCGCAGACAATGCCGGCGGTAACGCCGAGATGAGCGGTCTGGGACCGGAAGTTCGCAAGCGTACTGATGCCCTGGATTCTCTCGGTAATACCACAGCGGCAACCGGTAAAGGTTTCGCCATCGGTTCAGCGGCACTGACCGCGATGGCCCTTCTTGCAGCATACATAGAAGAGGTCCGGATCTGGATTGGAAGGCTGGCTTCCGAAGCCGGTGGCGAATACGCCGTTGGGACTGTCACCTTTGTCAGCGATGCGGCAGCCGCCGTCGGAAACAAGGTTCATTTCGCAACGGCTGAGATAGCCGATTTTGTCGAGGCCTATAACCTTACTATTATGAGCCCGAAGCTCATCGGCGGTATCTTCATCGGCGCGATGATGGCATTCGTATTCAGTGCGATGACCATGAAAGCGGTCGGCCGGGCCGCCGGTGCAATGGTCAACGAAGTTCGGCGACAGTTTAAGGAAATCGTCGGGATTATGGAAGGCACAGGCAAGCCCGACTATGCCCGTTGTGTTGCTATTTCCACTAAGGGCGCTCAGAAGGAAATGCTGCTGCCGTCACTATTAGCGATTATTGTTCCGGTCGTGACCGGTTTGCTGCTGGGCGTCTCTGGTGTAATGGGCCTGCTGGTCGGCGGTCTTACAACCGGTTTTGTTCTCGCTATCACGCTAAACAATGCCGGGGGCGCATGGGACAACGCCAAGAAGTATATCGAAAAAGGCGCCCACGGCGGTAAAGGCTCCGAGGCACATAAGGCCGCCGTTGTCGGTGATACTGTTGGCGATCCATGTAAAGACACTTCCGGGCCGAGCCTGAACATTCTTATCAAGCTGATGACAATGGTCAGCGTAGTGTTCTCGGGCGTCGTGGTAAAATTCGCTCCTATGGTCAGCGAATGGCTCCACCTTGGCGGCCAATAGCACGCAGTCGAAGCTCTAATATTGACATAGAAGCATAATTAAAGTAATCTATCGGGGTGGCCGAGTCGGCCGCCCCGTTTTTATTGAGTATGAGGACGTGAAATTTGACAAAAAAGGAAAATTCAAAGGCCAGAACATTTGCCTTGTCCGCCGCTAAGCTTGCGGCTGAGCGGCATTGCAGCGATATTGTGGTTCTGGACCTGAGGGACATATCGCCCGCTACCGACTATTTTATGATAGCGACCGGTACAAGCGACAGGCAAATGCGCACCATAGCCGATGAAATCTGCGATGCAGCAAAAAAGCAGGGCCAGCAACGTTTCGGCCGGGCCGGCTACGAACAGGCACGCTGGATTCTGCTCGACTTTGTCGATGTAGTAATACACATCTTCGACGCTGAATACCGGGACTATTATGATCTGGAACTGCTCTGGGGAGACGCGAAGAGATTGACTATTGATAAATAATTATTGATTAATGGTATTAGGATTAATTTTATTAACGCTCGGTGAGATATCCCTAATCCTTGATCTTGGTAACAGGCTATTAGGGTCTGGTCTCAGAACTCCGGCAAAAGCCCTAATAAAAATATCTCAGATTGTATTTGTCTGTGTTTTGTTGGCCGTGCCGGCCTTTCTTGTGTTTATCGTGCCTGAATCAGACTTGGTGCATTTTCTTTTTTATGTTTCAAGCATCCTGGGGATCCTGATTTTTCTTCATTTTCTCTTGCCTTATAGGTTCGGGATTTCAAAAGTAAGACAGAAACACTCGGCCCGGCATGAAAGGGAACTTATTTCTAATGTTGTGCTTTGCAATGAGTCTGTAAGTGTACCATCATTGGCTACAGGCATAGATGGCTTACAATTTCTTGTCGTTTCGGATTTGCACTGCAACTCACAAAAGAAGTTAAATCTTATAAAAAATATCTTCGCAAAACTAAGCGATGAGAAATTTGATGCAGTCCTGGTCCTCGGAGATCTGGGTGAAAACAGCCGGATGTTGCCGGAACTCATAAGTGCCGTTGCAAAGCTCCCGAATCGCCATGGTATATTTCTTGTTCGCGGTAATCACGATTTCGAGGACGGTCGAGAGATACAAATTGAGGATTTGGCAAAGCAGCATTCGATAAAAATTTTATCGAATATCTCATATCAAATTCCCGAGCTTGGTATCGAACTGGTAGGTCTGGAGTATCCGCCGGATCATTCTCAAATACTACCTAAATCTGAGCACAGTGTTAGATTAGGATTGACTCATACGCCTGATAATATGATCACATATTCAATGTTGGGTATTGATATTGTAGTGGCGGGACACAGTCATGGCGGATGGTTCCGGCTGCCTGTACTTGGTCCTCTGCTGGTTCCCTCAAGACTGGGGCGTTTTCTTAACAAAGGCTGGTTCAAGCGTGGAAATACCCTGATGTACGTCACATCAGGATTACCCTACTTTGCGGTTCAGCACGGCAAAAAGGGTGAAATATTAAGATTGACGATTAAGTCAAATGAAGCGAAAGAAGGCATAGTCAGGGTGGAATCACAAATGCAATGAACTCAGAAATTTTTGCATAGCTTAAAACGGAAAAAATTATTAACATATCATTCTCATTAGAGCAATAAATCTAATGTTTCTGTATCCTCCGAGGTTACGCAAACTAAATGAAGGCTGCTATTGACATACTTGAAGAGCGAATCAGCACGGCGATGAAGGCTGTCGCCGGACGGGACGATTGTGCCGCTATAGTTCGTCCGACGACGGACGCAAAGTTCGGCGACTATCAGGCCAATGGCATCATGGCGCTGGCCAAGCAAATAAAGACCAATCCCCGAAAGCTCGCCGAAGAGGTGGTGAAGAATTCGGACATCAGTGACATTTGTGAGCTGCCCGAAGTTGCTGGGCCGGGATTTATTAACTTACGACTCAAAGCTGAATTCGTTGCCGATGAACTGCTCGAAATCAATAAAGACACAACCAGCCTCGGCTTAGAAAAAACATCCAAACCAAAAACCATCGTCGTTGATTTTTCCAGCCCCAACATCGCCAAGCAGATGCACGTCGGCCACCTAAGAAGCACCATCATCGGCGACTGCATCTGCCGAATGCTCGATACCTTAGGACAAAAAGTAATCCGCCAAAACCACATCGGCGACTGGGGAACACAATTCGGAATGCTTTGTGCTTATTTCGATAGAGAGTATTTCAGACCTGAAGTAATGAAAAGACCGGGACAGCATAGTTTCGTTCTTATTGAAGATGAACTTCACATCTCTGACATGGAGGATTTCTATAGGCAATCAAAGGAATACTTTGACAGTGATCCTGATTTCAATCGCATCTCTAAGGAAAACGTTGTCAAGTTACACTCCGGTGACGAACACATAACATCAGTCTGGAAGCATATAGTAGATGAATCGCTCTTGCATTGTGAAGAACTATATAAGTACCTAGGTGTTACTCTTGAGCGAAAAGATGTCAAAGGCGAAAGTAGCTATAACGAACACTTGCCTAATGTAGTAAATAACCTTAGAGATCAGAATCTTGCTGTTGAGTCCGACGGCGCAATTTGTGTTTTTCCGGAGGGATTCAAGAACAAAGAAGGACAACCATTGCCTTTTATTATTCAAAAATCGGATGGGGCGTATCTTTATGCTACTACGGATTTGGCGGCTTTACGCTACCGTGTTAATGAATTGAAAGCTAATACCATTGTGTATGTCACTGATTCCAGGCAAAAGCTGCATTTTGAAATGCTGTTTGCAGTGGTAAAGATGGCTGGCTGGGCACGTGATGATATTGAATTGACTCATGTTATGTTCGGCAGCGTTTTGGGTGAGGACGGGGCTCCGTTAAAGACTCGCTCGGGTGAAAACGTTAAATTGAAAGAGCTGCTGGATGAGGCAGTTCAGCGGGCAATGTCGGTCGTCGAAGAGAAGAATCCGGATTTACCGGCTGATAAAAAAGCCGAGATAGCAAAAGCGGTCGGAATAGGTGCAGTCAAGTACGCCGACTATTCCAATAACCGTACGAGCGATTATGTGTTCAGCTTCGATAAGATGCTGGCGATGGACGGCAACACTGCCCCATATATGCAGTATGCCTATGCACGAATAAAATCAATCGAGCGAAAAGCACAGAGCAAGGATGTGGATATCGAGACCGAACTTGCCGGCGTAAAATCTCTGAACCTGACCGAGCCGGCGGAGCTGGATCTGGCTAAGCACCTTATTTGCTACGGTGAAGCGATACAATCGGCCGTCGCCGATTACAGGCCGAACTACCTGACGACGTATCTTTACGAACTTGCGCAGAAATTCAGTGCATTTTATACTAACTGTCCAGTACTTGGTGCCGGGCCGGACAAACGGCCGACCAGACTTTTGCTATGTGATCTGACTGCAAGAACAATCAAACACGGCCTGCATGAACTTTTAGGCATCGAAGTCGTAGAAAAGATGTGAGAGGGAACGAAAATGAAAATAATCCAGGAAGAATTTCGCGTCAGCACAAAAAGACGGAACCAGATGATTGATATTACCAGCCAGGTCGGCTCGGTTGTAGGCAAGTTAGGCATTACTAACGGCGATGTAATCGTCTATTGTCCCCACACGACCGCGGCGATTACCATAAACGAAAACGCCGATCCTTCCGTTCCGCACGATATGCTTTTGACACTCGAGCAACTGCTGCCCCAGCATCGTTCCGGTTACCGGCATTCAGAGGGCAATTCTGACTCTCACTGTAAAAGCTCCCTGATTGGCTGCAGCGAACAGATTCTACTTAAAGGTGGATCGCTGCAACTCGGCACCTGGCAGGGCGTTTTCTTCTGTGAATTCGACGGCCCCCGAAGCAGAAAAGTCATAGTTCAGATCCGTGGTGAATAGAAAATTTCAGGTGGCTGCCCCGAGAGAATGACTATTTACTGCATTAATCCGTGAGCGCGCATAAAAAGGGCGAGGTGGTGGGACCGGCTGGGGGGGAGACCGGTGGACCACACTGCCTCGCCGAGGTCTATCAACCCCCGA
>Ga0209536_100002352_pt1 | contig 30808 bp, 24 predicted proteins | sample DeeMarSeWOR28_12_FD_187461 | JGI IMG/M metagenome (GOLD analysis project Ga0209536, IMG submission 187461) | Marine sediment microbial communities from White Oak River estuary, North Carolina - WOR-2-8_12 (SPAdes) (version 2) | ecosystem: Environmental > Aquatic > Marine > Intertidal zone >...
TTTATGCCGGGGTCGAAACCAAGAGGCGATGTAACGAGCATTTATTGATCCATTTGTTGACGATGAAACCTTGTCCTATGGGATCAGAGGTGGTAATACTTGTGACCGGAGGGTCATGTGTATATCTTGGTTGCGGAAACCGGGTGAGGCACGGAAGTGAGCAGCCTTACCGCAGACTGCTGGTGCTCAAAGGGTTAACGGGGTCAAGAATGCAAATGGGGAATCATTAGATGAAACGTGCACCCACTCAAGGCCTTTCTACACCCGCTAAAAATTAATTAAACTAACTATGTATTTCACAATTCCAAATTTGGGGGAATTCAAATGGTAAAATTGCTTAAGGATGAGAGTTTAGTAGCAAAATGGCAAAAATTTCTTGAAGAACAATGCAAGTCAGATATTGAAGATGTTGCCCTTGAATACCCTGATAAACGTAGTTTATATATCGATTATTGGGATATTGATAAGGTTGATTCAAAGCTTGCTGAACTGCTCATCGAGCAACCATATAAGGCCTTTTATAATGCTGAAGAGGCACTGAAAAACATTGATGTTGCTTCTGAAAATAAGCTTCAGCTTCATTTTAGGGTTCTAAATCTACCTGATACAAATAGAATTTTAATAAGAAAGATTCGTGCTAATCATCTTGGAAAGCTGGCTGCTGTTGATGGCCTTGTTAAGAAGAGAACTGAGGTGAGACCAAAACTTCAGGTTGGTGCTTTTCAGTGTCAAAAATGTGGAGCAGTAATAAAGATTGAACAAGATGAGGATATTCTTAAGGAACCCTCTGAATGTGATGAAGCTCAAGGTGGGTGTGGCAGGATTTCTTCATTTAAATTACTTTCCAGTCTTTCCTCATTTATTGATTCTCAAAAAATTGAAATCCAAGAAAATCCTGAAGGTCTTCGAGGAGGAGCACAACCTGAAAGAATTGGTGTATATCTTGAGGATGATCTTGTTGGAGAAATTGCACCGGGTGATAGAGTAATTGTTAATGGAATACTTCATTCAACTCAGAGAAGAAGAGGAACTTTTCGTCTAACATCTTTTGATAAAACAATGGATGCAGTAAGTATAGAAAGTCAACAACTAGCATTTGAGGAAGTAGAGGTCACTGCTGAAGATGAAAAGGAAATCATAAAGGTAAGCAAGGATCCTGAACTTTATGAAAAAATGAGAAAAAGCATTTCACCAACAATATTTGGTCTTTACATTGAAAAAGAAGCTATGATTTTACAGTTGTTTGGAGGTCTTTCAAAAGAAATGCCTGATGGAACCCGTATAAGAGGTGACATCCATACTTTATTTGTAGGTGATCCTGGTACTGCAAAATCTCAGATGCTTTCTTATATGTCCAAGCTTGCTCCAAGAAGCGTTTATGCATCAGGAAAGGCATCAACTGCCGCAGGTCTAACAGCAGCAGCGGTAAGAGATGAATTTGCAGAAGGGCAATGGACGCTTGAAGCAGGAGCCTTAGTTCTAGCAGATATGGGTGTTGCATGTATCGATGAAATCGATAAAATGGATGAAACAGATAGAAGTTCGATTCATCAAGCAATGGAGCAGCAGGAGATTTCAGTTGCAAAAGCAGGTATAAATGCTACTTTGAAATCCAGATGTGCACTTTTAGCAGCCGCAAATCCAAAGCTTGGAAGATTTGACGAGTTTTTACCAATTCATGAACAAATCAATATGCCTCCAGCACTGCTGTCTCGTTTTGATTTGATTTTTTCAATAATAGATAAGCCTAATCGTGAGAGAGATACAGATCTTGCAACACATATTTTACAAACACATAAAGCTGGAGAGGTTTCTGAGCAAATTTCAAAGATAAAAAAATCCACACATACAAAAAAAGAGCAAGAAAGTTTAATGAAAATTGTTATGCCAGTTTTTACCCCTGAGTTTCTCCGAAAATATGTTGCATATGCCAAAAGAAATATCTTTCCTGTTATGACTGACGAAGCTATGGAAATATTAAAGGGGTACTATGTTGATTTTAGAAATTCATCTGATGATGCTGTAACTTTTACTCCTAGACAACTTGAGGCATTTGTTAGACTTTCTGAAGCTAGTGCTAGACTTAGGCTTTCCCAGGAAGTAACAATTGATGATGCGAAAAAGGCAATTTACATAATAGATCAATACTTAAGAAGAGTTGGAATGGATAGAGAGACTGGAAAATTTGATATCGATATCATTGCAACTGGAATTAGTCATAGTCAGCATGATAGGATGCGTACAATTATAGATATAATCCAGAGGCTATGTAATGAAGCAAAGGATGGAAATGCTGCACGTGGAGATGTTATTAGAGAATCAGAAATAGAAGGTATTGAATCTGGAAAAGTTGAAGATGCACTGGAAAGACTCAAACGAAACGGGCAGATTTATGAGCCAGTTCATGGAAAATACAAAATTACTGAATACTAAACCTTAGGTGAAGATAGCTTTCCAATAGCTTTTTTTATATTTTCTCTATTTTTTTCTCCCATTTCTGCAACAATATAATCTGTAAATTTTGTTTTTATATCATTCCAGTTTAGTGTTGTTACACCAAAATCATGTTTCTTTTTGCCAGTTGAAGCTTTGTAAACATGTGGCATCATTTCCCTGTAATCTGCGTTATCCATATGCATGATATAGTTACGTTTCAGGGATTTTTTTTCAACAAGTATAATTTCAAATTTTCTATTGAAATATTTGAACCTTTGATCTTTTTCAAAATAATGATATTGAATTTCATATTCTTTATTTATTGGAATAACTCCTCTGTCCATTGTGCATCCTCACTAAGTATAACGGCTCTCTAAATATAATATTTTTCAATTTTTAAAAAAAATTTCATTTCCAAAACCTGTTACATAAAGTTTATAAATAGTAATTTACTAAAGATTGATTTATATATTAAAAGAAAAATTTACTAATTTATTTAGTGGGAAGGATAGTAATATGTTTAAAAAAATTAAATTCAAAACTATTTTTTGTTTTTTATTGGTTTTATTATTTGTCTTACAAAATGTTAACGTAATTGCTGAAATCTCAAATGATGATACTTTGCAGATTACACGTAATAAAATAGAATCAACAGATCCTGATAGTGGATATTGGAAGAAAATTACTGGGGATGGATTTGGCAAAGCAACTAATTTAGCATCTAGAGGGTTGGCAATTTATAAAAACGAGCTATATATCGGAACACAGAATACAAAACTTCCAAAGATTTTTTATGATCGCTTTCCTGAATTTGCTGATGTTATATTAAAAATGTTACCAAATATTTTACCTAAACTTTTACAGATGAATGTACATTTAAAATTTATATACCAATTCAAACATCTTATAAAATATAAAACTGTTCAGAGCTTTTTTGACTTACTTGTATCTGCAAGTGATGGTTGTGAAATTTGGAAATATAATTATACAACTGATTCACTCCAACAAGTTGTTGGAGATAAATCGTTATCAGGGATGAAATCAGGTTTTAATTATACTTATAATTGCCTTGCAGGAACCATGATAGAATTTAATGATAAATTGTATGTTGGAACATGGAGCACTCCGCTTGGAAATACTGATTATGGTAAGAGAAATGGCGGTGAGATTTGGCGGTATGATGGAACAACTTGGGAACAAGTTGTCGGGCATATTGCCTCATATACGAAAGGTGGTTTTGGTAATCCTGATAATATTGGTATATTTGATTTTATTGAGTTTAACAGCTATCTATATACAGGTACTATGAATTGGGACTTTAGTTTTAAAGGCGGTTGTGAGATTTGGAGAACTCAGGATGGTTTAAATTGGGAAAAGGTTGTTGACCACGGATTCAAACCATTTATGTCAGATATCGATAAAAAATCAGGAGTGACAAATACTTACTGCTGGAAAATGGAGGTCTATAAAAATTATCTATATGCTGGTACATATAATTCTCTTGACAAATTTAGTGGTAATTCAGGAATGGGTTGTCAGCTTTGGCGTACAAAAGATGGTACAGATTGGGAAAAAGTAAATCTTCCAAAGGGTGACGGTTTTGGTGAAAAAGAAAACTACGGCATAAGGACAATGGCAGTATACAATGATGAATTATATGTTGGGACTGCTGCTAATTTATTGCTTGACAATGGTTTTGAAATATGGAAATATGATGGAGTAAATTGGACACCAGTAATCAGTGATGAGGTGGCAGGTGCAGAACCAACTGATATTGAATATGATGGTTTTGGAAATCCTCTAAATAAATATGCATGGTGTATGACAGTAACTTCTGATAATAAACTCTGGATTGGTACTGCAAATGGAAAATTAGTAAATCTGATGGAACCGATATCTTCAGGTTGCGAGGTCTGGTGTTTTAATGGCATTAATTGGGAACCAATAGTAAAAGATGGTAATAATGAAAAACAGAGCGGATTTGGTAATTTAATTAATGAAGGTGCAAGATCCATTATTGAATATCCTGAGGGTTCTGGAAATGTTGTTATTGGAACATTTAAACTAAATAGTACAAGATTGTTATTCCCACGAGAGGGTTTTGATCTTTGGATGAGAATAAAATAAAAGGTTTTAATCCATATAGTAACTTGCTGGATATGGCTCTGGCTTGAGTCCTTTTCTTTCTCTAACCTGTTTTACAACATCTGTTTGTAGTTGTCTTGGCAATGGTTCAAAACCTAGGTTTTCAGTATTCCAAAGTACCCTTCCACCAGTTGCAGACCTTATTGCTGACGCAAATCCAAACATTTCTGCAACAGGTGCTTTTGCATCAATGTTTACCATATCTTGTTCAGTAGTCATATCACGAACTACTGCTCTTCTTTGGTTCAGTTCTCTTGATGCATCTCCCATAAGATCTTGTGGAGTGCTGATAAATACCTTCTGCATTGGTTCAAGAATTACTGGATCTGAAATAGTAATTGCACCATATATTGCGTTTCTTACTGCAGGTATTACCTGTGCAGGACCTCTGTGTATAGCATCCTCATGGAGTTTTGCATCAACAAGTTTAACCAAAACTGCCTGACAAGGTTCATCTGCAATAGGTCCACTCTTCATAACTTCATCAAATGCCTCTTTGATTAGTTCTCTTGTTTCAAAAAGATGCTGAATTCCTTTTGTAACATCTGTTGCAATATTTAAACCATGTACAGCAAATACTCCTTTTGCAACTTCCTTATCCATTCCAAGGTCTTGTAGAATTTTTGCTACTTCCTTTTTGAATTTTTTAACATTACTTGGTATCTCGTTATTATAAAGAGCTTTTACCAAGTTTTCAGGTAATGGTTCTACTTCTATATAGAAACGATTATGTTTATTTGGTGATTTTCCTTCAAATTTATTTGGGCTTTTCTTTGCTACAGATTCTCTGTAAACAACAATTGGTTCTGAACATACGATGTCGACCTTATGTTCATTTCTAATTCTATACTCAGTAATTTCAAGATGTAGTTCTCCCATACCAGACATCAGATTTTCCCCAGTTTCCTGATTAATATCAACTTGAATACTTGGGTCTGCCTTAGAAACTGAACGGAGAACTTCTATTAATTTTGGAAGGTCTTTCATATTTTTAGCTTCAACAGCAACTGTTACAACAGGTTCTGAGATATGAACAATTCTCTCAAATGGTTCTGCTTCAGGATCACCTGTAACAGTACTACCCGCAATTGCATCTCTAATACCAGTTACTGCAACTATATTTCCAGCACTTACATATTCAACAGGAATTCTATCTGCGCCAACCATGACATTTACCTGCTGGACTCGATTTACTTTTGGCATTCCTGCTACGTAAACTTCTTGACCTCTTTCGATTTTTCCACTATACATTCGTCCAACAGCAACCTCTCCTGCATGTGGATCTATAATTATTTTCGTAATCATCAAGGCTAATGGCCCATTTTCATTTGTAGAAATCATACTCTTTCCAATATCACTTTCGATTTCACCTCGCCATATGTGAGGTATCCTATATTTTTGAGCAATATCCGGTGATGGAAGATGATCAACGACCATATCTAGTAAAACCTCATGGATAGGTGACTTTTTTGAAAGTTCCTTTTGCTTATTGTTATGACAGTAATCATAAATATCTTTGAAACTAAGTCCAGATTTTTGCATGTATGGTGCTGAAATTGCCCAATTGTAAAAGGCAGATCCAAATGCAACACTGCCATTTTCTACCTTTACATTCCATTTATTTCTGAATTCTTCTGGTACAGTTCTATTTAAAAGTTCATTGAATTTAGCAATTATTTTAACAAAACGTTGCTGCATTTCTTCAGGTGTTACACGTAGCTCATTAATCAATCTATCAACTTTATTTATAAATAAAATTGGTTTTACTTTTTCACGAAGTGCTTGTCTAATAACTGTTTCTGTTTGAGGCATTGCACCTTCAACAGCACAAACAAGAACGATACATCCATCAACAGCACGCATAGCACGGGTAACATCACCACCAAAGTCGACATGACCTGGGGTATCTAACAAATTTATAAGGTATTCACTACCTTCGAAATCATGCACCATTGAAGCTGAAGCTGTGTTAATTGTAATACCTCTATCTTGTTCTTGTTCGTCATAATCAAGAACAAGTTGCTTTCCTGCAAGATCCTCACTCATCATACCGCAACCTGCTAAAAGATTGTCAGAAAGAGTGGTTTTACCATGATCTATATGTGCAGCGATTCCGATATTTCTAATATGATCAAGTTTATTCATCAAATTCTTTGCTTTTTTGATGTTATCTTCTTTCTTACCCATTCTATACACCTTTTATATTTTTTTAATAAATATACATATTTTTATCGAGCTGATTTAGCAACACGCTCTATATCATTTTTCTTTGCTACCGCAAAAGAAGCTACATCATTTTTTGATGCCTTAATTATTTCATCAGCTAGACAAGCCTCCATACTTTTTTTATTTTTATGACTTGCATTAACTGACCCTTGGGATATATTACGCAGGGCAATGTCCAAGCGTCTCTGAGGAGCAACATCAACTGCTTTTGGAACAGATATTCCTCCAAAACGTAATCTTGTTGTTTCTTCCTTAGGAGCAGAATTTTCAAGAGCATTTATTAATACTTGCATAGGATTTGTTTTTGTTCTTTTATCAATTATGTCAAAAGTTAATTTTACAATCTTATAAGCTTTGATCTTTTTTCCATTGTAATGCTCAGTTCTCATAATATTATTGATTAAGCGCTCTATCAATGGTATTTTTGATTTACCAAATAACTTGTTTGAAAAAATTCCACCATTATAAATATTATCTGTGTCGAGATTTATATATCTTTCAAGGCCTTTATCCTCAATTTTTACACTTTTCATGTCATATTTTGAAAGTACTGGAAAGAAGTTATTTTTTGATTCCTCAATTTTTTTTGTTGTCATGTTTATCGTCTCATTGGTTTCTCAATTTTACCCTTAATCATTTCTTGAAGTGAAACATCATTTACCTTAATAACTTTAAAACGGACACCTGGAATATCACCATAACTTCGGCCCATTCTTCCACCAATTCCTTCAACCATTACTTCGTCATGCTCATCAATAAAACTAATTGCATTATTACCTGGTGCAAATGCAGTGATCTGTCTACCATTTTTTATTAACTGTACTTTTACACATTTTCTAATAGCAGAGTTAGGCTGTTTTGCTTCTATTCCAACCTTTTCAATAACAATTCCTCTAGCTTGAGCTGTTCCCTCAAGCGGATCTGCTTTTTCTTTTAAATGTAAAACTCTTTTTTTGTAATACCTATCATTCCATTGTTGTTTTTTTCTTTGTTTTTTTAATTTTCTTGCAGCATTTATTCCTTTACCCATGTTTCACCTGTTAGATAAGAGTAACGCTGTATGCGCTTTTAATATTTAAAGGCTTATGTTAAATGTTTAATTATTTTATATTTTTATTAGGAAGTAAAAATTTATTTATTAACTTTTGAAAAATTGTTTTAAAATAAATGGTTTAAATCTAATTACATGTATCGTCTATTCCCATTTTCATCGATTAATAACTCATTTGAATCAACAACAATATAATTTGTAACTACTGCAAAGGAGCTGACCTCGATTTTTCTATCACCATATGTCATGTATGATATACCGGATAAGGAGATATCTAGGGACTTATTACTCCCATCATCCTTGAATAATCTAAGATGATTGACACTTTCCAACCCAAAATTTTGATAAATTTCTGTTTCGATATCACTTGATACGCCAGCACATTCAACTGGAATCCAACCGTTCATTCCAATGTTTGGTCCAACAAAAATCTCTACCCATGCATGAGGAACAGCGATATTTTCTTCTATTAAAAAACCCCTGATAAACCTTGATGGAATACCAATTGATCTGCATAGAGACATATATAAAAACGATAGGTCATCACAGTCTCCGGTTTTATATTTTAAAGTAATTCCTGCAGGTTGGGCACTGTTATTTTCGATATGTATTTGATATCTTGTATTTTGTTTCAACCATTTAAAAATCTCCAATGCTGCTAAAAAAGAATTATTAGTCCCTGCACTTTTTAAAAGATTTGAAGCGATTTCTGATATTATAGGGTTATTTGGGTCAATATAAACAGTTGTTTCATTCGATTGAGCTTGACAGTATTGATTTACATAAGATTGATATTGGTTTTTTATCTCTTGAATTGATAAAGCATCTTCCCCATTTAAATCAGTTGCAATATAACTTTCAGATTCGACACTTGTTGTTATACCAAGATTATAATTTTTAGTTATATAACTAGTGATATTCCATATATACATATTATTATGTGTTGCGATATTTTCTTCTTCATAATTCTTATCATGTTCAATTGTTGATAATATCTGACCGTTCAAGACTTCTGGTAAATCACAGGTGTAATTTATAATATATTTACCCTTATCAAAACAACTTATATTGTATCCATAGGATAAGGTATATCTTATTTTAGTGGGATGTGATTGATAAATTGTTTTTCCATCATTAACAAATAAATCTTGACATCCACACAGAAGTAAAGTAAGAAATACTAGGAAAAAACCAATAACAATAGTATATTTTTTCATTTACCTTTATCTTCTAAAAAAACCTTTTTTCTCACTTCCTTGGGTTGTTCTATATTTACAGCCTTTGTTCATTGGACAGTTTATACATTTGGGATTTTGTTTGAAACAAAAGTTTTGACCAAGTTTAGATAATGATTCCAGATATTTGTAAACATTTTCATTCATCTTCTCTGCTTCTTTTGAAAGAATCTTCATTGCCTCATCTGGATTATCTGTTGTTACCCAGCCAAGTCTATTTGCAACTCGTGCAACATCACTTGCTTTATCAGTTAAACTTGAGCTTTCTTTTTGAACAGGTTTTGGAGCAGGAGTTTCAATTTTTGGTTGTGGAGGTGGAGTAGCCATCTTAATTGGTTTATAGATTTCTTCTTCTCCACCGCCTGGCTTTGATATTCCTACTGATTTACCTCCATGATTTGTTTCACGAGTTCGAATTTCTGCCATTACAGGCATTTGAAGACCTGCACCTGATATTAGCGCAACACCAATTGGTAAACGTTGAATTTCATCACATGTTTGAGATGTTAAACCTTCCACTGATTGGATAATTGCTTTTAAATCATTAGGATTAGTAACCTTTAGTATGACATTAGTATTGCACTGTGAAATAATATTTTTATCAACCTTTGCTGGACGCTGACTAACTATACATATCCCCATTCCAAATTTTCTACCTTCTGAAGCGACTGTTCTAAGAATATTTGAAGACACTGCATTACCAAATCCTCTCTCAGGACAATAGTTATGTGCCTCCTCAACAATTAACAAAAATGGTTGGATTTTACCTGCTTTTCTGTCATCAAAAAGTTCCTTTGTTAGACGTGCAACAACAACATCTTGAACGTCTGGTGGAACACCTTTCATATTTATAGTTGAACATTTGCCTTTTACAACAAGTTCATTTGTTGGAGTTCCATTTTCAGAAAATACGCCAATTGAATCAAGTGACTCTAGAGATGCTATAACATTCCATCGAGCATTGCTCTTACTGCGATTTACTGCATCTATAATATCTCTCAAAGTCCACATCTTTTTATATTCCTTTATTTCTTTAATTGCTTGATACAATACTCCTATCTGAGGACCAGATAGTTTTGCTGAGAGAAGATCGATTATTTCACGTGCTTCAAGATTTACCCCATTTAAAGTGATATGTTTAATATTTCCTCTTGAACCAATTGGTGAATATTCATTTATTTGATTGGAATAACCACATTTTTTAATACCAAAACGTTCCATGTTTTTCTGGTCTTTTCTGCTTTTGTTAGGCTCTGTTAAAGAATGATACTCTCCATGAGTATCAACTATTACCAATGGAATTTTATGTTTCAAGAGCTCCTCAATTAAAACTCCACAAGCATAACTTTTTCCTCCACCAGTTTTAGCAAGAATACAGATATGCTTTTGGACCAATGCGTCGACATTCAAATAAACACGAAGATTATGGCCTTTCAACAGACCAATATATGCACCATTTTCCTTTGATGAACTTAATCCAAGAACATGTCTAATAAGATCTTCTTCTGCACGCAATATCCCTGTTCCAGCATTAAAAGGAGAACGTGGGGACTGTAAAAGCCCTTTTTTATCCCTATATCCAATTACATCTGCAAATGCAGATAGACTTGCTTTGATAGTAGGTATTTCTTGGTTACCAATAAGTCCTGTTGCATCCTCAAATCTTAGATCTGAATGTTGCTTGATGTCCATTACTTGAGCAAGAATATTTCCCTCCTTATGAGGGGCAAAAATATAATCAAACTTCCTTAAATTCTGTTCATTTACTATGAAATTAAATTCATTAGAACCTACATCTCCGTAAATATAACCAACTATTCCTTCTTTTTGTTGCATCACATATCCCCAACTGTTCGAAGAATACAAGCTATAGTTATTATAGTTTTTGTAATTTTTTAACCTGTTGTGCAGGTAGTTGTGCAAGTGTTTGTAGTGCTTCAATTTCCATAAAATGAAGTTTACCAGGCATCACCATTGTGTGAAGTGGAGGACCAAAGTCTTTCTTGATAAGATCTTTAATAGATCCTGAAGTAACTATTGGTTTATCTGATCCTGCACGAGCAACAATACAAAATAGACTATTTTCATGAATTAAATCTGATTTTTGTTTTTCCTCCATTTTTATAAGAAGTTTTAACCCCTCATTTGCAGTCATGTACCTATTTTTATCTTCTTGAATATCTAGAAGAATTAAGGTATGTAATCCAATTTCTTGGTTTTCTTTAATGATATCATAAGGACTTGTTGGAAAATAATTCTTTTCAGGATATGCAAGTGTTGTTGCTCTACCAAATTTATAATTCTGAAGACCAAGAAGACCTGAGACTGCTGTTATAATGCTGCTGCTGTGTACAACTTTTGTTTTTATTTCCTTTTTAATTGCTCTTAATCTTAAATCAACATGGGTTGTTGCAGTCATCGGATCCCCAGCTGTTAAAAAAACCACATTTTTACTAATAGCAGAATTTAAAATTTTTTCTCCTTTTTCGGTTTCATCTCTTGATAAAATCTCAATTGGTTTACCAATTGTTTCTTCTATATTTTTAACATCTGTTCCTGTTAGTTTGGAAGTATAAAACTCTGCATAAACTTTATCACTTTTTTTAATTTCTTCAAGCCCTTTCAAAGAAATATCTCTCTCATCATAAAGACCTAATCCAATGAATGTTAATCTTCCTTTATGCATTATTAATCAAAAAAATCTTAATCTCAACTTATTCAAATAGTTTTGTTTTACCCAATTATATAAATATCTACTTTGATTACACGCCGGTTATGATATCTATTGAACTTGCAATTCCTGTATTTATTTTAGGGGTAATTTTTCTTTGGAAATGCTCAGACATGCTAGTGGATGGAACATCAAAAACCGCTGCTCAATTAGGTGTATCAACCTTAGTTATTTCGGTACTGCTCGTTGGATTTGGAACATCTGCACCTGAGTTTGCCATTTCAGTAGGTGCCGCGTATCAAAATAATTCAGATATTTCTCTTGGAAATGTTGTTGGTTCATGCATTGCAAATCTCTTACTTGTCCTTGGTATTGCAACAATTATTAGACCTATTAAAATACAAAAGAAAATAATCAGACGAGAAGCACCAATTATGTTAGGAGCAACAATATTTCTTCTAATTGCTGCTTATTTAGGTTTTCTGGATAAATATCACTTGATTGGAGGAATCATCTTTTTAGCATTATTCTTTTTATTTGTGTATTACTTTATATCATGTGCAAGAAAAGAAAGAAATAATTCAAATAAAATTAAAGCTGGAAGCACTACAAAAAATTTAATGTTTATTATTCTAGGAATCTTAGGTGTTATAGTTGGAGCTTGGTTTTTAATTGAATCTGCAGTATGTATAGCTGATTTTCTAAATGTTCCTACATTTGTAATAGCAATATCGATGGTTGCAATAGGGACTTCACTTCCTGAGTTAGTTGTATCTTCAGTTGCAGCATATAAGGAAGAATCAGACATTGCTGTAGGTAACGTTCTTGGTTCCAATGTTTTTAATATTTTAATGATACTTGGAGTTGCTGCATTATTTATTCCTTTAAAAGCAAATAATCCTGAATCAATTGCACATTTATTGATTCTATCTCTGGTTACACTAATATTGTTCCCAATTATATATACTGGAGAAAAGATTTCTAGACTAGAAGGAGTTTTTATGTTAGGTATATATTCAGTTTTTATGTGGTATACTTTTTTTGGGTATCAAATGTTTTTTTAAAGAAATCAAACCCTATAAATAGTCAGATTTTATTCCCAAAAAATAATGGATAACAAGAAAAACAAATTTAATGAACTTTTACCAATAATATTAATGGGAAGTCTGTTTGTTATAATTCACTTATTAGCCTTACTTTTAGTTTGGCCATTTGAATCAGCGGGTATGCAGGCTTTTGAACAAACTGATAATCCTATAAATTTGATTTATATATTTGTCATTTTACTAGTTTTAACTGCAATTATTTTATTAATAGCTAAATTTTGGAAAAAACAACTCATTCAATTCATTATACTTGGTGCTATGGGCTATACAGCTTTTTGGGTATTCCGGCCAATATTTCAAATAATTCTGCCATGGCATATTACGATGTTGCTATCAGCAATTCTGGCAATTGCCCTAGTTATTGCACTTTATAAATATCCTGAATGGTTTGTAATTGACTTAAGTGGAATAATAATTGGGGCTGGTGCAATTGCTATTTTTGGAATTTCTTTAGGAGTATTTTTAGTAATATTATTATTAATTGGTCTTGCAATATATGATGCAATATCTGTTTACAAAACCAAACATATGATAGATCTTGCTGACACTGTCATGGATCTGAAATTACCTGTTCTTTTGGTAATTCCAAAGATTAGGAAATATTCATTAATAAAAGAAACAAGACGATTGAAAGATCAAATAAAAGAAGGTGAAGAGCGAGATGCATTTTTCATGGGACTCGGTGATATTGTAATGCCAGGAATACTTGTTGCAGCATCATTTCGCTTTATAGAAAATGGTCTTCCAATTGCAATTTCTGTAATGATCGGAACTCTTGTTGGATTTGCAATCCTAATGATATTTGTAATAAAAGGTAGGCCACAGGCAGGACTTCCTTGTCTTGGTGGAGGAGCAATAGCTGGTTATATTATTTCGAGTTATTTATTATATGGAAAATTAGTGGGTCTTTCACTTCCTACTTTTTAATAATTTACTCTAAAACCACAATGTTCGCACCAAACTTTTCCTTCAAAATGATATAGAGGCTTGTTACATTTTGGACAAATTGCTTTTTCAAAAAAATGCTCAAGCCAGATGTCTTTGACTTGTGGAACCGTTTCTGTTTCAATTTTATTTAACATTTCTTTTAATTCTTGTGTTGTTGCAAATTTTTTTAGGTTTGCCATATCAATTTCCTTCGGTCTCTGCTCGGAAAATGAATCATAGTAAATTGTTTTTCCAAGTTTTGTATGTGTCTTTTGTTTTCTTAGTATTAATGCAGCAAGAATAAATCCAGAAACCAATCCACCGAGATGAGCAAAATGTGCTGTACCATCAGGAACATCCAACCATACTATAACAGTTTCCACAGCCATAAAAAATATCACAGCATACATTACTTTAATTCTTGTTAGAAACATAATGCCAATACCGATTGGCATTACAACTTCATCTCTTGGGTAAGAAAATGCAAATGCACCCATTATTCCAAATATTGCACCTGATGCTCCAATTAATGGAACAGCTGATTCTAAATTGATTAGTGAATGGGTAAGAGCCCCACAAACTCCAGTCACCAGATAAATAATTAAAAAATTCTTCCAACCAATCCTTTGTTCGAATGGTAAACCAATAAAGAAAAAAATAATCATATTTCCAAAAATATGGGCAAAACCGCCATGAATAAACATTGAGGTAAATAATGTATAAATCTGTGGAAAATATTCAGTTGAAAGATAAATGGATCTAAATCCTAAACCTGCATATATCTTAATTCCATCTCCTATCCCCTCGCCTATTCCAAAAACGATTTCATTGTAGTATATCCAAGTAATTACAAAAATAACAATATTAGAAACAATAAGAACATACGTCATCATATATTTTTTGCTAAAACCTATTAACATTGCCCCAATCATAATGCAAATACAAAGTATTGCAGCCCAATGTTGGTCTAGTAAAATTATGTCCATTGTCGCTTTCTCCAGTCGCGTGCAATGAGTGCGAAAGTGAAGGTGAATATAACTACTATATAAATAGTATTTTTGTTATCATCGTAATTTATTTTTAACTCAATTTCTTTTCCATGCGACTTCGGAGCGCTTAAATTCCAATCATATAAGAAAACATCAGTAAAATATCTTACAATATCATAATTTTCAATAATAATTCCTACTTCACGGTTACGAATAATAGAGTTTTCATTCCAATTTATACTTGATATTAATACTGATATATTATCAATGATTAATCCCTTATTATGCATATTTGAAAAATAGGACCAGTTTGTATATATGAACTTTACATCTATACTATGATTCTCAAGATATTGTTTTGTTTGATTGTTTTTTTCATTAGTTGAGTCGTAATTTGGATTATAATTAAGTATCACTTTAATTTTAATTCCTTGTCTTGACTTGTTAACTAAAAGATCAACAAAAGGATTAATCCTATCCTCCCAATCTTTATAAATATAAAGTTGTTGAACATAGATATTGTTTTTTGCTGAATTTATCATATCATAAATTGTCTTATAACTTGTGTCAGGTGATAAAACAGGTATAACAGAAAAATTATCAATTAATGTTAGAGATTTGAATTGTGGAGTGTATAATCCATAATTAAAATATTCATCAATAATAAAATCAGGATTTACAGAGATATTAATATTTTGATACGAGTAACTATCACATCTTTTTGGGTTCCAATCATCAAAAAAGACATTTAAAAAATATTTTGTAACATTTTCATTTCTTACTATTATACCCCATTCACGATTACCATAAGTCCCCTCTTTAGGTATACCTGTTTTTGCCCAGTTACAGCTTTCGATAATTACTGTCTTGTTATCAATTATTAGATATTTTCCATGGTTAAATACGTATCTTGCATATACTTTTTTTTCTCTATCACTTACTATAAATCTAATTTTTCCTCCATAATTTGCAATTCTATTTAAGATGTATTTTTCATCATTTGAAATACCACCAATCGGTGAACCTTCAAGAAATATTTTAACTGAGACCTCTCTGATTAATGCTTTTATCAATTCTTCACAAAGAAAAGGATTTGTAAATTCGTATATGTTTAGAAATATCGAGTCGTTTGCATTTCTGATTTCATTTGTTATTGCATGATAACTACAATCAGGTGATACAAATGTCGTGATTTCTCCATTTTCAATTATTTTTTCATAAGGAAAATCGGATTGACCAATTTGAAATTTTTTTATTTTTATCCAATCTTGAGAGGTATTTGTATCAAAAAATATACCTTCTTTGTTAAAATTTCTTTTTAAAACAACTCCTTCACCTGATAATGGAATAGATGGACCATTCCAAAAAGTCTCATTGATGCTAACATTTCCATAAATAATGAAATCTATAGTATGATTATGAGAATCTTTTAAAGATATTGCTTTTCCTTTGTTGCTCATTATAAACTTTTTTGATGAAATCATCTGTGGGATTAACGGATCTGCATTGTAGTTATATTCAAAATCAGGTTTCATTCCTATTTCCCAAAAATAAGTTGATGTATTTTCTGAAAGAATAATTTTTGAATTAGCAGAAATTATTGTGTTATTTGGAAAAACGATTTTTGTTTGTTCAGTTTTAATTTTTAGCGGCTCGTTTGTTATATACCATCCTGAGATATCGATTTCTTGTTTTGATGGATTAAATATTGAAATAAATTCGTTATACAGTCCTGGACGGCTATGATAATATACCTCTGTTATCAAAAGACTTCTTGCTTCTATTTTTGGATAAGTATTAATTATTTCAATTGGATAAGTTAATAAGTTGTTTTCTTCGTTGAATTCATCAACATTATCATTTTCATCAGCTATTACAATAACATTATGTTTTCCCGCTGAAAAACCATGTGTGTCAATTTTTAATGAAGGATACTTTTGATATTTTCCTACCAATTCATAATATTTTTTTCCAAGATATTTACTATAATTTATATTATCCAAATAAAATGATACATATACATCTATTGCATTTTCAATACCTTGATTTTTTAAAAAAGATTTGATCCGAATTATTTGCCCTTCCCCATAAACATTTGTTTCTTTTCCCCTCTCATCGTACCCTTTGATTTGTTTTATATAAAGATCTGGTGCAAGAAGTTCAAATGTTAGGGTTATATCATCTGAAAACTCTAATTCTTTTTCAGAAAGGGCAGTAAATGTTATTTTTGCTGTTTTATAACAATTTTTTTTACATGGAATAATCGTCACATTTATATCTGTTGACTCATTTGGTGCAAGACAAACAATTCTATTTTCAATTTTTGCCTTCCAACCATCTGAAATCTTAGTAATTTTAATTGTGATATTATCGTAAAATCTCCCTAAATTTGTAATCCTAAGAACAATTTTTAGCTTTTCATTTTTATCTACATAAAAAAAGCTTTGGTTGCAGGTGATTTTTGTTTTTCCCTCTTCAATAATAATATTTTTTATTCCAGGAGAAGGCGTGTTACTTTCATAGAAATCTATCCTTGAATCGTTTCTGTCTGAATTGGAAATTCTTGAAAGTGTATTATTTTCTTTAACAGCAAATGCAGGTTCACCTGGGACATCAGAATAATTTATTATCCATTCGATGGTATCTATTATTTCTTTTTCATTATTTTTCAAAATTAATTTATCACCGCTATTTCCCAGACCATTACCGATTGCAGAGTCATCAACAAAGAGTTTTATCGTGCTATTTGGCGTTGAATAATTGTTATAAAATTTAGTACCATGGTCTGTTATAAGAGCATAGTTAAAAGGATGTATAATCATTGTTCCATCGCCATGTTCAAAATCACCTTCTAAATAATCGGTAACATAATTATCTGTAAGACTCCACCCAGATAGATTTATTGATTTATTTGTCGGATTAAATAATTCAATCCATTCATAGTAATTTTCATTAAGTTCTGGATCGTACATCACCTCATTTATAATCACACCTGCAGAACAAATTCTGGAGATAAATATTAAGAAAAACATCAACAAAAATATTAAGATTATTAAAGATTTGACAGAATTTGCAGTTTGAAAAAATAAGTTTAAAATCTCTTTACTAGATTTATTATGTTTTTTAACAGTCATATTCATATCACTAAAATTACTTTTTCTGATATCAACAAAAAAATAAGATTAATAAAAGACATGTCAAGATTTATAACAAAATTTTTTAATAAAATTATAAATGAAAACATTTCAGACTCAAGTGATTAAAATCATTCTAATTTTATTATGAAAAAATTTAATTTCGCCAAATTTTTTTTACATATTATTTTGTTTAAAAAAAACGAAAAAACAAATAGTCACTATACGATTAGATAATTACAAACTTGTTAAAAAACTAATTAAAAAATTTTAAAAGGAGGAAAAAAATGAGGAAAATGAAAGGATTTTTTAAAATAAGCATGTCAATACTACTGGTAATTGTATTTTTCAGTTTGATATTTTGTTCTTTTTCATCTGCGCAAGAAGGAGAACATTCGATAAATAATGCAATTAATGCTGGACTTATATCAGCTGAATTTATTAGCACAGGGTCAGCTAGTGGCCATATTGCAGATTTAGTTGTTACAAGTACATTTGATGCAGTGTCTTTAAATCTCGCTGAGTCTGATTTGAGTGGGATGGTTCTTGTAAATCCAGCTGAGGATGAGCAAGATGAAGTGGTTGTAGATACGCCAGGAGTAAGTACAGGTCCTGGAGATACAACTTATACACCAACAGACAGTGTAATTTTAGATTCTGGGGAAAATGTTACTATACCAATTATTGGTTATTGCATAAATTACGATAAATCAAATCCAACTAATGGAACAACATTTAGTCTATCTAGTGTTTCAGATAAAACAGATATTAGTCAGTTATCATCAGTTTTAGAAGTTATTTCCTCATATGTTAATGGAGAATATACATTTCTTCATGATTTTACTCCTCAAGAGACATTTAGTATTTTTCAGATAGCAATATGGGCTGCTCAGCCAGAAAATGCAGATGTAACATTAGAAAATTATGCATCAAGAGGATATGACCTTGACGATACTCATATTGCTGGTATCACAGATATTTTTAACCAGAGTGGAATAGACTATACTAACGTTGTAGCTCTTAGCGGTAAAAAGAAAGATGAACCTGATGAACCTACTGAACCAGCAAATACTAGTGAAGACGAAACCCCCTGGTTGTTATATACCGCCGTAGGACTTGTTGCAGTAGCTGCAATTGGTGCAGGGGCTTACGCAGTTAAATCAAGAACAACCAAACCGGGAACCGTTACTATTGCTGGGGAAGAAAATCATGTAACTTCTTATTCAACACCTTCAACAGATGGAACATCTGCAAAAGCCTGTGGAAAATCCTGTACAGCTAATTGTGATTTGCAATGCGAGGGACAATGCATCGCCCTTTGTGAAAGGGGTGTTAAAGGATGGGATCCAAATAAAAAGAGAGGAGTTCCATGTACAAAAGCTTGCATGGGCAGCTGTACATTTAAATGTACTACAAGCTGTACTGCAAGTTGTACAAGCTGGACTCAATAATGATTTGGAGAGAAGGTAGTGGAAAGTTCTTTATTAAACTCCATCTCTAATTCTTTTTTTATCCATAGATTCAACGTTAATGGGAAAAGGTTAATGTGTGATGTAAATACCTGCTGTGTCTGCGAAATTGATGAGGTCACATCTGATATTATTGAAATGGCGATGAATCATAACGATGATAGTGAAATCGAAAAAATTTATGAGAAATATGGTAAAGATTCTGTTATTGAAGCATTAAGAGAATTGAATGAATTAAGAGATCGTGGAATTTTATCATCTTTTGATCCAAATAAGTTTGATCAGCCGACTCATCCTAATATTACTACGATATGTATGAACATATCTCATTCTTGTGATTTAGATTGTAATTATTGTTATGCTGATGGAGGGTCTTATTACCAAAAAGAAAAAATGATGGATAAAAATACAGCAGAAAGATCAATTGATTTTTTAATAGAAAAATCTGGTGAAGAATCATCTCTAAGTGTATCCTTTTTTGGAGGTGAGCCACTTTTAAATTTCAAAATACTGAAACATACCGTTGAATATGCAAAAACTCAGGGAGTATTACACAATAAAAAGTTTCAGTTCCATGTTACAACAAATGGTCTACATCTTGATAAAGAGATTCAAGAATTCTTAAACAAAGAAAAATTTAGCATCATCATCAGTTTTGATGGGCCAAAGAGAATTCATAATAATCAACGTCGATATAAAAATGGTGAAAGCTCTTATAATGATGTGATGGCTAAAGCAATTAAATTTTTAAAAACTCGAAATCCATATGGTATAACAATCAGAGGTACCTTTACTGGAAGATCTCATAAAATTGGAGCTATGATGATGCATCCAGTTAAATTCGGATTTCGTAGAATCTCAGTTGAGCCTTGTATGTTACCATTTGAGCATAAATATGCCATAAGAATTGAGGATGTACCAAAAATAAAAAAATCATATAATGAAGCGGCAAAGATTTATTTGAAGAATTTATCTAAAGGTAATTTATTTGAATTCTTTCATTTCTATTCTGTCATGGATGGAGTATATTCACCGATTCCTCAATTTACACAATGCGGAGCTTCCAGAGGTTATGTTGGAATTTCCCCCACAGGTGATATCTATCCATGTCATGGACTGGTAAATATTGAGGGATATAAACTTGGTAATGTTTTTAATGGAGATATCAATAGAAACGTTCAGAAGGAATTTCATTCAGCAAACGTGCAAGGTAAAGAAAAATGTAAAAAATGTTGGGCAAAATATTTCTGTGGTGGCGGATGCCATGCACATGCAATAAAATATGGTGATGGTATTTTTGAACCATATGAAGTGGAATGTGAACTATTTAAGCACAGACTGGAATTAGGCATGTGGATATATACTGATCTTGCAAAAAATCAACCTGAATTACTGGAAAAACTTTTTAATGATGGTCGTAAGATTTCAAAAAAAATATCAGATAGCACTGATTGTCCGGAAAGTAAATCTTTTGAAATAAAAAAAAAACCTTAGCAAATAATACAACCAATGTAAGGTCAATTAGAAGTAATGAATCAGTAAATATTTCAAGATATATTAAATCTAATTCTTATAAAATCTTTTTAGCTGAAGACCTACTTTTAAATCATTTAGAACATGTTAGAATTGAAAAAGAAATATCTGATTTTAAAAATGATGCAGCCAATAATATTCTTAATATTATTTTTTCAAATGTAAATGTATCACAAGATGTTTTTAATCGATTATTACGTCCTGTAGCATTTGGATATTTCGAAGCAAAAGCTATTCATTCGTTATTTGGACGTAAAAAGGATTTTTCAAAAAAAATCGGGGAAACTAGCGGGACTTATGTTGCATGGGTATGCTATTTTGATGAATTATATGATAAGTCACCAGATGCTATTAATTATATTAAAAATCACATAGATTATAAATTACTTACAAAAGCTATGAATGATGGCTCTTTTAATGAAAAAATTTTTTTAAAAAATATTCCAAATAATTTTAAAACAATTCCATTCTTTTTAATATGGCAATCGTACATTCAAGAATGTTTCAAATTGTATAAATTAAGCATGCGAACTAAAGTATGGGGGGAATTTATTTCAACAATTTCTAAACAATATTTTCAAGAGATTGATTGTTTAGAGCTAAAGATTCCTAATTATCAATCAAATTTATGGCAAACGATCAGATTTAGATCTTGTTCACCTTTATGGGTAAATTTTCTAATCAATTTTTTGTCTAATGATACAAACTTGAAATTTTATTCTCAAAAATTAAGAGAAATAATACTTAAATTAGGAAAGGTTGCAAAAATAATTGATGATATTAATGACCTTAATGATGATTTATCAAATCGAAGATGGAATTATATATTGATTAAGACCCGTGAAAAATATCCTTCAATCTTTAATAAAATAAATAAAATAGATGATTTTGGAATTATCCAGCTAATAATAAATAATGGTATTATTGATGAGTCAATTTATGAAGCTTGCAATACCTATCATAATGCTATTGCCAACCTTAAAAATATGGGATTATGTACCGATGAATTTGAACAATACATGAAACTGTTTTTTTCAAATTGGTATAAATAATTTAATTTTTAATGAAAATATGTTTCTTTATAGTCTATTTGTAATAGAAAGTTTATTGTTAAAAATATTTTAAATAGAAAATTTGCCAGAATATTCACATACTGAATTTAATAAAGGTTCTAATTGACCAATAATAGTGATACCTTTTATCTTTCTCATTAGAGTTGTCGGTATTAAGAAAAAACAAAGAGATGATTTGATAATTTCATAGACTTCATTAGTTTTATCTTTATCAGATAGTATATCAGAAAATTCTTTAGTTGTTTTTGTTAATGAATCAAAATATTTAAGGTTATTGAAATTTTTGATAAAATCATCTAATGTATAATTTTTTTTAAGTATATCTAAGAATTCTTTGTATTCTTTAATAGTTGATAATGATTCTTCAATTCGTAATGATGTAAGTTGATATTTCTTTGTTTTCAGGAAAAAAGTCATATAATAATCTAGTTGCTGTAGAATATGTTCCACAGCATTAAAACCACCTCTAAATTCAACTTCATAACAATTTACTACAATTAACCGAAAGAAGCTGCAATCTAATATCTTTTTCAGTATGAATTTATCTAAACTATTTAATTTTACAATCTGTTGTGATTTATATTTTACATTACTTAATTTGAACTCAATAATAGAAATTAATGGCTCTACATTTGATAGCCATTTAGGATGTTTTTTTCCAATTATTTTTATTGAATTAAAATAACCTAGATCTTTCAGCTCATGTATTTTTCCTATTATACTATGATGATATTTGTCATATATTTCATATGAAATTTCATAAGCACTTTTTGGTTTTTCATATGCAAGAAAATATATCTTTGAAGCAAGATCATCTTCGATTGGTGTTATATATTCTTCAACATTTGATTTCATTCTGTACCACTATCTAAAATTGATATAAGTACTTTTATAGTATGTACTATTAAAGTACATATAATACTACATATAAAAAATTTATTATTTTCAATTAATAGAATTTTAAAAAAACGTATTAGTAATTACGTAAAAATTTTAAATAAATGATTTTAAAAATAATGTCCTGTCTAATTTTTTTTAAAAGGGCGGAGAGGGATTTGAACCCTCGTATGCGGATCTGCAGTCCGCCACATAGCCACTTTGTTACCCGCCCAAACTATGCGAATCTTAAATACACTCTTGGTTTTTGAAGCTTACTATTATTATTCTTAATAATTTTTGGTAATTAATTGGTAATATACTAAAAATTTAAAAATATATTGAACTTTTAAAAAATCTAAGCATATCCACCTATTTTCAAACTTGGATCACCAATTAGTAGCCATTGTTCAACATTCTTACAAACTAAAGCAGAACCCGTGGCACTAGGGTCATTCCAATCAATTGAACAATTTTGTAAAAAAGATATAATTGTATCACTCCAAGTTTCACCCAAAATATCTTTTTTATATTTTTTATATTGTTCAAAAAAATGTAGATCCAGCCATTCAATTCCACCATATCCCGTGTTTATATCAGGTGTTTCATAACTAAATGCAGTAGCACCAATCGTTGCAATTGATCCACCAAATTTTTGAATGACAAGAGCCCAACTAAAGCAATGCCTTGCAGGCAATCCAAATACTCTAGGTGAATATAATAAACTGATATTGAACATGCTATTAAAGCATCCACTTCCAGTTATACAAACTGGTAGTTTTTCTCTATTTACCAAGAAACGTATATCATATATTTTAAGTCCAGAAATCCATTCTGATGAATTAGGTGGATGAGTTGCCCAGGATTTTGGATTTCCATGACCTGAGAACCAAATAAAACCACAGCCTTTATTCAGCTCTTTTACAACATCTTTAGAATCTTTCAGGCTACCATCTGAAGTCCATAATTTCACCGGTTTAAAATCATTCATTATATCAAGTGCTTGCTGTGTATAGACCTCTCCATCAATATAATCAGTTTTATCAGGATAAGTATCACCAGCGACAACAATCATTTTTTTAAACCAGGAATCAGGGCTTTTTCCAGTTTCATAATTAATAATTTTTTTGACAACCCTTCTTACTTCAAGCCTATTTCTACAAGGCAGTCTTCCGACAGCAATATCGGGATATAAATCTGGTTTATCAAGTGCAGGTTCATCATTTGGCCATTCGCCAAAAACACCATTATTATTATCATCCCAACTTGAAAAATCCCCTTTAGAATCATATATGTCTGCAAAATATAAATCACATAGAAATTTTTCTTCTCTCATTGTGTCATAATTTCTATTTAAATAGCTATATCTTACTGGGATCCAGTATGTCTCTTTCGGCCCTTGATTTTTTCTACCTCCAATAAGTAAAACGTATTTTATCCCCCAATAATCATAGGCGTTTTTAATAAAATATTTAATTTTTTCAGCTTTATCCCTCCCATACCAATACATATGATCATAAACATCTTCTACATCCATTAGAATTGTTTTTACTCCATTTTTGTTTTTATGAATAACCAGTGGGTTGATTGCTCTTGAGAATCGTGATGGAGCAATTATTAATAGGTCATATACTCCTGAAGAAAAAATCTCTGGTTTTTCTTTAATCATTTTAGAAATTGATGGATCTATGGTATAACTTATGGTATTTGGAATAATGGTTGTTCCAATAAATAGGAATATTATTCCTAATGAAAAAAATTTGAGATATATTCTATTTTTCATTTATTGCATAACCACCAGTTTTATCTGTGAATAATTATATGGACTACATAATAATTAAATATTACTATATACAAAAAAGAAGTTATAGATATTATATCAACTTGTTATTTCTTATGTTAATCTTCATCTGTAATTGGATGGTATTGTGTAGCATTATAGTATTTCCTAATCAACTGATGCAAAGTAAGCTCACCGATTATTTTTTTATCTTCAAGAACTGCAAGTCTTCTTAATCCATGATTTTTCATTGTTTCAAGGACATCGACAATTTTATCTTCAGGTTTACAGTATATAACTTTGCGATGCATGACATCTTCAGCTGTTGTTGCAGTCCCATGTTGAATAGAGCGTATATCAGGCATTCCAAATACATATGTTGAAAATTCCTTTGGAGCTAATATTGAAAGAACGTCATGTTCTGTAATTACTCCTACAAGTTCATTACTATCTTTATCATAAACTACCCAAATATGATTTCTTGCACCCAATATGTTTAGAATAGTATGGATGTCTTCTTTTTTTTCAACTATTGGAAGATCCCATACCCTTTTATCCATTAATTGAGAAACTTTTAATTTATAAAAATCCGGAACTAATTTTTTACCTTTCACCATATTTATTCCACAAATTCCATATCAATTTATAATTTTTACTCTCTTAAAGTTTTTAATAACAATGGTGGTGTTATAAGAGTTGTAACAATTACCATTATAAGTATTGCTGAGGCTATTTCATCATTTATAATTTTGTAATCCAATCCTAATTTTACAAGTATCAATTCAACTCCAGCTCTTGGTATCATTGCTACACCAGTAGCAATGGATTCACGATTATCAAATTTAGCTAGTTTTGCCCCTAAACCACATCCTACAAATTTTCCAATAATTGCAACTATTAATAAAACACCTGCGAATCCACCCATAGATAAGAAGGAATTAAAATTAAAAGCCATTCCAACGGTTACAAAAAATATTGGTATAAAAAATGCTCCTCCTATCATTGATACATATTCCTTCAGTCCAATAAAGAAATTTAGCTGCCCAAGAATTATGCCTGCCATAAATGATCCAATTATTATTGATAATCCGATTTTCTCTGCAGCAAATGAAAATAGAAAAGCAGCAACAATTCCTGCAATAAATAGACTTTCTCTGGTAAGTTTTATCCTATTAAGATATTTATCTAAGATATTGCTAACTTTTTCTCTTGCTAAAAAAATTGCTGCTGATAAAAATAATATGACAAGAACTAGAAATATGCTAATTTCAAATATTTCGATATACCCGGTTTTTACTATGCTAATAAGTATTGTTAAAATAACCACAGTAATGATGTCATCTATTATTGCAGCTCCCATTATCAAGCTACCTAATCTTGTTCCAATAATTCTTAACTCAAGTAAAATTTCTGCTTTTACGCCAATAGATGTTGCCATTAGCGCTGTACCAATAAAAAGTGCAGTAACATGTGAAAATCCAAACCATATGGCTGTAACATAACCAAGAATAAATGGAAAAATCACACCAAGAGAGGCAACCAATGAAGACCTTTTTTCAATTTTTTTAAATTCTTTTAGATTAAGTGATAATCCAGCAGATAATAAAAGAAATAATATTCCAATATCTGCAATATTTTTAACAGTATCATCTAAAACAATTTTATTTTCTCCAATTAATAAGGCGATATTACCAATAACTGCACCAAGAACTATCTCTCCTAATATAATAGGTTGTTTTAGTTTCCTTGATAAAAATCTACCTATTAAAGCGGCAACAAGAACAAGGATAATACTAGAAATAAAATCCATTAGTAATGTGAAATATAAATTACGTAATTAAATGTTTATATCTCCTTAAAAAATGTTAAGAACTTAACCTTTTTTAATTGTCCAATTATATTTGTCCAAAAGCGGTTTCATTTCATTTTCGATTTTCTGGCATTCCTCTTTATCAAGATTACACGGAGTTATATTTCTGTTTTTTAATGAAAACTCCAAATATTTATTCATCGAGCTATTAAGAGGGCATTCTATTGGTTTTTCCGGGTCAAATATAAGTTTCTTTTCAATTGTTGGGACAAGATCGCTTATTTTTTTCTCAAGTTCTAGAGATTCTCCATTTTCATCACAGTTTCTCACTTCTGCAATATCATTTAGTTCCATTCCATAGACTGCAAAAGCTTTTTTACATCCTGCTTTTATCATTATCTCTTTTGCTTCTTCAAGAACATTCATATTAAAACCTCGCAATTTTTCTTTCATTGAAATATAATTAATAGAGCTGTTTGTAACAATTTATTATACAGTTATGGTTTTTGAAGGTTACTATTGGCTTAAATCATACTTAACAATGAAAATAGAACTCGTAATCTAGGTCTGTAATTTCACCCATATATCTATTCCATTCATCCCTTTTCTTATCAATAAAAAGTTCAGCAGCATCATTTCCAATTCCTTTAATCAGAATATCATCATTTTGAAATTCGTCAAGAGCTTCCATTAAATTTGTTGGCAGTTGTTTAATCTTATATTTTTTGATTTCCTCATTACTCATCTTATAAATATTTCTTGAAACTGGCGTATAGGATATTTTTTTCTTAATCCCATCAAAACCTGCACAAATTAGAGCAGAAAAAAGTAAATATGGGTTTGCAGCAGGATCTGCATTTCTTATCTCAATATCCACATTTTTTCTTGCAGGTATCCTTATCAAACTGCTTCTGTTATACTGATCCCAAGCAATATAGATGGGTGCTTCAAAATTAGGTATCAGTCTTTTATAAGAGTTCAATGTTGGATTTGCTAAGGCAGCAATCCCTCTAGAGTGATCAAGAATTCCCCCAATAAAATATAGTGCAGTTTGACTCAGTTTATATGGATTTGAGTTATCCAGAAACATATTTTTTCCACTTTTGTATAAAGCAATATGTGCATGCATCCCGCTTCCTGCTTCATCTGATAGAGGTTTTGGCATAAAAGTGATATCTATGTCAAATAATGTAGCAATTTCACGAGCTACAAATTTAAAAAAACTACAGAAATCTGCAGCATTAAGAGCCTCAAGCTCTTTTACTTCAATTTCATGCTGAAATTTTCCTTTTTCATGATGATGATATTTAACCTGGTAACCACTTTTTATAAGAATATCTGATAATTCCTTACGATATTCCACTAATTCATCTAATGGTGGCGGAGAAAAATAAATAGGTTTTTCCAGTATTTTTCCCTCTTTATTTGTGTCTGCGGATTTAAAAGAACAGAATTCCATCTCTGGTGAAATCCTTACCTCATCAAATCCTTCTTTTTTTGCAATTGATACTACCTTTTTTAGGATATTTCTTGGGTCAGCACGATAAATATTATATTCAGTATCATAAAGATCAGCCCTTATCATGGCTTCATCTGTTTTATATGGCAATTGCTTGAATGTGTCACTATCTGGTAATGCAATCATATCAGATTTTTCAACCTGGCGAAATCCTATGGACGAACCATCGAAGTTTATTCCTTTATTCAAAATATTATCTTTCAAGAAACGATTACTTGGAACATGTACAACTCTTAATCCACCTAGAATATCAGAAAAATGCACCTGTATCCATTTAATATCATTTTTTTCAATTATTCCATTAATATCTTTTTTCTTCATAAGTGTAGGAAACATTACCTTATTCTTATAAATATTTCCATTGGAAAAACTAAATTGCAAATAAAAATTAGCACTATTGAGAATTTTTTCCTAAGTATCATATTAACTTTAATAAGTAAGTTATTAGGAAATATAATTGCGTATTTTTCGATAAAATATCAAATATTCTATTATGTAAATCTAAGCTTCTAGGCATTTTTACTGATAATTCTCCCCAAGCACTTAATGCACCAAATTCATCTTTTAGTTGTGCGCCTATTGTAAATATACCTGTATCATTCCACGCATGAGAACTGCAAATCTCCTCACCCGAACTATATGGCCCTAACCATCCACTTGTTGCTCCATCGCCCCAATCCCAGTAGACATAGACATCATCACCATCTGGATCAACAGTATTTTGAATACAATAGATATATTCTACACCTGGAACGCCCTTTGTTGGTCCATCAATCATTGGTGATGGCGGCGGATAGTTATATTCTAGACCCGTTACAAAATGCCAAATCGGACCTGATGTTGAAGCTCCCTTTGAATCCCAAGCTACGATCTGCCAGTAGTAATCTGTATTGAATTCCATCGAACCAATAGGATCGTATGAGTTTTCAGTCTGATTATTAGATACTAATTCTGTTGGAACTGGATTATTTGATTCAAAATAAACATCATATGTTAGATCATCACCATCTGGATCATTACATAACCAACTAAGGGTTGCATTTACATCTACTCCAGTTGCACCATTAGGTGGAAACGGATTATAAGGCGGGTCAGGCGGATACTGTGGTATGTAGGGTTCCATTAATGGATAATTGTCTTTATTGTTACCATCTCCTGGTATGTTATATGGGGTATCACCTATTCCATCTCCGTTACTATCTTCTCCAGTATAATCATCCCAGTAGTTACCACCAGATGGGTAGTCGTCATCCCAAGTATTAGAGAAATCATCAAATGCATTGTCTTCATCATTTGCAAAAAAGTTGTTATGATAGATTTTATTATTATCTGAATTATCTGTTGTTTCTATTCCGCGTGAATTTCCTTTCATTTCATTTTCATAGATAAAATTATTGTCAGAATTTGACAGAAATAAACCATATAGGTTCCAGTTTATCTTATTTCCTGAAAAGGTATTTACTGTTGATTGTATTGGACTAATCCCTTCGAAATCATTATCAGTTATGGAATTTTTAAAAAAAGTTGAATTTGTGACCTGGTATAGTCCTATTCCTTCCCAGTTGTTTTTAATTATGTTGTTTTTAATTTCTATACCTGATGACTGAACAACACTTATCCCAATTAATCCTTTCTTTATGGTAAAACCATTAATTACTACTGAATCTGCAGTAATTTTTATACAATTCCCGGTATTACTTCCATCAATAATTGTTAAAGATTTATCTTCACCTATTAGATTAATTGTTTTACTGATGATCAAATGCTCTAAATACGGTGAGGAATCATGAAAAACAAATACAGTATCACCATTGCTTGCATCATTTATTGCATTTTGAATTTTTGAATAATTTCCAGGTCCACTACCACCAACATATAAAATATCTGCCCTTTCCTCCCAAATTACACTATTATTTTTAATAGAAACCTGATTACTATTTATTATTGGAATAGCTATAGTAGAAATAAAAAATATAAGTGTAAAGATTATGATTCCTTTCTTAATATAATATTTCTTCATTTTTATCATCTAATGGCTAGGTATATCTATTATTGATAATAGGAAAAAAAATAATGGGAGGAAGGTTTTGAAATTTTTTTTATTTATTCAAATTTGGTATATGTGCACGATGCATATCTAATGAAATAGTCGTCGGCTCCTGATACCATAGCTACTGATTTTATTGTCATATCTGATTCATTTACATTCATCAGTCCAATAAATCCTCCGGTATCATTACTTCCAGTAGAGTTATAATATCCAAGCGTTATGTGATAGAAGAACCAACCACTAAACTGTCCTGTTTGATTTCCGTCTAAGGACTCCCAGAGACCAACATAATATCCGCTACTGTTTCCCCAGAATAGATGGTAATAAGCAAAGATGTTACCTAAAATTTCATATTCACCTGTCTCATTTTTCAATGCATATATTCCAGTAATATTTCCATCTGCCCAATCTGGAACATCTGTTGTTTTAATAATAGGCTTGTCAATTATTTGTCTTCTATATATGCTTGGAAGATTTATTGATGCAGCTGCAGGTATTGAAACAACAAAAATTCCAACTAATAAAATTGCTAATATTTTTTTCATCTTTAATTAATCCCCCTATACAATCTAAAACTATAGGTTAAAATTGATATGATTTTGATTAATATAAGTTTTTTGGTTAAATTATATAAAAATTAAATAAAAACTTACACTTGATTAGAAAAATAAAAAAAAAGAAAGTGGGACTATTGTTTATAGTCCTAATAGTTGTCTTAGTATTGGAAATAGGTTTTGATGATTTTGTAAGAAGCGCAAGAATAGATGTGTTTGTGTTG